>Ga0058704_10001468_pt1 | contig 11014 bp, 9 predicted proteins | sample AgamicMgSfe_FD_71363 | JGI IMG/M metagenome (GOLD analysis project Ga0058704, IMG submission 71363) | Agave microbial communities from Guanajuato, Mexico - Mg.Sf.e | ecosystem: Host-associated > Plants > Phyllosphere > Phylloplane/Leaf | place: Guanajuato, Mexico | collected 2012-05-30 | reverse complement strand
GTGGTACACCAAGAAGGAGCAAGGTACCAGGACCGGCATCTGGTTCTCCTTCAACGGCTGGGCTCAGATATTTGGTGGCTTGGTAGCGTACGGCATCGCTGTTGGTACCAGGCCACCAAATATCTGAGCCCAGCCGTTGAAGGAGAACCAGATGCCGGTCCTGGTACCTTGCTCCTTCTTGGTGTACCACTGTGAAGTGATGAGAGCGAAGCCTGGAGTCACAGCTGCCTCGCAAACACCCAGCATGAAACGTATGGCTACTGCGCCAGCAAAATTCTCGACTGCGGCGAAGCATGCCAGCACTGTACCCCAAGCGATGATGCAGGCTGCGCTATACTTGCCGATGGGTAGTCGCTGTAGTAATCGGTTCGTGGGGTATTCCCATGCGATATAGCCAAAGTAGAACCTAACATAGAGGTCAGCATTTGCTCCAGCAAGGATTCTGGCAGAGAGATGCGCACATTGATCCAAGCCATTGGTAGTCTGTCCCAACAAGACCAATATCTTTCTTGATGCCCATCACGCTTGCATACGATATAGTGGTCTTGTCAAGGTAGTTGAGCCCATACACTACACACATGATCGGTATTAAGTTCCAATCGATCAGCCTCAGCAATCGCTTGTTGGTGGCCGCGTCGATCTCAATGACTTCGCCTTGGTGGCTCTGGAAGGCCTTCATTGCCTCGTCGGCATCATGACTGTGCTTCAGGATGTTCTCGGGTACGGAGCCGCTGCGGATGGCATCTGCTAATGGCGCTGGTAGGTTCTTCTCGACCTCCGGGTCGAGGCTTGTCGTTTTCTCGTCGTCCGACATGGTGGTCCGATTGCACCGTTGCGAAGAGGAAGGCTCTCTGGAGCAATACAGATAACGCTGAGTATTCTAGGAAAAGAGGAGATTATCTACTTATACGTGAATCACTCCATGCTTACACGGGACCAACGTTGGCGGCGTGAACGGCCAACTCGCATACTGTTAAAAGCCGCTAGCCGGGAAAGATAAGGGTGGGCCATCATGCACAGCAACGCGGGGATGGCGTGGGCATGACCGCGGCCAATATGTGTGGTTGGAGGGTTTGTCGCGTGGCGCGTAGGCTCCTGCCTCAAGAGGGAAGGTCGGAGCTCGAAACATGGGGTTCGCCAAGCTGCGGATGCAACGCTTCGCCGATCTCTGGCCGATCAAGATACGGCTATGCACGTGACGGCATGCTAGATGTTTACACTCCGTAACTCAGACAGGAGCGACTATGGAATCAATAGTATTCGCTGTAGCCGGCCGCTCATAATTCTATGAGATTGGGTAGGGTGGCGGAGAATACGGGAGCATGTCGCTACCGGTCCAGAAATGAAAGATTCGCTATCACTCTCGCCAAATTGGTGTACCTTTCGAAGCATGCTAGCCTATACAAGAGTGCATCGAGAACGCTAGCTTGCGGAAATGCTGCAGTTGGGATGGAATCTGTCTTCGACTTAGCACAGCAGACAGCGACAACGTGTCTTGATACAGATCGCCGGCGATGATGCTGCGCGCTCGATTGTTTCATATGTTGGGGTAGTCCGCCACATACGGTGCTCAATGTTATTCGGGCAAGTCTGGCGTTGCTGATAGCACCATCTGAACCACATGCTTACACGCTCTGACCTCGGCGCCCATAGACCCGTATCCGCTTCACACCACCATCGGGGATGATGACTAACTTGACAAAGCCGAACGCGCGGTCGACACGCTTGAGCAGGTCCGCACCATACTCGTGCTCCTTATCCGGACCAGTCTTTTGCGGCCGCAGGATCTCCGTCCACGCCGCATCCTCGTGACTTGGCGTCTGCTCCGCAGCCGGCGCAGCAAAGACCTGTACCTTCTGCGGAAAGTTGCCTCTGAAGTGCGCCGTGTCCACCACCAGCTTCTCGATCACACCCGGAACGCCAAGCTTGATGATGACCCAGTCCATGTGCTCACCTCTTGAGCGCTTAGTCTCCCATCCGTCGCCCATGTCCACGCCTCGACCGGGTAATAGTAGGTTGTCCTTAGTGCCGAAGTGTTGGTCTGAGCACTTGACGGATACACCGCCATTGACCGTAGCTGCCAGGTCGAAGACAGCGTTCACGTCCTGCGGTAGCACTGGCATGACCTCGCCATACAGCCTGAAGCGCGCGATGCCTCCATCAGGGAACATCTGTAGTCTGACGTGCGTGTAGGCTTTGCTAGTCATGGCCGGCAAAAGCCAACCATGCCTTTGGCTCGGGCCGCACTCTTGCTTCGGCAGTATCGTCTCCCAACCAGCGAAGTCCTTGCTCTTGACCTCTTCCTCTTCGTTATCCGCGGCGAAGCAGCCTTGTACTGCAACCTCAGGCGCATGATTGCCATTGAAGAAAGCCGTGTCGATTTCAACACCTTTGACCCTACCTGAAGCAACGCCTAGCCTAAATACCACCCAATCGAAGGGCTCATGGTTGTGTCTGCGCGTCTCCCAGCCATCGTACCAAGCTCCTGCGTACGTGAAGACTCCCGGCTTACGAATAGGTGGTGTCGGTGTGGTCAGGTTCTCGGCAGCTGCGAACCACTCATCGGAGAAGGCGAGAATACGAGAGCCAAGCGGTTTGCTCACTAAGTCTGGTAGGTGCTACCATCAGCTTGAGGAGACTCTCAATCGTGCATGCTGCATACATACCTACCGATACTGTCTGACTTGAAGGTTGGGTCAATGTCTTCCGCTTTGACGGGCTTCGGTGCCTGTTGATCCATATTTTGTACGCTGTCTGGTGAAACGATTGGTACTGCTACGACTAGGTCGGTGTAGCAGCAGCAATTTCAGGACCTGTCTTACAATCTGGGCACTTTCGTGCTTCGAAGCTCTTGGACTTTGCGGAGCCCGCCGATAAGATGGCCGATTTCGCCGAACAGCTTTCGGGTATTGCCGTGCCTTCAGGTGCTATCAGTATCGCTGAAACGCGCATTCTCATAGATGTTCTTAGCGCTCTGCCTGCCTTCCGGGTCGAGCTTCGCTAGGAACTCCGGAGGCACCGAAGGTATATATCTTCGCTCGCGCTCCTTGTTCATGCCACCGAAACCAGCGCCGTAGCTCACGAGCATGTCTGTCGAAGTCGGAAGCTGAAATGGTAGAAGCAAAGCAGGGTTGAGCAGATTGGTCTCTGGGATCTCCTCATCGTCTGGCCGAGGCGTAGAAGGTATTTGAGGCGTGCAGTTGCCATTAGCAGCGTCATTAGGCGTTGCTGGCGTCGTTGCGGACAGCAGCTCGTTTCTTGCAGCTTTTTGCCTGGTCTTCTCCTCCTGTATATACCTCAAGGCAGCTTTGCTCAAGGTCTTCTCCCCGACTTCAGCACGGTAATGCTTGACAGCATGAAGCAACTGCTTGGTAGACAGCTCCGGCAGCTGCTGAAGTGTGGTAGCCATAGCGTCATGATCATCGCCAAGCGAAGAGAAGCACTGCAGCCACTGCAAAAGCTGGACTACAGGCGCAAGATGCCGTCTTGCTGCGTCAACCGTAGTCTCGCCACTTGCAGTCATTGCGCCATTCTCGTAGTGGTCAGGCTGTCTGTTGTTGCTTCGGGCCCAGTCTTCCAGCATGGAGATGTTCATACGTATTTGCATTGCCTTGGTGCGTGCTAGGTACCGCTTGTTCGACATTATCCGGTTGAAGATCTCGGCACCAAGCCAGTAATACAGCTGGGACAGAGTTTGAGTGATGATGACGGAATGCACGTCGTACAGATCCAGCACGAACAGTGTGGAAGATAAGAGAGAAGTGATGTTGCGTGGCGAGACCTGCGCCTTACGCTTGGGCGATGGCGGTCGAAAGCGTTTCTCGACAGGCTCTACCTTGACTTTCGACTTGGTCCGCAGAAACTTCCACTCGTTTTGAAATTGAATGTCTTCGAAGCCAGGTATCGTCTCGTGATCGAGCATAGCAGACTCCATCACCTTGTCCATTCGTCTCTCAGCATCTCGAATGATGAGGATGTAGATCTCGTGGATGAGCTCTGCCATTTGCGCCTGAAATTGCGCGGTTTCTTCGGTCAAGCCGTGGTCCTTCTTGAGATAGTACAACAGCAAAGTCGCATTCGAGATCCAGAATGCTAAGATAGTCATGTCCCACTGGTAGCGGTCAACCACGGCGTAGATCTTTTCTTGCGCAGACACTAGCCAGTCCAAAAGCAGCTCGTTGTTGGCGTGATAGTGCGCATAGCGTGCGCCCAGGAAGATGATGTTCGCTGGTACCGGTTTCTGTGATGGCGACCGCTGCGGCGTCATATTAGTTACGACGACGTCCAGGATGCGCTCGATATCGCTCTCCATGAAGACGAACATCTGATCGTTCAGGCACCGGTCCCACACAAACTCCTGGCTTTCCTCTAGATCAGTCGGTGACTCTGGCTGTTCATCTAAACCGAGATTGCCGAGGTCGACCTCGAGGTTCATGGCGCTCTCCATCATCATCCTCCGCCTCATCTCGCTCTCCGCCAATTCCTCTTCGAAGCGATCCTGTGAAAAGCCAGCATCATAGAAATCGTCCGTCACACCTGCATTGCCGATGCTATAGCCGCTATGCTGCAGAAAGTCGGACATTTCGCTATTGGGAGGCACAAAGTCGAGAGCGGTCCTACCACTCGAAGACTTCACGTCCGTTGAAGCGCCGTGGTCCAGCAGTGTCTTGGCGATGTCCTTGTGCCGGTTAGTCATTGCCCACATGAGAGCAGTCCACTGATTGCGATCTTGTTCATCGACTGTCGCGCCAGCATTCAACAGCGCCACCACCACATCCTTATGCCCGAAACAGCTCGCGTATACCAACGGAGGCGTGCCTTCCGGATCGACCGCGTTCAGATCGACGAAGTCCGCGGCACGACCTCTGACAAGCCTCTGCACCCTCCGCATGTCGCCGTTGCTCGCAGCCATGAAGAGCAAGTCTTGCAATGACTGCGCTTTCTGGTCACGCGACAGCTGATTGTCCTGCAAGATATCATCTTCCTCTGTCTCGCCCACATCAGCCTCACTGGCCTTCCTGCCCTGTGCTGCGAACATCTGCGTGACACGTGCATCGTCGTTGCCGAAGTCTCTCCCGAATGCGCCATCGTCGTCCGGCTCGTGAAGCGCAAGGTTGAAGTTCAATGGCTTGGCAGTTGTCGGTGCGGTGAGGAACTGCGATTGACCTGAAGTGAATCAGCCCAACGTCACTCCATCAACCTCACTTCATGTCATGCCGCACCTTGCCATGCATCGTAGTATTCAACATCCTGACTGTAGCTCGGAAAGGCCTTCCGATCGTCTAAGGATCGCGGTAGATCGGCAGGTAATTGTCGTGGCCTTATAACTTCTTCCTGCTCACTTTCCTCACCGCCATATCTGTTTCCGATGTCGTTCTCTTCTTCCGGGTCCATTGTGGACGGTTATGCCGAATCACCTCTCAGTGCTCATGGTAAACGCTGCCGGCATAATTAGTCGCATAGATCGGGGAATCAGCAAGTACCCGATCAAAGACTCCGAGTCGTAATTTGTTCAGCTACCGGACTCACGCATCGAACATGACCTCCTTTAGGGGATATCAAGTTTGGAACTAGGAAGCTTCACTGACACTGTACATACAAAGCTACTGCCTCCACAGACCGTTGTGTCATCACCGCGGGCCTACCCGTCAAGCTTCCTAGTAGCAGCAGACTCGAAGCCTGGAAATGCATATGCTTGATGAAACGTCAAGCGCGTGTCTTTCCATGTATTGCTAGCTAGCTCCCAAACCTTTCAATTTTATGTCTGTGGGAGTCGTGCAAATGATATCCCCGCGGCAATGCTGGATCTCAAGCGATCGTGTTGCCTCTTAGCCGACTAAGAGACCACAATACGGCCGTGGAGTATGGTAAATTCCAACCCTGCTTGAGTTAGATCGAGTCCCTGCGTGCGCAGTGCGACCACTACTACTGCCGCTTCTCTCTTTTCTGAGGCATTGATCTGATTAACCTTAGTCGCAAAGGCTCGTATTTCGTGGCAGTGATATTGTGTTTAGCCTGCGTTCCGGATCATATACTTTGTTTGCGCCACATCGTCACGGAACGGCATGCGGGTAGATCCAAAAGCTTAACACTAATCGCCAAAGAGCGGCCGGGACCAAGCTCAACGCGTATGGCAAGGTACACAGTAGGGTACATAGCTGATTACAGATAGCACCCACGCTCGATAAAGCCATCCGCTGCATCTCACGACTGTGCAGTAGTTCCCATACCGAAAACATCATCTCGCGACCACCGAACGTGCATGATCGAGGTTGAAAACAAGGCCGGACCGGGCGGCCACAGCTTCCTGGTATGAACTGTGGGCTAGAGAGTTTGAAGAAGTAGGAGCAAGATGGAGGACGGGACAAAGGTCGAGGGGCGCTGGCGGCGCATGTACGCGCGCCTACGGAATGAGCTGCCCCAATATGAGTTCGAGAGCAGCCTCACTCCATTCCATTCGAGCTACGACAACTGGCACTTCTTTGGGAGGCGACGGCCGCGACATGATTCTACTGCTCGAAAAGTCGGCGCTGACGCCAGCTCGAGACCTGCGAGCACGCGGACTGGGTCCGACTACGAGCCTGGCGCAGACGAGGAGAAGGAGAAGGACGTCTTTGTGGTAGCGCGTGTTTCGGTACACCATCTTCGTTTGGAACGGGAGTACAAGCTCGCTGGCGAAGTGTCTATGAAATCTGATCCGGAGTTCAAGCACTTTGTGCGGCCTCTCGAGTTTGGACGTTTGCCTGTTCGTGAGGAGGGCGACCTCTTGCTGTCTTATTCGATTGTGGAGGCGCCCGGGAGGAACTATCTCCGTGATATTGTCGAGTTTGGACCGAACCACTATGAGGGCATGCCAAGCTCGCCACAAAGCCAGCGACGAGCACAGGTCGAGCTACTCACGTTCTTGAACTTTGCCGTTGGTGCTACGGAGTGCTGTGAGTTGCTTCATCATGGTAACGAGATGGTGCATGGTGAGCTACGAGGCGACGCGTTCCATTATAATGGCGACACGGGTACCGTGAAGATGCTCAACTTTGGAAGTGGAGCGCGGAGCTTTGAGCACGGTCTAACATCTGCGGGCTGGTCAAGCTTAATGTCAGAACGCGGCCTTTCGCACAAGCTGCAGTTTGTCGCGCCGGAACAGACCGGCCGCCTGCCTGCTGAGCCTGATCTCCGGACCGACATATACTCTTTGGGTATCTTGTTCTACACCATGCTCACAGGCCAGCCGGCTTTCGACGGGAAGACTCCTTTGGATATCATGCAGAATGTTCTATCGCGACGAATACCGTTGGTCTCGACAGTTCGGCCGGACGTACCTGATGGCATCTCTGCAGTAATTCAGAAGATGACGCAGCGCAACATGGACGACCGCTACAACTCTACCTCTGGAGTTAAGCATGACTTACAAGAGTTGAAGAGGATCCTGACGGAAGGCGACGAAGAGGCTTTGGCGAACTTCAAGGTTGCTACTGCAGATGCTTCGTGTTTCTTTAACCTTCCTGCGCACCTTGTAGGCCGCGAAGAACAACGCAAGACCATCATGGATGTCATCGAGAAGGCCGCGCAACGCTCAGCCCGCGCGGCACCCATCACGCGCAAGGGGCTGTATAGTCTGAGTTCCGGGACCTCGGTCGTGTCTGGTGACCGGCCAGATCTGTCACTACTGGACGAAATGTTGAGTGACAGTACTTCATCTGGAGCTGATCGCGACCGCGACTCTCGTCTCAACTCGATCCCGGAGGTTGTACCCTATGATCTGCACAGGGTCAGGCAAATGTCCCATGAGGGTGCAGAGTCTCCTGGAGCATCGAGCGTAGACGATTCCGATCTCAATCTTGTCGAAACGCAGTCGCTGCATGACAGCCGCTCAATGTACAACGCAGAAAGCTTACCACGGTCGGGATCAAGCTTCAATCTCAATGGCGAGGCCAGCTCTCTGTTGCGTACAGCACAGAAGCTAAAGAGGAAAGGTCGAACCGAACTCATCGCAATCTGTGGCGCCGCAGGCTTCGGCAAATCTTCGCTAGTGCAGAGTATCGCGCCACTCGCGCGCACGCATGGTTACTTTACTTCTGCCAAATTCGATCAGGTTAGGAACTCACCGTTCGAGCCACTGGTGCGGATCATGTCATCTCTCTTCCGACAGATTTTCTCCGAGCACGATGTCAGCTCGCCGTTCCACGAAAATATTCGGACGTTTGTGAGACCGTTCTGGGGAATGCTTCACTCGGCGCTCGAACTACCTGCTTGGCTACTTGCGTCAGGCAACGAGAAGGCTGGTCATGGGAAAGGCCACGCATCAGAAGCCTCGGCGCAGAATGGCTCCGCCTACCTGACGCCCGAGAGGAAAGTGTGCAACATACAGTCTACTTCAGACTGGTTACGCTCGGGCGGTTCCAACCGGACATCTCGCTTCAAGCAGATCTTCTTGGATGTCCTCCGGCTGCTTGCGGTGCAGAAATTTATCTGCTTTTGCTTAGACGACTTGCAATTTGCGGACCACGAAAGCTTGGATCTGTTGCAGATGATTGTGTCTGCGCGCTTACCGGTTGTGCTCCTTCTGACCTACCGGGGTGAAGAAATGCTTACGCCTCCGATCAAAAAGCTTCTGGAAAAGGCGCATAGGGTCGAGGTCGGCGCTTTCACCGAGGACGAGACCGCACAGTATGTCTCTGACACTCTACACCGGCCAGTGGAGTACTGCCTTCCGCTGGCTGCAATCGTTCGGGAACGGACCTACGGGAACCCATTCTTCGTCCAGGAAATGCTTCATACGGGATATCGGAAGAAGTGCATCTACTATTGCTGGAAATGCTCGCAGTGGGAGTACGCCATATCCACGAGTGAGAACTTTGGCCTAGACTTGTGCTGATTCTCTTCAGGTATAATATCGACAGACTGTTTAGCAACTTTGCTAGCCAGGAGAGCGGCCGCTTTTCGTCTAACGACTTCATCGCAAGGAGGCTGAAGGAGCTTCCAGGAGATGCAAGAACCATCCTAGCATGGGCGTCTATCGTTGGAAATAGGTACGTCTATCCCAGATCAACATGCCCACTTCCCCAGACCCTGCTATGTCCGGCGTGCTTCTGTATTCTTCCTCTGCGGTTTACATGGCCACATCCAGCTCCGAAACGCCTACTCAGCAGGATCTCGCCATGATGGGATTCATTGAAGATGTTCAGCTGACTCTATATCCTCGCAGCTTTTCCTTCAACCTGATGAAGCTTGTAATGAGCTGTGACTGCTCGAAAGCTGCGCCCAAAGAGCTGATACCGCAGACTTCCAATGACCCTGTTGCAGGTCTGCAAGCTTGCCTCGCTGCTTTCATTGTCATGTCCACAGACGAAGAGGACCGCTTCAGGTTCGCTCATGACAGATATGTTACAGCTGCTGATACACTCTGTGAGCCTTACTCGAAACCGGAAATGCATTATGTTGTTGCTAGCGCGATGATGAAGCACTCGCCATACGACCCAGCCACCGACCCCTCAAAGGTGCTTTACGAGCAAGTACGCCATGTATGCGAAAGCGTCGAAGTCATCAAAAGGCGTGTCAAGAAGAAGGCAGCATATCGTGATCTGTTATATCAGGCGGCGGAAACGGCGCGCGAGTCTGGTGCTCGGCAGCTGGGGTTGTACTACTTCAAGCACTGCCTCGATCTTCTTGCAGATGTAAGTTCCCAAACAAGCATATGACCTGTTCAGCATTGCCGTGCGTTATAGCAGCTTGCGATGTACTTGTCATATGTGGGACATCTGCTGACTTACAATTTCTTCCAGGATCCATGGAATGAGTCCAACGACGACGCGAGCTACGGAGAGACTCTTAATCTCATGACAAGAGCTGCTGAGGCGCACTGGTACGCGGGTGATCTTGATGAAGCAAAGACCCAGTTGCTGGAGATTGATCGACATGTGCACGATCCGAAAGACAGAGCTCCGGCGGCGATTATCGGCTCTCGCGTGTACGCGCAACGAGGAGACAGCCGGACAGCTTTCCTGACACTTCAACGTGCTATGAGCGGTTTCGAAGTGGAGATCAATGACATGACATACGATGAATGTGACAAGGAGTTTGAGAGGCTTGTACCCCTCATCCAATCCAAGGAGCTTGATCTCGGTGAGGAAAGCATTCAGCAAGCCGATCGTTCAATGCATACTCTAGGGGCGTTAGTACGTATACCGATGGGTAGAACCCTATGCCACTGTCTGGAAAAATGACTAACCATTCATCCTTCCCTAACAGTTTGTTGAACTTTTGTCCGCTAGCTTTTGGACCGACGCACTCCTTTTCTATCAAGCCACTCTAAGGCTCATGCAGCTCTATCTGGAGAAGGAGGTTGTACCACACACGGGTTTGGGGTATGATCGAACGCCTGAGTACAACATGTGAAGACATGCGCTGACCCGTATCCATCAATATAGGTTCGTGCACCTTGCTAGCATCGGCATATACCGGTTCAACATGGTCGAGCTTGGCATCGAGTTCGGTGAAAGAGCTATCAAGATCTTCGACGCTTACCCGACAGAGTATTACACCATAGGCCGCGGATTAACCCTCCATAGTCTGTTCCTTGGCCATCTCAAAACAGAGTTCCGCGAGAACTTTCAAGCCCTCAATACCGCCTTGGAAGCATCCTTGGCCGCCGGAGACAAGATCCTGCATGTACTCAACATGGGCGTGATGTCAGCGTACCGAGTCTGGGCTTCGGAGAACCTGGCCGAGGTAGAGGCGTTCATCTCTTCTGTAGCTGACGAGATCTCAGACTGGCAGGAGAGCATGCGCGGTGGAGCTTTCTTGATTGGTGTGAAACAGTATTCGAGAGCACTACAAGGCAAGACTTATGCCAAGACGTCGAGCGATGTCCTCAGCGACGATTATCACTCCAGCAACGATTACGTGAAGTTCGTACGCTTGAGAGCCTCAAATCCGGACCGCCCTTTGACAATCTATAAAAGCTATGAGCTGGCCACGCTGTGTCGCTTTGGTTACTATAAAGAAGTCATCGCAC
>Ga0058704_10001467_pt1 | contig 11019 bp, 7 predicted proteins | sample AgamicMgSfe_FD_71363 | JGI IMG/M metagenome (GOLD analysis project Ga0058704, IMG submission 71363) | Agave microbial communities from Guanajuato, Mexico - Mg.Sf.e | ecosystem: Host-associated > Plants > Phyllosphere > Phylloplane/Leaf | place: Guanajuato, Mexico | collected 2012-05-30 | reverse complement strand
TTGGCCACAGACAACGTAGCTCTCCTCCTCACACATTCCTGCAACTGCTGCGTGATATTCCACTGACCTCTCGTGATGAACTCACGTCCGAATCTACATTCTCCCGAAAGCGTCGATGCACGAATCTGCAAGCAAACAAGCAATCAGCAATAAATCCCATCGTCTCTTTTCTTGTGACAGACTCACCTCAGTACAAGCCGCATGCCTCAAATCCTTTGGATCGTTATACTTGAACCGCAAATAATCCCACGCATGCACCATCTCATGCGCCATAGTATCTTCCAAATGCCCTCTATTCCTCAACTGATTCGCACAGATCAAAATGCCATATTCGGGATCAAAACCACCCGACTGCTTGGTCTCGCACCGCCGGCACCGTACATTCGTCTCGTTTATGTCTTGTCCTAGTAAAGAGATATTGTGTCGCATGAATCGGATTATGGGGCTGTTGGCGAATAGCCATGCTTTGTCGCTGTCGCAGCGTGCGCAGTCGCGCGCTTCGTGCAGTGTGTCCCTTGTTTTGAAATAGGAATCTCGTTCGGGGGGTGTAGCGCGGTTTGTGAGGATGGAGAAGAATGTGCTCCAGGTGTAGAGGAGTTGGTCGTCTGAGGAAGGGTTCGAGGAGGTGGAGGTTTTGGTAGGACTTGCGCCCGGATTTGGCGGTGACGAGTCGCTCATTACGAAGGCTTCTATTATTGTATGTCGTGTAGTTTACCGATGTTGTGTCGTTGATCGATAGTCAGAAAGGTGTATATGAGGTTGCGGTCTCGGAGGTCTCTGATTGGCTGGGAAATGTCGTGTTTACCTTTTTGGCTTCGCGCCCTATAGCGGAGATGGTTGTATGACAGAATGCTCCTTGAGCCATTTAAATATCGACAGTCCTTCTAGATATTCGTCTTCATTCTACAAAAGTCACAAGGCCTTGATGCTCTTCTCATAACATAAAATGAAGCGTCACCTCACCATTGTCATCAAACTTGGTAGTTATTACTTTCAATAACGAGCCATATCACGTGCTAATCCTGGGCAGGGACATCGTCCATTGTCGATGAGAAGAGTCATGAACCTCTGCTATCAATCCTGTCGACGATAGTCGAGACAGCTTGTGCATTACAAAAGGATGGCCATCGAGTTGTCATTGTCTCTTCCGGTGCCATCGGAGTCGCCCTTGGCCACATGGACCTTGAGAAAAGACCGAAACAACTGCCTCAAGTTCAGGCGCTGGCGGCTATCGGACAATGTAAGCTCATGAGTCTCTGGGATCAGCTCTTCATGCACAGACGACAGCCAATCGCTCAGATCCTCCTCACAAGAAACGACATTGCGGACCGGACGCAGTATCTCAATGCACAAAATACTTTTATTGAGCTATTACACATGGGTGTCATTCCTATCGTGAATGAGAACGACACCCTTTCCGTGGCAGAGATCAAGTTTGGCGATAACGATACACTCTCAGCCATCACAGCTTCTATGGTGCATGCGGATTACCTGTTCCTCATGACTGATGTTGATTGTTTGTACGACAAGAATCCGAGGACGAATCCAGACGCAAAGGCCATAGAAGTTGTCGAAGACATTTCGGAGCTGGTTGCAGATGTTTCTACAGCAGGTTCTTCGGTGGGTACTGGAGGCATGTCGACCAAGATTGTAGCAGCAAGATTGGCCACCTCGGCTGGTGTGACGACGATCATTACAAGATCAAGCAAGCCTGGGAACATTATGAACATTGTCAAATACTCAGAAGCACAAAAGACACTTCGGAGGCGGTCTTCGAGGGCGAATTCCACGGATGGATCAGATACATCTGGCCACCACACACCTTCAGCGCCACTCGGTGTTGCGGCAGAAACGACAGACGAGAACAACCTGCTAAAGAAAGCGGTCATTCAAGGTGCTGATGCAACGCCAAGATTAGACGAGCCTTCTCTTCCCCCATTACACACGCGCTTCCTGCCTGATGATCACCCCATCCGCGACCGCTATTTCTGGCTCATGTATGGTCTTACACCTCACGGCACGATATACGTCGACAAAGGTGCACACCAAGCATTGGCAGACGGAGCAGGTCTCCTACCTGTGGGTGTCGTTGACGTTGAAGGCAACTTTGCACAACAAGAATCCGTGCGCGTCGTCGTGGTCAAACGACTTTCATCTCGGTCAACGGAGTACGAGAAAGTTGACCCTGCACCGATCGAGGTCGGCCGCGCGCTGGTGAACTATTCGGCGGCTGAGATCAGGTTGATACGTGGTATGAAGAGTACCGAGATCCATGGTGTCTTGGGCTATGCTGATAGCGAGTATGTGGCTTTGAGGGAAAGTATTGCTTTGTTCAAGCAAGAGAGCAGACCGACTACGCCGAGTCGCATGGTAAGTAGTCAGGATCTAGGCACGCCTGGACGCATGACAAGCAGTGGTGAGTTACCACCAAGAGAATTGCCATTGCATACGAGGTGACGAGGAGATGAGCTTCTCTGTAGTATTCGGTAGCGTCACAATGAGATTCGAGTAATGACAATGATTCAGCGTGACAGAAGCACGAATTAACAACATTGTTGTCTGTCGCGCGTTTAGGCTGCTCTCGGTGAGGTGAACAATTCAGGGACCAGCGAAAGTTGTCCCTCCCCCACGGTCTTGGCGCAACCACGGTACAGCACCGTGTTCAGAAGACTACAACTGTTGCAGGCAAGAATAATTTATTGACAGCTCACATATATCAACTTCCGCTCATTCACGCCCGTTGGCACTCTTGCTAAACATTTGCCGCCTCCAATTGATGTACTGAGCTTTTCAACCTTGTTGCGCCGACGTGTGGAAGCTCCTGAATTGATCGCAGCCAGCCGGACCAGACGACCCCTTGCGTAGGAAAGGAGCTACATTTGCGACAACATGCGTTTGGACGTCAAGGTATGAATGAGCAACCGGCCATTCTCACAAACACCTGCTCTTGACGGCATTTGAGCAATGTTGGCTAATTTGGACATACAGAGGCAGCTCTTTGCTCGCTCCCAGCGAGTAAAAGGCATTGACTTTCATCCTACTGAGCCATGGGTAAGTCTCGAGAGAGTGGTACTGCGATGAGCTTTCAAGTGCTAACGTTTCTAGATCTTGACGACTCTCTACAATGGTACGATAAGACGAGCTGGAATGGATACATTATGAGCTGGGAGACTGACAGGAAACAGGCCATGTCTTCATCTGGTCATACGAAACACAGGTTCGAATTCTGTGATCGAGCTTGTAGGAGCATGACTAATGTGACCAGGCTATTATCAAAACCTTTGAACTCACAGATGTCCCTGTCAGGGCAGGTCGCTTCATTGCTCGCAAGAACTGGATTGTTTGCGGTTCGGACGACTTTCAATTACGCGTTTACAACTACAACACCTCCGAGAAGATCACCTCATTCGAAGCGCATCCAGACTACATCAGAGCAATCGTTGTACACCCGACACAACCTTTTGTCCTTACCGCCTCGGATGACATGACAATCAAGCTTTGGGATTGGGAGAAACAATGGAAGTGCGTACAAGTGTTTGAGGGTCACAGTCACTATGTTATGGGTCTTGCAATCAACCCAAAGGACACGAATACCTTTGCCTCGGCATGTTTGGATAGGACCGTCAAGATTTGGAGTTTAGGATCAGCCACCGCGAACTTTACCCTCGAGGCGCATGAGGCCAAGGGTGTGAATCATGTCGACTACTATCCACAATCCGACAAACCATACATTCTCACCACATCAGACGACAGGACGGTCAAGATTTGGGACTACACCACAAAGGCCATGATTGCGACTCTGGAGGGCCACACCAGCAATGTCTCGTTTGCTTGTTATCACCCCGAACTACCCGTAATCATCTCCGGTTCAGAAGACGGCACTGTAAAAATCTGGCACGCCAACACATATAGGCTGGAGCAGTCGTTGAGCTATGGACTTGAAAGAGCTTGGTGTGTGAGCTACCAAAGAGGCAAGCAGGGTATTGCCATGGGTTTTGATGATGGTGCGGTCGTTGTCAAGATGGGTCGTGAAGAGCCAGCCGTATCTATGGATGGATCAGGAAAGGTCATCTGGGCGAGGCATAGCGAAATTTTGACCTCTGTGATCAAGGGAGGAGGTTCGTTTAGCTTGTATCATGGCCGACATCAACTGCTGACAACATTCGACAGACAAGGACTTGAAAGATGCACAACCCCTTACTCTTCCAAGCAAAGATCTTGGATCTACCGAAATCTACCCTCAGACATTGCTCCACTCGCCAAACGGTCGTTTTGTAGCTGTTTGCGGAGACGGCGAATACATCATCTATACCGCTCTTGCGCTTCGAAACCAGGCTTTTGGCTCCGCTCTTGACTTTGTTTGGGCTTCCAAGGAGAACGACAGAGAATACGCCATCAGAGAATCAGCGCTTAGTGTCAAAATCTTCCGCAATTTCAAGGAAAGAGCGACAGTCAACGTTGGCTTCCAGGCCGAAGGGCTCAGTGGAGGTGTCTTGCTTGGTGTCAAGGGACAGGGCGGCATCGGTCTGTTTGACTGGGAGACTGGCCAGCTTGTACGCAGGATAGAGGTCGACCCAAAGAGTGTACGTACCTTTTAGGACGACTGTGATTTCATCTTACTGACTTGGAGTTAGGTCTACTGGTCGGAAAACGGCGAGCTCGTCACTCTTGCTTGTGAAGATACCTTTTACGTTTTGCGATTCTCGAGAGAAGCCTATGTTGCAGCGCTACAAGCTGGCGAGGCGGACGAGGATGGTGTTGAGGCTGCTTTCGAGGTCATTACCGATATCAACGAGAGGTTTGTGTTTTGCACTCTGTTCGGCGCACATATTCTGATCCTTTCTTTAGCGTTCGCACCGGTCAATGGGTTGGAGACTGCTTCGTCTACACCAACAGCACCAACAGACTCAACTACCTCGTCGGAGACCAGACATACACCATCTCTCACTTTGACAGTCCTCACTACGTTCTTGGATACCTGCCTCGCGACGGCCGCGTTTATGTTGCTGACAAGGATGTCCAAATCGTTTCTTTCGCTCTCTCGATCTCGGTCATCGAATACCAGACACTTGTCCTTCGTGGCGAGCTGGACTCTGCCAACGAGATGCTGCCAGATATACCAGATGACCAAAAGGCCAAGATCGCTCGCTTCCTCGAAGGTCAAGGCTACAAAGAGCAGGCCCTCGAAGTCGCAACAGATCCAGAACACAGATTCGAGCTGGCACTGTCGCTGAACCAACTTCAAATCGCCCTTGAACTGGCCCGCGAAGCCGACGTCGAGCACAAATGGAAGACCGTCGGTGACGCCGCACTCAACGGCTGGAATATGGCACTCGCAGAGGAGTGCTTCGTCCACGCCAAGGACACTGGCAGTCTGCTCCTGCTCTACACCTCGACGAACAACGAAGCTGGACTCCGCAAATTGGCCGCGCAAGCTGACGAGGCCGGTGCCCGCAACGTGGCTTTCTCCTGTCTGTGGCAAATCGGCGACGTGTCGGCTTGCATCGACCTCCTCGTCCGCACAAATCGTACAGCCGAAGCTGTGCTCTTCGCGCAGACGTACATGCCATCGCGCGCGGCTGAGCTTGTCAAGGTGTGGCGCGAGTCACTCAGCAAGAGCGGTAAGAACAAGGTCAGCCGTATGATTGCACAGCCACCGCTTGATGGCGAGGAGGGCGATAGGGACCTCTTTCCTGAATGGGACGAGTACTTGCAGCTGGAGCAGCAAGGAAAGGGGACCAAGATGGGCGGGCAGAATCTAATTGATGTCGGCGATGAAGTTCCTGCGAATGGTGAGACGACGGAGGAGGCGGTCGAGAAGGCGGCACCCGTCAATGTTGATGCGCCTGAGGCGGCTGAGGAGGAGGAGGCCGAGTCGCCGCAGGAGACCGATGTGTAGAGGCTGATTATTTGGATTATGTTACATTGCATGAATAGTGGAATGATAAAAGGTTTCTCGTCCTGGGTCCGTCTTTTGTGAAAAGTGGTCGTGACGCAAGCTGCAGCTTCACTACATCACGACATGGTGTGTTGATACTGATGGGAAGCACTCCAGCTGCTACGTTGATGTAGATCTATCTCGCGACTTTATCGCTCTAATGCAACACCTTTTGCATAAATCCCCCAAACTTCCCTCTCAAACCCTGTCTCTCCTGCTGCTGCCCTGCTCCTTGGTTCTGATCCACAAATCCCTGTTCCTGTCCTGGTCCTTGTACCTGATTACCACCACCCTGCTGTGGCTGTGACTGCTGCTGCGGCGGCGCGCTCATCTGCCCGCTCCCACCCACATCTCCACCGCCAACCGTAACAAAGAAACCCGTAACATCCCCCGCATTAACCTTCCCACTCTGATCCTCGCCCCCATCAGGCTGCACATCATCATACGCAAACGCATACCCTTTGCGATCCACATTCCCCTCATGAACAACTCTCGCATAATGATTCGTCACAGCCCTCTTATAGAACGTGGCAGGATCACTAGGATGGACATCTGCTTCCACGAGCGCAGAACGCACAAATGCCGCTGCCAGACGGGGGATAAGTGCGTTGCGCTCCCCGTCTGGACCCGTCGTGAATGGCCCGCTGTTGCAGCCTAGCACGTCTGCGGTATTCGGTTTATCGAACTCTTGGTTGCCGATGACGAGTTTGTTGGCGCTGTTGACCCGCCCGCTGAGGGTTCCGCTGCCGGACTGAGTGTTGACTACTAGATCGTGAGAGGTGTAGTGCGTCCATGCTTCGTCGATGTACGGCTCGAAGAAGCCGCTGAAGTCGGCGCCCACCGCACCACCGTGGGTCGCGTTTAGGACTCGCAGGGCGCGGCCGTCGGGTCCGGGAACGATTAGTTTGTCCCAGGGTCGGTTGTCGGAGGCGCTCTGTGTTCGTAGACCGCTGGCGATGTCCTCGATACCGGTTGGGCTCATGCCGCGAACCACTTGTGTGGCGCCGCTGGCGGTCGTTAGGGATATAGCGACTGGGAGGCGGGGTACGAAGTCGACGTAGGAGATGTTGGCGTATAATTGGTCGTTGTTGAGGGTAAATTCGCAAAAGGCAAAGTCGACGGCTGCGTTTGGGTCCGAAGGGTTCAGTACGCTGGGCTCGACGAGGGCTGGGCCGGGGTTCAGGAGGAAAGTCAGGTGTGCATCGCGCGAGAACCACAGGCGGCCGCCTGCTATTTGTGGTACCGTCAGTGTTATTGTGTTGCCTGGTGGTCCGAGGGGGATGGCGCAGTCGACGGCCAGGGGGCTGCCGATTGAGGGTGGGTTTGAGGGAAAGTAGAGGTCTTTGCCGTTGGACTGTAGAAGGCAGCGTTGATTATCGTGCTGGATTGCTATGCCAGTTATATAGGCAAAGATATTTGACGAATCGCTGGCGTTTTTGATGGTGAAAGGTAGTGAGTCGGGCATGATGCGTGTTGGTGTCTGTTTGATGGACGTATGGGTATTTTATGAAGTAGAAGATATGGCCTGCTGACTTGAAGAACAGAAACGAGATGTTCTATACTTATAAGTAACGAATGCTCTACTGCAACTGTAATTAAAATACTTACCGTCACTTGGAAACAACACGTGAAGTGCTCATTTAATAACAAAGTGACGTCGGCGGAGAAGCTGCAGCAGGTTTTGGCGCCTCAGCATTTCCAATGGACCGCCCTGCACGAGGCAGACATGTCAAACAACGGCAAGACTACCAATGAGATGCTGCATATCATGGTAGATCCTGTCGTGCTATCATATGCTCGGTTAACGAGCATTCTACTGCAAACGTCACAAGAGGCAAAATCACGTTATCACATGTAAACACAAGACATTCAAAGTAAGTAATAAATTGTATATGCCATCGAATGCATCTCCAAACAGAGTGGTATATGGTACAATAAAAAGAGTCGGCAGAGGCAAAGACCATGCCATCTACTGTCAGAATCGAAGATGTAAATACGAGTAAAATGGAGTAAGAAAAGGCTCAAAGGGGGAATATCAGTCAGATGACCCATCAGCATCGTGTCAAAAACCATGAACCACCTGTTCTTTTATTCATTCTTTCCCAGAAATGCTCAAAAGATCATCTCAATGACCATCAACATCGCTGGAAAAAAAAAGAGGTATTCGTCAGAAAGAAGATAGTAGCTCATCAAGTCCAGCCCAACGAGTTTCCGGCCATGACAGGTGCGCTGATGCCTGCTTCGCGCGCACTGCGGGCTCCTCTGCTACTACCGGCAGAGTTTCTAGCACTGCTCTCTCTGTTACCGCGTCCGCCAGACATGAAGTAACCTCCCATGCCTCCGCTGCTGCGTTGGCTCATTTGTGGTTGGTACTCTGCGGTTGGAACGCTCGAGGTACGAGCGTGGCGCTTGAGTTGTCTCTTGCGACGGTAACGTTGAGCGACGTAAACCATGGCGGCAGCATAGATGGCTGCACCTGCTACAGCTCCCATGCCGATACCAACAGAGCTGCCCTTGACCGAAGATGATTGAGCCGAGTCACCACCAATTGGTCCAGCGGCGCTCTGTTGGCTGTTCGTGGTACCTACAGGGTTGCCATCCTCATCGGTTCCACTCGAGCTGTCAGTGCTCTGACCTGGAAGAATGGCAATGGCAGGGTTGACAAAGGACATGAGCGTGGCAAGAGTTGCATTGGGGTTGTTGTAGATGGCAGTCATCTTGGAGTGAAGATCGAGTTGCAGCGCGTTGACCGAGGAAGACGGAACGTACGCCATGGCCAAAGTGGTGATGAAATGAAGATCGGTGGTGGTGTCGTATGGCTTGAGACCGTACGAAACGACATCACCTTCATCAAGGCCAAGACCAAAGGCGATGGCAGCTGGAACCAATTCCATAATCTGACTTGCAGAACCAGGAGTGTTGACAACGAATGGGTAGTTCAAGCTGTGGTTGAAACCAATCTGGACAAGAGTTGCGTTCTTTGGCTGGTTTGGAATGCCGGTCTGAGGTTGAACCATCTGTGGCATGTATGTTGGAATACCAGTGACAGCGGATGAAGTGCTGGCAACTGCAGAGCTGGTAGGCTGGTAGAGGATCGTGGTTGGTGGCTGGTATGGGAAGGTGTTGACGCCAGTTGGGATGATACTGGTTGGAGCTGTGGTAGTCTGAGCTGGAACGCTGGTTTGGGAAACGTTTTCTGTGGCGGTAGAACTTGGCACATCAGTGACAGGAACCACAGGAACAATGGTCGCGCTTGCGGTCTCGTTCTGAGGAGAAGAAGTAGACAGTTCAGTGGGTGCAGGAGAGAAAGCAAACGATGACGAGACAGAGTCGGTGACAGATGCCTCAGAGGTTGCAGCAGCCGAAGAAGCAGATTCGGTGACTGATGGCTGAGAAGTAACGGTCGCTGATACCGTCGATGGACCAGTGGTTGTGGCAGGCGCTGCTGTCAAGACGGAGTCGGTCGCAGAGGTAGGGAAACCGATCACGAGAGGCGTCGTTGCTGTGGAGGAAGAGTTGGTCGCGGTCAGTGTTGGAGCAAAGGTTTCAGAAGCCTGAGATACAGCGGAGGAGAGCGCCAAAGAGGCTGAAGAGGCAAGCGACGATGAAATTGACTCTGCAGATGTAGAGACACTGGTTGCGGTTGGTACAGACGAAGAAGAGCTTCCGGTAACAAGAGGGATTGGAATGATCGTGCTACCAGAGGTCGAAGCCGAGAAAGAAGTAGAGCTTGGGACAGTCAACGATGGAGAGCTTGCTGGAGCGGTCTGAGAAGCGGCGGAATCTGTGGCGGTTGTGGTGGCAGATGCAGACAAGGCACTGCTGACCTCTGAAGCGAGCGAAGATGAAGCACTTGAGATGATCGATGCAGACGCTGAAGCGAGAGCAGAAGATGCATCTGTGCCGACACCGTCAGAGCTGACAATACTGGACAATTCGGAGCTGATCGACGAGGAGATGGCAGACAGAACACTCGAGGCAGCAGAAGCAGCCACACCGCTGGTGATCGTTGGGGTTGCCTCTGTTGTGCTCGAGGCAGTGATTGGAGCACCGGTACCAGTTGTGGTAGCAGGCAAGCTAGTCAAGCCGGAATCCGTGGCGCTCAAGGCAGTGCCGGTGGCTGTCGCAGAAGAGCTTTCGCTTGAAAGAATGCTAGAGACTTCGGTACTAAGAGGGGCAAGGATGCTGCTCAGGAGGTTTCCAGACTGAGTGGCAGAAGCAGTCTCACTGGCAATTGAACCAGAAACGGTGGACAAGGCGCTGTCAGTCGCAGTGGCAGAGGCGCTGTCAGTCGCAGTGGCAGAGGAGCTGTCAGTGGCAGTAGCGGTAGAAGAATCCGTTGCAAGCAGACTGGAGACCCCGGAACCAAGAGGGGCCAAAAGACTGCTTACGACATTGCCTGACTGGGTTGCAGATGCAGTGTCGCTGGCGAGTGTGCCGGAGACAGTAGATGAACCACTGTCGGTGGCGGTTGCAGTAGCAGAGTCAGATGCAAGCAGGCTGGAGACTCCAGTACCGAGTGGGGCCAGAAGACTGCTTACGACGTTGCCTGACTGAGTAGCAGATGCAGTGTCACTAGCAAGCGTTCCTGACACAGTAGACGACGCACTGTCGGTGGCGCTAGCGGTAGGAGTGTCGGTTGCAAGCAGGCTGGAGACCCCAGAGCCAAGAGGAGCAAGAAGACTGCTCACGACATTACCTGACTGAGTCGCAGACGCGGTCTCACTTGCAACAGATCCAGAGACAGAGGACGATGCACTGTCAATGGCAGTAGCAGATGAGGCAGCAAGCAGGCTGGAGACTTCGGTGCTCAGAGGGACCAGGATGCTGCTCAAGAGGTTGCCAGACTGAGTGGTAGCGGTAGGGCTGACGGACTCTGCGGAGGTTTGGGCAGGAGTAGCAATGGCCGAGGTTGCGTCTGTGGCGGCAGGAACGGAGATGATGCTGTTGAGACCGACCAAAAGACCTCCAGAGCTAGTAGTAGACTCTGGAGTGGCAGACGGCGCAGGAGAGTCAGAAGCAGTGCTGGAAGCCTGAATGATGGTTGACGGCACACCACCGGACGAAGCAGGAGAGCTCTG
>Ga0058704_10001465_pt1 | contig 11026 bp, 11 predicted proteins | sample AgamicMgSfe_FD_71363 | JGI IMG/M metagenome (GOLD analysis project Ga0058704, IMG submission 71363) | Agave microbial communities from Guanajuato, Mexico - Mg.Sf.e | ecosystem: Host-associated > Plants > Phyllosphere > Phylloplane/Leaf | place: Guanajuato, Mexico | collected 2012-05-30 | reverse complement strand
TGACAATGCAGGAAAGACCACCGTATGTCTTGCCAATACAAAAGCATGGAATAGCTGATATTGACAGCGTGGCTAGCTTCTTCACATGCTAAAGGTATGCTCAATGACTTTCTCCTCACCGCTCACGTGCGCTTGACTAACACAGCCAGAACGACAGAGTGTACGACCTCCTTCCCATGACAACAGCTTCACCACTAACAGCTCCAGCGCCGTGTTGAACCCAACCCTGCACCCTAGTAAGTGCTTTTGTCGTCGCACGTCTTTGGACCTCTCTGACAACCTCGCAGCATCTGAGGAACTCTCCATCGGAAGTGTGCGCTTCACGACCTTTGACCTCGGTGGCCACCAGCAAGCGCGACGACTGTGGAAAGACTACTTCCCGGAAGTCAGCGGCATTGTTTTCCTAGTCGACGCCAAGGACCCAGACCGATTCCAAGAAAGCAAGGACGAGCTCGATGCTCTGCTCGCCATGGAGGACTTGGGCAAGACGCCATTTTTGATTCTCGGCAACAAGATCGATCGTACGTGCACTCCTTTGCTTTACAAAAAGCGAAAAGACTATAGAAAGAGCTGTTTTGCGATCTTGGAAGATGGAAACGGAGGACATCTGGATCATACATTCTTCAGAAAGAGGCTTGCAAGAGGATAATACTAACGTCTTCACAGACCCAAATGCCGTCTCCGAGGACCAGCTCAGACACGAACTCGGCCTCTACCAGACGACAGGAAAGGGCAAGGTCCCACTCGAGGGAATCAGGCCTATCGAGGTCTTCATGTGCTCCGTTGTGATGAGACAGGGTTATGGAGAGGGTATTCGCTGGTTGTCGCAGTACGTCTAGGCGAGATATTTATATCCATGCGGGGGTGAATAAAGAGAAGAGAGGAGAGGAGGACAACGCGATGAAACGAACAGTACACGCGATCGGACGACGATAGTTGGGACCTCAAAGGCGTAGAAGACGGCGAACAACACGTACACGATGGAGCGACGACTAAGCGTTGTGGCTTGGGTCTCAGGGACGGGGCAAAGGCGCACATTTGTTGAGAATATCACTTGTATCACCTTCCAATTTCTCACGTGCACCGAATCACTTAAAGCTCGCAAAATAAGACATGCCACCTGGAATGGTATAATAAAACGCTATCGCATTGGATACTACGTCGCAATACCTGTAGGGATACATTCTCGACGACCGCCCCATCGTACTTCTTCTTCACATCCCTTCCACCTCGCAGTCACATTCAAAGCATCTCATCAGCCCTCATCCTACCTCTCCTGCCACCTTCTCCACGACCCCCTCTTCCTCCCCTAAGAGGAGGCTCAACCATACCCCTTCGACTAGGATGAATACCAGCCATATCATCGCCCTTGGGCTCTGCGTTCCTGACTTGTGGTGGCGGTAGACCCCTTGCACTAACAGGAGAACTACTATTACGTCTCCGGCGCGGTGGTGATCTCGATCTCGATCTCGATCTTGATCGGGACTCGGCCGGCGAACTAGTATTGCGGCGGCGGTAGGCGGCTCGTCGAGGCGGTGAGCGCGAACGAGAATAATTGGTCGAGCGCCTGCGTCGCGGTGGTGGTGAGCGCGATAATGAACCTGTGGGTCGACGGCGGCGTGGTACTGATCGCGAGCGCGAGCGCGACGCTGAGATTGAGCCGCTGTAGCTGCGTCGTCGGGGTGGGGGTGAGCGTGAATCGGAAATTGAGCGTGTGGCGCGGCGGCTGCGGACTGCTGGGGAGCGTGAGCGTGAGCGTGAGGGTGTGTAGCTTGGTGAGCGGCGTCTGCGGGGTGGAGTCCGAGAGCGGGAACGGGTGTAGGAGCGTGAGCGTGAGCGTGATCGTGAGTCGGAGTATGAGCGGGCACGTCTGATGCGTTTTTCGGGGGTCGGAGAGCGTGTGTAACTACGGCCTCTGCTGCGAGAGCGTGAACGGCTGGAATAGCTTGAGTAGGATGAAACGCTGCGGTCGCTTGGAGATGCAGCGCGGACTGGTAAAGCGGGAACGGTGGGTTTGGGCATGTTTTTGAGGTATTCTCGCATGCCTTCTGTAATAGCTCCCATGCCGATTGCAGTGAAGAAGTTGATACTGAATCTGGTGTTGCGAGGGTTGTCGATTGGGAAGATGTTGATCAAGGATGACTGTAGCTGATCGGCCTTCATGCGTTCTTGCAATTTCTTCATTCCCATGGATTGCGTCAATTCTTCGAAAAGAATCTTGATGAAGATACGGGATGACGATGTCGTCTCCTCCTCGTTCATGTGGATGACAGAAAGAACCTCCCAACCAATGGCGTCCGAGGCCAAAAGGTGACCAAACAGCTGAGCAACGATACGCAGGCGGTTTGTCTCGAGACGATGGATGGTCTCGTAGTATTTCATGAACTGCTGTTCAAAAAGGTCGACCCACATGCGGTTGAGTTTGCAAAGGCGTTCTCCGATCAATCCATAGAATTTGTTGAACGTTCGCTCCTGAGAAGAACACTCGATAAGCATAGAGGGCATCTCATGTTCCAGTCCTGGTGGCAGATTGACGCGCAGCAGTTTGTGCGTACATTCCTCGAAACCACCCGAAGACATGATGGTGAGATAGATGGTTCGTCGCAGGTTTACCAGATCGGTGTTGGATTGGTCTTTGATCTCGACCTGTCGTTGCTGAACTTCTTCTTCGCCCTCATCTGAGCTGACGTCCGAGCCATCTTCATCTTCGCTTTCATCGCCTTCTCCCAGAATCTCAGCTTTCAACTTCTTGTATGCCTCTTCGTTCTCCTCCCATTCAGCATCGAATTTGAAGACATTGAGACCATCTTGGACATCGAATTGGTTGTTGAGTCCGGGGTTGTGCGTGATCTGATCTTCTTCTTCCACAAGGTCCAGCTCTTCCTTTACTGCTTGATTGTCCTTGTATCGGTCTTTGCGAATCTGAAATAGAACCTCGATCATGTATTGTGTTCTTTTGTCGATGTCCGCCTCGTGTAAAATATTTCTGAATTGGTCAAAGACTGCTAATGCAATCTGCGTGTTGAACTCCTCGATATGCTGGCCAACTTCCTTCATTAACCCTACTGCAATCTCCACACTGTCGTCTGTCGGCTTGTTGAGCAAAAGAAGGAGCACCTGAGCTGCAAGCATCTCGTGCACAACTTGCTGGTTGATCAAGTGGGCTAAGAATGTTGTGCTGCTCAAGCAAACGCTCTTGTCGTTCCTCCGGAAAGCTTTTCTGAACTGTATGATCAACCTGTTGACCAGAAGTTCTCCAACCTGCGGAAGCTTGGTGTTGACGATCGCAACCATCGCAGCATAGATTGGTGTGAATGGCAAACTTGCTGCCTGCGCCTTCATGATACTGCGACAGAAGAGCCCTCGTCCACGGACCAAGTTCTCTCCAAAGAGTTCCGGAACAATATGCTTGATGTTCGACACGTTGACCTTGTTGATGAGACCATTGATAGACTTCTTCAACGCCTCCCAGGCCATTCTCTGGTACTCCTTTGATTGCGGATCCGTGCCAATCTCGGCCTGCAAAGCCTTCAGTCGCGCGGGAGGGACATATGTACCACCCGACCTCATATTGAGCAGTCTCTCGTACTCGGCTTTAGCGGCGGCCTGCTTCTCCGCAGCTGATAGCGGTTTGGCAAGTTCTACAGGCTCTTCCCTCTGTCTCTCGGCCATCTGCCTTTGTCGCTCAATCGCACGCGACCTATTGACGTCTCGTGGTAGCACTCCATTTCGCGCAGGTCCCGCAGGAGGTGGTGATCTCGAGTACGATCGTCTGCGAACACGTCGCTCTGGAGAGGGTGAGCGCGACGTAGGTGATCTTTTGCGCGCTGAAGATGTCCCATTTGGTGCAGCGTCTGCAGCGTCTGCAGCCTCGGGTGAGGGCAGTCGTACTGTTGACTGAACTGTCGCGGCCATCCCTGTACTAGATCGTGCTGCTTGGATGCAGATGTGATTATTGACAGACTGCTAGAACAGCAGCTGGGCGGTGCTTGTGGTTCAAAAAGTGACGTTCGCCTGTCTCCAAAAGTTCTTGGATAGGCAGCAGACTGCGGAGAAGACGTCCGGTGTTTACCCGATACCATAAACGTGACCATCTCCTTGCTCGTGAAACACGAAGCTGAGTTGTAAAACAAGCGAACAATTGGAGACTTAATTGGATTCGGTAATCTGAAGCATCCAGGGAAAAACAATACTCCAAACAGACCATGGTAAGCTATGATCGGAGAGGTTCATCTTCAAATGCCAACTAACATGTCTAGTCGGGACCTCTAGTCGGCTTCAGCATGCTCGTAGCAGCAACCGCCGTCTTCGTTTATTACACAGTCTGGACTCTGCTTATGGTATGGAATAAAAGCGAATTGCGAACAACAGCTTCTCACCAATACACAGCCATTTGTCGACGACTCACACCCTTCACAATCCCTCTTCTTGCCCCGAGTTTGGGCTATCAGACTTCCCGTCATCTTGATCCTTCTTGGAGGCGCAGTGGTTGGCAGCTTCTTGTCGCTTGTCATGATCAGGAGCAACAGGAAGAAGGCATTGAAAGCACAAAAGGCTGGAAAAGCGAAATGATTGTTACATGTGTCGAGGACCCCAATGCGGACTATTTATACCACTCGAGGCTGCTTTAGCGACTGGCGTATGGCATCAAAAAATGATATTCAAGGAAGATATATGATTTGATTGTGTATCTCTAGGCGGCTTGGTCATGACCAATGCTGCTACTCATTCCATGCTATATGCTTTTGTTGATTTCAGTGCAGCGACCGTGGCCCTGTTTTCACATGACAATGCAGTCATCTGAGAGGACAATCCGACCACCGGCACCGCCAATCTCGATATCTTCGCCTTCTTCAGTACCGCCACCTTCTGCTCTGCGTCTACGAATAGTGGCTGCGAGCTGAGCCAGCATACTCCTCTGTAAAACAATCAGCTAGCTTGACCGAATAGCATTGAAAGGAGATCTTGTACCGTGATATATGCTTCTTGATTTCCGCCCTGGCGACTGATATCATTCTGAGTTGTGATCTGGTACTCTTCATGGATACGTTTCCTGCTGGTAAGACCATTAGGCGCAACAAAATCGTCTTCTTGTTCGTCTGTCGGAGGTGCTACGGCAGGCTCTGATACTGCATTGCTTGAGTTTCCTGGAGGCACTCTTCTACCGCCAAGACGGAGAGGCCACTGTACGGATGAGAAGTTCGAAGCATCTGCTGCTTCGATGCCACGACCGAGCCTGGCTGCTTCTCGTGCCCTAGCATCGGGGGAGAAGATCTTGATAGTATGATCGATACCGCTGACGGCGAGCATGGTCTCGTACGGATGGCCCTGTAGTACGTTGACTACCTCGCCATCTCCTTGCAGAATATTGACAAGCTTCGAAGTCTTGCGGTCCCAAACGAAGAAGTTGCCTTCGTCAGAGCCAGAGATGACATACTCGTCGTCTAATCCGAAAAAGTTAACGTCTTTGACGGTTTTGACGTTGCAATGGCCACGATAAACACGGGTATGTGGCATGCAGGGCACCTGCGCTTCAACCTCTTCACGCAAACGGCGTCTTTCATGCGCTGATTGATACACATGCCGTGCAGGGCTAAATGGAGAATCGCCGTCTTCTTCCTCATCGTCATCGTCATCGTCGTCGTCGTCGTCATCATCTTCATCATTATCGTCTTCGTCATCATCGTTCTCGTCTTCATCGTCGTCGTCGTCCGTTTCGTCATCCATTCCGCCTTCACCGCCTTCTCCTGGATCGCCTAGTCCAACAGAGAGCGCGTTCTCCTCACCTTCCTCAACTTCATCGTCGTCGCTCTCGTCCATTGCCTCGATCGAAGCTCTCACGTCACTTATCGGTATTAGCTCGTCCTCGGAATCTTCCATAGTAGTTGGTGATGAAGGAGATACATGAGATGCACCGCGGTCGACGACTTCGACTGTTCGTATAGCTGGTTCTTCAAGATTAGGGTCAATCTCCTCTTGATGCTCGCTCTGTATAGTCTCTTCCCGCCGGGTCCGAGCATCAGGTTGACCGAGGCCACCGAAGGCTTGAGAGACATGTGTATAATTCACACCTTCTGCAGCATTCATTAGAATACCCCTTGCGATTGTCAGACCCCAGTGGCGAAGGGCGTGTTTCCTGTCCAGAGGCTGTACTTGGGATTCGTGGCTTTCTTGCGATGCCGGAGCCCCTGTAGAAGCAGAAGAGAGGTCGGTGAAGCCAGTATTGACAGCGACGGCAAAAGCTAGCACTGCATCCTTTTCCGATCGGAACACAACTCGGTTCTCATCCACTTCGAACCGAGATGCATCCACGTTGCACACGGGACGGTCTGAAGCCAGACGCAGCAAGTAGGGCACAAGGTACTCATCTACCGCCTCTGCTCCAGAATTTTGAGGTACTGGGCGGCGGGTGCTCATTCTTGTATAGCCGGACGGTTTCGTGAACCCGTCCAATAGAGCGCCGACACCGCTTTCAAGCCACAAGAAAATAGCCTTCAGAAAGTCGTATCCGAATTGCTCGCTTCTTTGTAAATCTGGACCTTCGTTCATAACAGGACCTACTGTTTGGAAAAGACCTAGCGCAGGATGGCTTCCAGAAGTGCCTCGAATGTGACCGCCCAGTGATCTGGCAATAACACCTGCAGCTTGCACAAAACGCATTGCCGACTCTCTGTTTGAACGAAATGTCTTCTGAACAGCTAGATCGATAGCTAGCGGATTAACAGGGTATCGCCACGAGGCATGTATTGCTTTCATTTCTGGAAGAGTGCTAGCACAAAATCCAAGCACAGAGGTAAAGGCATGAGCATATCCGGTCGCGTCCGTATCCGTCTGCTCCCGTGCAGTCTCTAGGGTAAAGAGATGTTGACGTAGTTTGACAGTTCTCTTTGCGAGATTATCCGCGACGCGTACACGAGGAGGCATCGCGGATTGACGAGCTTCTGTTATCGGGTCGTGGGTCTCAAGATTCTGGTTGATAAAAATGTCCTCTGTCTGGCCATTCTCGTACTGAACTCTCAGAGCAACATCACCCTCATCTGATGCAGACTCGTCTGTTCGCTGCCGGGAGCCCGCTCTCGCGATCCCTTGGAATGACAGCGATGTGGCACTACCGCCTCGGGCCTTTCTCTTTCTCTTCCTGTCCTGGCTTTCCCGAACACGATCGCCTGTCGCAGATCGAAGGGAAGGAGAGGTCATTCTGGCTGCCTCTTTAGCATCAGGCGCTCGCAACATGTCGAAGCTGTAAACGTGTTCCCCAGACCAACTGGCTATAAGCTCATTCGGGTTTGCATCGCTGATTTTGCACGCCGTAATGTGACCATTGTCTGTTGAGCGCATACGCTGTTGCCCGTTCGGAGCGAACTTCTTGACACACTGCGTGGCTTGGCCCATGAGCTCTTCGTCGAAATCAGACATGCCAGCCGAGGAGGTACCCCCGCGCTCGTGCGTGACATCGCGTCCAAGCATTCGCCGGTCATGTAAGAAGCAGTGCAGGTGCGCACCTCCCAAGGCGATGTAATGTGGTTGACTCGGAGAGCAAGAGATGGTGTTGAGGTCTAACATGTAACGCTTGTACGAGATCAGTGGAGGCGGCACTGAACTGTCAATACCGCTCGATCGTCTCCTATTATTTGGAGGAGGATAGGCTGAGGAAGGCTGTCGTAAATCCCACTGACGTACTTCACCGTCTTCTGAACAGGTCAAGAAGAGATGCGGCGATGACTCGGTAACGATCCGCTTGACTCTATCGCCATGGGACTGGTAGACTCGACAATCTGTGTCGCCATCACTGAGATAGCGAACACCATTATAGACGCTGTTCCTCCCTCGTCTTCTGTCCTGGTTAGCCATACTTGATGCCACTGAAGGAGCCCTTGCAGCACCAGCATATTCAAGGTCGAAGATGCGAACCTCAGAGTCACCGGCGGCGGTGATGACGGTTCGGTCGTTCGAATGTGGCATGAACTTCACGGAAAATATATTCGCGGTATGTCCAGTCGCTACCGTCGTGGTCAAGGAGAATTGAGACTCCGTGTCTATGGGATTATAGGTGTGGATATTAAGATGTTGATCGTCCGATCCAGAAGCGAGCAGGCGCCCATTTTTTGACCAGCTGTGATTGTGTCAGAGCTAAAAATGAGAGGCTCGATGTTGGAGTTACCTCAGAGCATTGACACATCCAGAGTGACCGCCTAATTCATTGATGATATCCAGATCCTTAATCCACTGTCTGTTGCCGTACAATGAGCGAACCTTTTGAGGTCGAGTAGGGAAACTCTGCAGTTCTCGTTGATGCACGGCATAGGGTAGAGTCTTTTTGAAAGCGTGATCGCTTGCCATATTGAGGTGATTCGAGAAGATTATGAGAAGATGGGTTTCGGTCGTAGTAGGTGGACGGGGGCGATCTGCATGGCAAGGCTTGCCGCAGCAACTGGCACAGCGAGAAGTAAAGGATAAGCTTTGCGATGTGAAGTTGTGACTTTAGGTGAGCTCTCGGAAAAGCACTTCTTTGCTTGTGCACAAGGTAATTTTGTCAGGCTGAAGCGTCTGGATTTCTGATATCCTTCTAGGACGCTGGAAGCATGGAACGTCACTGACTGACTGCTAATCGTGGATGTACCCCACAAACCCCAATGGCACGGCCCGTAAAGTCTAAATATCCCATTTCGTTCCAGTCAAACCAAAAGTGCATGTGAACCGGAGCGGGCAGGAGCCTTGAGAACCTTGAGAACGTTCCTTCCAAGACTTCCACGGCATGCAGCGAGACTGCTTCATCAGATTTCCTCACACCGCATATAAGTTGTTCATTGTGGTATTTCTCCTCAATACTATATCGACTATATCACTGTGTTACATCGGCCTTCCATTTCCTGACATTGACTCGGACGCGCTCATGCACAAGTGTCGAGACACTCGAGAAGGGGCTGTGCGAAGTCGTGACGAGTCCAGAATCTCTACCTTACGCTTGTTGTTCTCCTTGCTCCTAGAGTAATCCGATAATTAATGCTATTTCCTACAATCAACGTTGTCTTAAAATTCTCGTTGTCACACTCTGAACACCAAAGACTCAGCCACCGATTTCGCTGACCTTTTGTTGACCGTTTTTGGCCGCTGTTGTACAGTACAATTCGCTCTCGAATAACCGCCGACGTCTCTCAGAGACGCCCCACTAGTGATCGGCAGTATCCCGTCGCATTTCGCGCATTGCTTATTAGATTGTTTGTCACACTCACTCACTCGCTCTGATCAGGTTGCTTTCCGAGAAGCAGCCTGTCGTCAAAAGATCAACATCACGGCGCAATCATCACCTCCCAGGCATACGCCTTCTCGCACCGTATCGTCTCTGAGCATCGCTTCCCAACTGACCACTGCGAGCGCTATTCTGTGGGACTCTCGATACACCAGCCGACCACCTCCGACACGATTACATCCTACCCACGTCGGTACACTCTCTCTTGAAGGTCGATCCGATTCTACTATTAGTGTAAGAAGTCTCGGCGGAGGCCAGAGGATACCACCAATGGACAAGCGCCATCCAAGCTCGTTCCAGCAGCTGGAGAAGTTGGGAGAAGGAACATATGCGACTGTGAGTAACTCGCATAACTCTGTTAAAGCCAAACCCCGCTGACGATCTTCGACAGGTGTTCAAGGGTAGAAATCGCCAAACCGGCGAGTTTGTCGCACTCAAGGAGATACATCTCGACTCCGAGGAGGGTACCCCTAGTACGGCTATCCGCGAGATCTCGTTGATGAAAGAGCTGAAGCATGAAAATATTGTCAACCTCTACGATGTCATTCACACAGAAAACAAACTTATGCTGGTGTTTGAGTTTATGGACCTGGATTTGAAAAAGTACATGGACACTCGCGGCGAACGCGGCATGCTCGAACCACCCACAATCAAATCTTTCATGTACCAACTCATGAAGGGTATCGCTTTCTGTCACGAAAACCGTGTTCTTCATCGCGATCTGAAGCCGCAGAACCTGCTCATTAACAACAAGGGCATGCTGAAATTGGCGGATTTCGGTCTGGCGCGTGCGTTTGGAATCCCAGTTAACACCTTCTCCAACGAGGTCGTCACTCTGTGGTACAGAGCACCGGACGTCCTGCTCGGCTCAAGGACTTACAACACCTCAATCGACATTTGGTCTGCCGGGTGCATCATGGCCGAGATGTACACTGGTCGTCCGCTCTTCCCTGGTACAACAAACGAGGACCAACTGCAGAAGATCTTCCGTCTTATGGGTACTCCTTCTGAAAGATCATGGCCGGGAATTTCGCAGTTCCCAGAGTACAAGTCCAACTTCACCGTCTACCACACACAAGACATTCGCAACTACCTGCCTCAGATCGATCCCGTCGGACTGCAGCTTATCAGTAGCATGCTCCAAATGCGACCAGAACTCCGCGTTTCTGCGCAGCAAGCGCTCGCCCATCCATGGTTCAGCGATCTTCCCCAGGTCAGGAATGCGCAGTCAGGCATACCGCTCAGCTCTCAGCAATTGCCAGGAAGCCTGAACACCGCCCAACGAGCTTACTAATGCTTCGCTGTGCATGACCGGGAAGGAACTGCAATCTTGTGAAGAAACGACAGGAGGAAGAAATGATCAAAGCAAGGATAACCGGCGATCGGCGTTTGGCGGGTGCAGTATGCATCATGGGATCTGCAAGGCGTACGGACACATGAAGGGAGGTAGGCTTCCTATAGCGAAGTATGTCAAATGCACATTTCAACCACGATTTCCATGGTCATCGTGAAGAAATTCGTACTTCTCGAATCATTGCAGATACAGGCAGGTATTTCTCCTCACTCCTAAAATTTCCTATACCCGCGGTCGCCGCCGATCATGTCCTCCGACATGCTCTTAATCTCATCGCTGTTCTCGACAAACGCCTCTCTCGCATCCAGCACCTTCTCCTTACCAAACTTGTCCACGCAATACGACATCAACGCCTCGATCTCCTCGCGACTCTGCCTCTCCAACGCCGCTCGATCGCCCTTGCCAGTCTTCTGCAGCGCCTC
>Ga0058704_10001464_pt1 | contig 11044 bp, 12 predicted proteins | sample AgamicMgSfe_FD_71363 | JGI IMG/M metagenome (GOLD analysis project Ga0058704, IMG submission 71363) | Agave microbial communities from Guanajuato, Mexico - Mg.Sf.e | ecosystem: Host-associated > Plants > Phyllosphere > Phylloplane/Leaf | place: Guanajuato, Mexico | collected 2012-05-30 | reverse complement strand
TATCGAGCAAGCCAACGTCCTGCCAATAGTCGATGGTGTGGTCTGTACGATGAAGGAGTAAAGTTGACAGAATCACGAAAGACATATTGGATACGGATTGCTCCGAGAAGCCGAACACTCTTCGCCAATCAGGTGTTCGTTTGTCGCACTAGCGCGGGTATGTCCGGAGTTAAGGCAAATCTTGTGTGGAACCACGAGTTGCCGCAGCCCGCAATCAAAGCGTTCAGGTTTTCGCAAAGGAGAGGTACCGTATCTTGCATCTTCTCAACTCGTCGTGAAGTCTTCGTTTGAGGTGAGCCATCGTGTCCACGGCGCCTGGTGTGAAGAGCTAGAAGAAGAGGCGTTTCCTTGCCACGAAGAATTTTCTAGATCCATCAGCCTGATAGCAGCGTCTTCACGGTCACTTCTCACCCTCTCTTCGTCGCTCTTCGTCCCCTACAGCCCTTCAACAGGTGCACTCGCTCTCCAGCTTCATACAGCGCGCGGTCCATGTCTCTAATTCAGCGCGTAACCTCAATCGAAGGCACCGACCGACAGGCACCGCAACTCCCGGAAGACTGGCTCTCACCCGGCCTTGCGCCATGCCGTCAACAGCCGACCGGATATGGCACCATCAACAACAACTACGCTGCGCCGCTGCACCGACATGCGTATCCGCAGCAGTCGCTCCGAGGAAAGGGATCGATGAGATCTCTGCGCCATGTAATCAGCTACGATGCGCTGCCTCACGCCGCAGTGCCTGCACACGCCACCCATCCTCATGGAGGGAAGGCCGCTTACAAAGTCTCTACCTACAAGCGACTCGGTCGGTATCCCAAACCTAGCTCGCTCCGCGCTGCGCTAACGATGTCACAGCTCAGGTATTTGCCACCGTTCTAGCATGCTGGCTTGCATCAGGCATTGTGTTTGGGTTCGCCGCGCTGAAGCCTGTGCTAATCAGTGAAGGCGTATACCGCGAGCTTTGCACACCCGAAGAGCTCGAAGCCGACGTGGAAGTCTGCTATGCGCAAGATTTGCGCATGAACTTTTTCTTCGCCGTGGCGTCGACGACCTGCAATGTTTCTGCGCTGCCTGTTGGTACCATCCTTGACCGCTACGGGCCACGAGTCTGCGCGGTGATTGGCAGCGTTGCTTTGGCGATTGGAAGCATGTTGATGGGATACGCCTTCGCGATCCCAGAATTTGACGGACACATCATTGGGAACATCTTTCTGGCGCTGGGCGGAACGTGCATATTTCTGCCATCGTTCTCCATAGCCAACGCATTTCCAAAGTACGCTGGAACCATCGTGGCCACCGTCACCGGTGCTTTCGATGCTTCAGCTGCCGTCTTTCTCTTCTATCGTTTGGCATACGAGGCATCCGATGGCTCTTTCACACCAGAGAAGTTTTTCTTCGGTTTTCTAGCTGTTCCGGCTCTGATTCTGATCATTCAATTCACGTTGATGACTCCTGATGGGTACAAGACTGTGCCGCAGCTGGAGGCCAAGCTCGAGAAGGAAGAGGATGCTACACGCGACGTAAGTAGGCTCCGTTTGACATTTCTGGCTACAGACTAACAGAGTTCAGGTCCACGACTCCGATGACGAGCTGGACGACCGAGAGGTGCGCAGACTCCGTTCCCACAGGAGAGAACACAGAGAGTCGAAGTTGGCCGAGCTCGACAAAGTGCTTGGGGACGCTGACTTCAGAGAAGCTCGCGAGCACAAGGAAGAGGAGCGACATGTCGTCAGTGGCGTCTGGGGCGCTTTGCACGGCAAGTCCGCCTCGCAGCAGATGCTGTCGCTGTGGTTTATCTTGATGACGCTGCTCACCGTACTGCAAATGCTGCGGATGAACTTCTTCATCGCTAGTGTTCGATCGCAGTACGAGTACATGTTGGGCTCAGAGAAGGCGGGGAGGCGCATCAATGCTGCATTTGACGTTTTGCTGCCTGTTGGAGGCGTGGTAGCAACGCCATTCATTGGTCTCTTGCTGGATAATTTGAGTACGGCGAACATGCTCGCTATCTTAGTGTCGCTGATAACGGCCGTCGGCGTCCTTGGCTCACTACCCTTCTACTGGGCAGGATATGGCAATGTCATCCTGTTCTGCCTTCTGCGTCCGCTGTACTACTCTGCCATGTCAGACTACGCGACGAAGGTGTTCGGTTTCGCAACTTTCGGCAAGATTTACGGCACCATCATCTGCTCGAGTGGCTTGGTCAACCTCTTGCAGCCGGCTATCGACGCGATGACCTATGAGGTGTTCCACGGCAACCCAATACCTGTCAACGCATTCCTGGCCGGCCTGGCCTTCGTTGTTGGTGTTGTCCTGGTATTGTTCGTGGTGTTCCAGGGCAAGAAGGTACTGAAGAAGCAGGCCATGGAGGACGCAGAGTTTGAGCGAATGCGAAGAGGTGTGCCGGAGAGTATCGCAGAGTCGGAGTTCGAGTAGACTTCAGAAAGATGGGCAGAGCTGTGTGTACGCGTGAGGCGTTCAAGCGTGTCATGGACGGACTGAAGATTTAGAGATTAGAGCAGTGTATATATCAGCATTTTCTGTTCTGGTGTTGTGACGGCTAAAATGGCGTGCTCAATACTATGACAAGCGTTTGGGCTCCGTGCGCCTTCCCGCGAGCCTTCCTCCACCTTCAAACTGAGCACCAACGCCTTTTGCCGTCGTGCAATGGTATTGCTAATATCATAAGCATACCAAAGCTCATGAATCAGATAGTCAGTTTGTTCTCACTCACGTTGTCTAGAGCTCCGTCGTTGACTGCCGGACAGTGCTGACGACGACGGCCTCGGTAGAACATTGACGAGACGGTAGGTATGGTTAAGAAGTGACTGTTGCTGTTTTTATCAGTCGGACTGCACTCGACAGAGATAGAGGAACCGGGCAAGGTTGGCTGAAATAACTTTCGGCCACGGTCTATGTTGCGTTAAATCGACTGTCATAAGAACTGTAGGCGGTCACAGTCTGTCATGCATTGCATCAGTGACTGTGAGACCCATTGTGCTTCGACAGCTTCTAGTGCAACGGGCTCATCTTGGACTTTTCCATCGCGATCTTCGTAAACTCATCAATGTCCTCCTCCGGCAAGCCCAGCAAGCTATTGACGGTACCCTTTGTCTTCTCAACGTTGCCACAACCATCCTGATAGAACACCCTCGTGCTCATCTTCGCGAAACCGCTTCGATCGCCCTTCTTTATCGCTTCCACACCTGACTCGAATCGATAAACAGATGACACCTTGGTGATCTTCCAGTCCGACTCCTTCGTCCCAGTGACCCGCAGAATGGACGCCAACATGTCCCTCTGGCTCACAGTGAAGGAGCTGACATAAACCACACTATTCGTGAAGCGTTCAAGGCAGCGCTCCTTGTCGCCTCCCTCGGGCTTGATCGGTAAGCTAAGCAATCCAGCGACCGCTCGTCCGACTTGCGGCAACGTGGACGTGTTGATGTTGGTCTCGCCTTCATCGAAGAACGTGACAATACGGTCGGCGAAGTCGAACCCGTATGCGGCAGGTTTGGCTTGGCTTCACTCGTACCAGAAGCCGGTCGCTACTGCTACGTACGGGCTTTTGCCGATCTTGGTAATCTCTTCTCGGGATGCTGGCTTGGTTTGGAACATTGCTACGTCTTTCACTAGTCCTTCGTTGGCAGTGTCGGGCGACCATTCGTTTGGGAAGATCCATGGTACGCCGGCCTCGGCAGCAGCATGAATGAGCTTAGATTGCGTGTCCGGTGGCACGAAGCCGCTTAGAGTAATCACGAGCGCGTCTCGATTGTTCAAAGCTTCGACGATGGTGGTCGGTTTGCTGTAGTCGACCTTTGTGACTTGGACGCGTTCTGGCAGCTTGGTGGTGCTGTCGTGGCGGGTTATGGCTGTGACGGTGTGCTTGCCGGTTTTCAGAAGCTCTTTAGTCATGAGGCTGCCGCTATGGCCGCCAGCCTGCAGACGTCAGCTAGAGGTAAGTGGCGACGGTAACGGACTTACGCCGACAATGGCAACCTTGTTGATGCGATTGGAGGTCGACATGGCAAACGATGTGCTAAGCCTACCCGTGAGAAGTGCACTATCGAACCGATCAAATTTCTGAATAAGTGAGACAAAAAGGGATTATTTGAACTGCACAAGGGTGGTAGACAATTAACAGAGAAGGCATTATATGCGCTCGCTGAGATACACTGGTACATGCATTACGAGTGAAATGCTTCGTTGCCATATTTGGCATCATCATCACGCGTATCGATGGACTTCTAGCATTGCAGTGGTTAGACACATGGCAATAGCCCTATGCAGCGCGGAAGACATCATCGCTGCTGAGCAAGACATCGTTAAGTCCCACAATGTCCGCCGGCAGGCGCCGCTAGCTGCATGACACGGAGGTGGTTCGCCGGATCAAGCTGAAGATTGATGTATAGCGACGGACCGGTCATCGAAGCAAGAGCCGGTCGCCATCTCAAAGTCTCAGAAAGGTCTTGAGCCATGACTGGAGTCTCCGCGGATGGTCGGAACCTCGAGTCCCTCTATACCACCAATCCATGCACTCCATGTGACTGCAAACAGTCGTACACGGCTAAGTCGCATACGTTTGACCATTGTCCAAAGCCGTCAATCTGGCTTGTAGGTCTGTGTGACGCCATAGTAGGTTATGTAAGGGAGGCGCAAGTGGGATGGCATTAGGGATCCTAACGGTAGGTGTACTGCCAGTCCGGCGCCCATGTATATCGTAGACTTGTCTCATTTAGTCGTTGAGCTGCAGGCTTGGAGCCTCAAGCAGCTTGCCGACGGTACGGGATCGTCACCATCCATAACGCCCTCAATGCCGCTTAAACGCTCAAGCAAAGCATAGCTGCCACCTCAACCCAACCGCGCCGCCTCACCCTCATCGTCCCACGCAGTCAAGAGCTCCTTCTGCTTCACCCTCTCATCCTTGATCATCCTCGCATCTTTCCTCACGTCCTCGCCCTCGACCTCTAGCCTGGCTTTAGGCTCCATAGCCTCCAGTACAAAGTGATTATCGCAATGCGGGCAGTACTCGTCGCTGTCTTCGAACTCATCCATATCCTTCCGGAAGCACTTCTTGCACTTCTTACACGCGAAGGTCATCTCCATGGCTTGTTTGAGCTGATGTGTTTGCGTTTCGGCGTGACATTGCGCGCAGTCGAACCATTGCCGACAGCAGGGCGAGCGGATCGCGACTTGGGCGTTCAGGATGTGTTTGCTTCCTCTCGTTAGATCGCGTGACGTGTGACAGGCGTCTGGCCATTACTTACCACATGGCGACTGCTCTTGCCGACGATGAGGACGTGGTTGACTTCTGCAACGTGCTCGTTGCTCTTTGTTTCGGAACACGGAAAAGCCCTCAGGCACGCGTTTTGTTTCAGTTTGAAACGTGCCTAATGCAGGGTCTCAAAGGAGCGGGCCGTGAGCGATCACTGACTGGGGTAAGACCACTCTTGGGTTTGCGCAATCTGGGAGTTGGTAGTCTGAGAAGGAGAGCGAAGGAAGTATAGTCATGGAGGCCTAGCGATTAAACAGCCACCTTATCGAAGAGCCATCGCTGAGCGACACCAAGCGACACGCGAAGGGAGGCCTTCAATAGGCTGCCATTACGCCGACTCACTGGGCAATTCACGGAGTAAGAGGACATGGGCTACATAATACCTGCGCCCAGGTAGCGACCGCATGCTCAATCTTTTGATAAAGGGAGGTCACAATGGCGGACAAGGCTGATGGCACGGATGCGTCGTCCATCAGGCCAGTATCCTCGCTGCGGTCGAGATTCGAGAACTTGGGGAAGGACGCGGATCAGAAGCCACCACCGTCGCCGGTTGAGCGTCGTCAGGTCTCCTTGACAGCAGAGACTCCCGCAACAAGCGCTCGGCCAAGAACCTCGGATGGCAAGACATCACCTACACCGAACCCAGTCGAGTCCCATGGCCAGCTTCAGCCTCTTCTTAGAAAGAGGCGGCCAAGCCCACCAAGGGCTCGCCCGCAGTCTATGGTGTCTGTCCCGCCATCTCAAAGGTCACCGCCTATGGTAACAGTGGACTCGCCACGCTCTCCCGCCAACAACATGTCGATCGAGATGCGCCTCGAGAGCTCAGTTTCTACGCCTCATTCTACAGACGTATCGCCCTCTAGAGGGCATGTTCGCACGCTGAGCAGAGCGACGACACCTGCACTGGAGAAGCGCATGTCTGCCTTTCTACAGAGTTCTGAGCCGCCAAAAGTCGACTTGGCCAGTAAGCCCAAACCTGTTGAAACAAAGCTGGAGCCGCAGACAACGAAGGTGCCGCCACCCGTCAACCGCACCGCAAAGCCAAGTGTACCTACCAAGCCCGCTCCTCTGGTGCAGAAGAATGCTGCATTGGCCGCGCCCGAGCCAAGTGCGGCTGAGCTTACCGATCATAGCGCATCGCCTTTCAGCACACCTCCAAGCAGTCGCAATCCATCGCCTGAACGCCGAGAGGACCCTGCGTCTCTTCATGCTCGCCAAAACTCAGACGCCTCTTTTGTCGAGCGATTGCGAAGCGACTCTGGCGCTTCATCCGCCACGTACCGTAATCGGGGCGATTCAGATGCACCGTTCGTCCAACGTCTACGTAGCGACTCTGATTTATCTTTCTTCGATCGTGCCAGAGCTGGATCTACTAGTTCCTTCGGTGAACCGTCTCCTCTTTCAGATAATACCTTCCAACATTCGCCTATCCACCACCATGTTGCGGCTAAGCGCGAGCAACACGCGAGTGGCCTGTCGAGGACGCCTACCATGCCCACTCGTTACAGGTCGACGCATATGCGTGGACAAAGCGTTGCTGTCGACATGGCCGACGACAAGCCCAGATTACCTGTCAGGCCCGAGTTGCAGATCAGATCTGGACGAACCAGCCCGACTAAGTCTCGCTCCGGACGAGTCAGTCCGTCAAAGCTGTCACAACAATTAACGGCGTCACGCTCAAGCGATGGGTTGAGAAGATCTGCTACAGTGGACGAGTACTCAAGTTCACGCATTCCCGCTACCAAGCTAGCTCAACGATCCGCACTCACTCAAGGCTTCGATCGATCATCGCCACCACCAATTGGACGGCCAGCTGCGCCAGCAATACCAGCGCCTAGGAGATCGGCTGATATAAGACGGCCACATATATCGCCGATGGCACACATGGATGGCCACTCACGAGACGACGAAGAGCCACCCGAGCCAACGGGCGGACAGACTGCCGGACCATCTGATTTCCCAGACTCTTCGCAAGCGAGCCGTAGACCACCTCGGTATTCACAACGACCTTGGCAGATACCTACCGACTATGATACTAGGCTGTTCGCTGTCTGTGGCGAGCATGTGGTCACCACTGGCTATCTCACCAAAGCTTGGAATCTGCGGACTGGCGAGCAGCTGCTCAACATGGTGCACGGTGAGAATGTGCGAGTCACTTCCTTAGTGTTTAAGCCGGCACCTAGTACGGAGGATCAGGGCAAGCGTATCTGGTTGGGAACCAACATTGGTGAGATCCACGAGGTCGACATACCGAGTCAGAGTCTGGTGAAGACCAAGGCGAATGCGCATACACGACGAGAGATCATCCGCATGTACCGTCATGCCGCCGAGCTCTGGACACTGGACGATAGCGGTGAACTCAAGTCGTGGCAGCCGGATAGTAAAGGAATGGTAAGCCTGGACTCTCAGTGCAACAGCTTCCGCGTCCCGCGAGGTCATACTTTCTCTATCGTCTGTGGCAATCACCTATGGCTGGCTACAGGCAAAGAACTGAGAGTGTTCAACCCAAGTGCGCGAACAGATGATGAGTTCCACGTCACGCGCAACGTACTGTCGCAGTCAAATACAGGCGATATCACTTCAGGCACAATGCTCAGCAATAAGCCTGAGCTGGTGTACTTCGGCCATTCAGACGGCAAGGTGAGCGTATACAATCGGAACAACTTCTCGTGCGCAGCCGTTGTCAACGTCAGCTTGTACAAACTCAGCTCGCTGGTTGGGATTGGCGAGTACCTGTGGGCTGGCTACAACACCGGCATGGCGTACGTCTACGACACTTCTGTTACGCCATGGCGGGTGAAGAAGGACTGGCAAGCGCATGAGAAGCAGATCTGCAGTATCGTGGCTGATCCGTCCGCGCTATGGAAGCTGGACCGCTTGCAAGTTGTGACTCTGGGCACAGACAATATGCTTCGCATTTGGGATGGGTTGCTGGAAGAAGACTGGATGGAATCGCTTATGCAGGAGCACGATTCGCAGTACTGCTCTTTCCGCGAAATGAGCGTCGCGGTACTGACCTGGAACGCTGGCGCCTCGAAACCGCAGCATCTGCAACATACCAAGGAAGACAGCAACTTCTTCCGGGAATATATGGGCTCGCGCGACCTGCCGGACATCTTTGTGTTCGGCTTCCAGGAGCTGGTCGACCTCGAAGACAAGAAGACTACCGCGAAGGCGTTCTTCAAGAGCAAAAAGAAGGATGCCGATGAACAGCAGCATATGTCGCATCAATATCGTGCTTGGCGGGACCATCTCACGAGGTGCATTGAAGACTATATGCCTACCACTCAGCCCTACAGCCTACTGCATACAGCAAGCATGGTCGGCCTGTTCACCTGCATCTTCGTGAAGGCCTCGGAGCGCAGTCGGATCAAACACGTTCATACTGCTGAGGTCAAGCGTGGTATGGGAGGTTTGCACGGAAACAAAGGCGCGCTCGTGCTACGAATGGTGCTGGATGACAGCAGTATCTGCTTCGTCAACTGCCATCTCGCAGCCGGCCAAACACAGACAATACACCGCAACAACGACGTTGCCGCTATCCTCGAGACAGAAGCCTTACCGCCAAATCCATTAAATAACGACAGCATCGCTCAGCACAGCGACATCTTCGCCTCCGGCGGCGACGGCAGCATGATCCTCGATCACGAGATCTGCATCCTCAACGGCGACTTGAACTACCGCATCGATACCATGGGCCGTGACACCGTTGTCAAACACGTCCAGCAGAAAAACCTCTCGCGTCTACTGGAACGCGATCAGCTGCTTCTTAGTCGGAAGAAAAACCCAGGGTTCCGGCTGCGAGCGTTCCAAGAGAGTCCCATCACCTTCGCGCCGACGTACAAGTACAATCTGCATAGCGACGAATATGATTCGTCTGAGAAGCGAAGAGCACCGGCTTGGTGCGATCGCATACTGTACCGTGGCTTGGGCAAGGTGAGGATGGAGGACTATCGGCGTTGGGAGGTCAAGGTGTCGGATCACAGGCCTGTCAGTGGCAAGCTGAGGCTGAGAGTGAAGACCGTAGATGCGGCGAGGAGGGAGCAGGTGTGGCAGCTGTGTTTACAGGAGTTTGAGCAAGTGAGGAGGAAGCTTGCTCGAGCTGTGCAGTAAGTGTTGTTCTCTGTGCGGTGTTCGCAGTGCCTTGGCTGACTGTCTACAGAATTCAGTACCTTGTTAACGCACTTGGGCTTTCTGCTCAGGAAGCGAAAGCTGCATTACCGGGTTAGTGGTATGGTATATAGATCGTCCAGATGCATGACGCCTGTCAGTCGTGCAGATCTGCCAAGAAACTTAATCTGGCGCTGTGGCAGGCCCAAGCTTGCGTATGTGACATCATTAGCGGTCACTTTGAGCACGCGACGAGCGGTCATCGATGAAAGAAACAACGTCTGCCCATTGAGTGACCATATCTTCACTGCTCACCTTCCTCGTGACACACATACATATGTCTTGTAGAGTCTTCATATCCTCTGCAAGCTCTCAGATCTTGAAAGCTTCAACCCGAACTCCACGAACAGCGTTCCGCTTCCGCGCTGCAACTGCCATAACACCTTCAATCAAACGCAACTTTACTGCATCTCTCGTCAGAATGGATCCCACCGAAGCACACGGTGAAGCGTCGGTCTCGGGACAGAACGAGTGGAAGAAGCGTGCGCCGTACAAGATCCACGATTCGAATGACGACTTCAAGGCGAGATACGAGGCGAGCTGTCATTGTGGGAAAGTGAAGTACCAGTTGAGCAGGGAGGAGCCGCTGGATAGCAAGTTGTGCCATTGCACTACCTGCCAGACTCAGCATGGTAAGTGCATACACCTTGATGGCCGGCCCGCACCTGGCCTCGTGCAGTACACGTTGTGGAAACGCCTCGCTGACATACTGTCCGTGATATAGCCGCACCCTTTCAATGGGCCGCCATCTTCCACAAGGACGACATCAACTTCCTCCACGGCCACCACGATCTCGAGTGGTATGACCCGACGGACAAGAGCATCGAGCACAAGCTGCCGTGCAAGGTCCGCTGCTCGTACTGCCACAGCCCGATTATGGATGAGGGCAGGAACATGATCTTGCTGTTCCCTAGCTTGGTCCACTTGAAGACAGATCAGGATAAGGCTAACTTCAAGCCGAGGTGAGTCGCTGCTGCACGGAGATCGTGTGTTGTCGAATGCCTCGCTGACGTTGTGTTTGACAGATGCCACATGTTCTACGGCCAGCGCGTTATGGACATTCCGGATGGTCTGCCCAAATGGTCTGGCCTGAACCAGGAGAGCGATCTCATCGAAGACTCGCCGCCGGAGCTTGTGAAGGAGCACGAGCGCAAGCGTGAGAAAGAGAGGGAGGAGAGGTTCAAGAAGGGTGAGAACAAATAAGTGTATGGCATAGATGAGGAGAACTCGCTGGATATTGTGTGTACAGTATTGCGAGCGCGGGCAGCGTTTGAAGAGAAGCGAGGCGTTGGTGGAAGCTGAGTGCAATGGTAGGAACAGCACGGTTTCCATGGGGCTGCTCTGCATGGGAGAGCGCTTAGCTAGCAGCACAAAGATGAGCTCAGCGTAGGCTGCGTATAGTCACTGCGCTCTACTGTCAATGTTCGATACCTTCACTGTCGGCACGTTGTAAAATTAGCTTGGCTTTACTGGACTCCTTCATCTATTGCTTGTCACCAAGTGCATGTGAACTTTGCCAGATGTGATGCTCTTGTTGGAACACTCTCACGCGACCGACCAACCAACCAAGACATTGTCTCTTGTTCTCAACTTCTACAC
>Ga0058704_10001463_pt1 | contig 11050 bp, 14 predicted proteins | sample AgamicMgSfe_FD_71363 | JGI IMG/M metagenome (GOLD analysis project Ga0058704, IMG submission 71363) | Agave microbial communities from Guanajuato, Mexico - Mg.Sf.e | ecosystem: Host-associated > Plants > Phyllosphere > Phylloplane/Leaf | place: Guanajuato, Mexico | collected 2012-05-30 | reverse complement strand
GCCTTGGCCGGGCAATATGCTTGCAAGCACATTTATTGGAACTAGCTTACCATTGGACTGTACGCAGCGAGCGTTGAGTAGACATTGCATGGGCGGTCTGCCGGTAAGTCGTACCTACTAGGTTGTAGCAAAATGTTCGGACTGCGACTACTCTGCCAGAAGGTCCCGCCTGCGGATCATCTATCAGACTGGCAGCTTTGCCGAGGCCTCGGCGTGCGCTGGACCGGACTCCGAGACGCTACTGAGTCGTGTGAGTCTGCTGAGATAAACCGCAAGTTTCCCTATCAGGCAAACCGCTTACTTTCTCAGTGGCATGACACAGCAACCGACCATACATCCCACCACACACCACCGCAACCATGTTCAACTGGGCTAAGAACGCGTATGCATACTTGCTGATACTACATATCCCGTCTGTACTGACGCCTCCGTAGCGTCGGCATCACCGAGCGCGAATATGGCCCCGATGCCATCCAGTCCGTCGCCCAGCAAGCGAAGGACGTTCCCTACACCGAGCTGCAAAGGAAGGATCTTGCGTGGGAGGTCGTAGACGGCACAAATGTCGAGACCAAGACCTTCTACATGATCAGCGACGAGGGAAAGATCGGCATGGCTCAGATCATCTACAGCAATGTCATGGGTATTCGCACGACCGCGCAGTTCAACGCAAAGATCACTGGCCTCGATCCGGGCAAGAAAGAGCTGTGGGCGTCTGACAACCTGGATAAGTTCACATTCTCGCAAGACAAGCAGGACTTCCACGCGGTAAACTGCAGTATAGAGCTCAGCGAGGATGGATCCACCTACCACATCAAGAGCTCGCTAAACAAGAGCTGTGTCGTGGACCTGAAGTTCACTCGCACGGCGCCGGGCTTCCAAGTTGGCAAGACTGGATCGAGCAACTTCGGCACGGATCCTGCGAAGCCATGGGGACGGATGAGGCATGCCTTCTGGCCGAGGTGTAAGGTAGAGGGTCAGATGTTGACCCAGAGCGGGCCTGTGAACTTTGGTGGCCGAGGAATGTTTGCGCATGCGCTTCAGGGCATGAAGCCACACTTTGCTGGTAGGTCCCTAATGTGGTGCTATGGCGTCGGGCGACGGTCGCGCTAACGTGAGGCCACAGCCGCCAGGTGGAACTTCGTCAACTTCCAGTCACCCACCTACTCCGCCATCCTCATGGAGTTCACCACGCCGCCAGCGTACGGCAATACTGTCGTCACTGTGGGTGGTATAGCGGTCGAGGGCGAGCTCCTCTTCGCAGGCGCCATGCCAGTAGTCAAGCACAACAAGACCGCACCTGACTCCGACAACGCCTGGCCTGAGCCGCTGGACGCGACTTACGACTGGCAAGGCAAGACTGCTAATGGCAAGGACGCCACCGCGCAGCTGAGTGGTAGCTTGGTGCCGAGAACGGACAGAGTCGATGTCTTGGGCGAGCTGCCGAAGTTTGTCAAGACCATTGTCGCCGGTGCTGCTGGGACGAAGCCATACATTTACCAGGTGAGCAGGACGTCACTCATTATGCTGATCGACACGAAGCTGACCCCAACTTAGTACACTCCGAAGATGACGCTGAAGCTCAAGATCGGCGGCGAAGAGAAGGAAGAAGAAGGCCGGCTGTTCACCGAGGCTACGTTCATCTCGTAGAGCATCAAGGCATGATTTGCATTGGCATGGTCGAGTGTGCATAGTAATGATCACGTAATGATAATGAGCATACACCCAAGTTCACCAAACGCACCGCATCAAAGGTGACTGCGAGAACAATGTGAAGTCTGAGATGCATGCTTCTGACGGACAAGGAGCAGCATCCACAATAGCTTTGACGAAGCGCAGCACCGGCATACACTACAACACCACGAGGCCTGACATTCGACAGTATCCAACTCCACATTGATCAAGAAACGTTGAAAACAGTCGAACTCATCCTGCCACCACTGACTTTCCCGAACCAGAACAGAACCACAACAGCAACCAAGACGACATCAAACATGGCGGCCACTCCAAGCACTGGCGCTCAGCAGAACACAGTCGGTCTACAGCCCAGGAGACTCCGTCGACAGAAAGCTCGCATCGGTCAGAAGACCACCAAGACAGTCGCCAACTCGCACGAGACATCCAGCTCATCGAGGAGCACCTCTCGCAGCTACAATAGCGGATGCACCCTCGTCTCTCGCTTCTCGGACACCAGCAGCGAAGGAAGCCTCACAAGCCTCGACATCCACTCCGAACCACCAAATCAGTCAGGTACCCACAAAACGCCGATCCCGACGCGCTCTCCAAGCCTTTCACTAACCTTTCCCTCCAAGACACCACCTCCAAAGAATCCCTCCAAGACTGGTTCATCGTCCCCCGAACCAACTACTGGATCCCCAACGGCGGCCCAAAACCCAACCCCCTCTTCGAAGAAGACGGCTACGACTCCGACACCTCAGCCCACTACCACGGCGTCGACTACTCCCCCGACATCGAAACCGCAACCTACAACTCCCGCCCTGTAAAAGAGATCCTCGCAAACTCCGGCGTAGACACTTGGACCGATTACCCGCTCTCCACCAGCCCGCGCACTTCTGCCTGGCCGGGTGGTCCGCCAGGATTGACGGAGAATCCGACGATGTGGGAGGGCGCTGCTGTCTATCCTAGGCGGAGAGGTGTGCCGAAGGATGTTGATTGGGGAGGACGTGAGACTGGTGGGAAGTGGAGTAGGCGATCGGTTGGGGAGTGGGAGGGGATGGCAGTGGGGGCTAAGGAGAGGAATTATGATGCTAATGGGGAGAGGTTGGGGGAGGATGGGCTGCCGCTTGATCTTGAGAAGGTGAGGAAGGCGGCGCAGGAGCGGTATGAGTGGAAGATCAGGGGGTGTGGGTCGCCTAGGTCGAAGAGGTAGGGAGGTGGTGAGGACCCGTGAGAGAATTTGGGCGTTTGGTATGGGGTTTGAATATGATGCATGGGGTTGAGACTTTTGCCGGGCTTGACACATCGGAAATATGTATATGAGAGCTCGCACGATATTGCATCCGGAACGAGATACGCGCTACCTGCACTGTCTACTATCAATCTCAGCTCCAAGTTGCATGTACGTCGGTATCTCTTCCCGAAGCATCCATTTGACGGTAAGTATGCCCCTCAGGTAGTCACAGGACAAAGACCGCTTCACCGCGCCTTCACAACAAAGCATCTCCGTACAATACCATTGTGACCAAACTCCGCCAAGCGAGATCCTACATTGGCATATCGATCTCCTGCCCAACGTTCCAAGTCCCCTGACAAGCGTACCTATCCCTTTGTGCAGGTCACAAGGCGCCATGGTGGCGTCTCTAAGCCATGGGTGTCTCTTCGTCTGGTGTGTGAGCAGCCTTCGCTCCACACTAGGCAGCATTGTGAAGGGATCTCACAAGAGTCGTCAAGTTGACGCACAGTGGTGTCAACGCGCTCATCGCCCGTTGATCATCACCCCTATAGTCAGACCGGTGAGTAACGGTACGATCGCCAAACGGCGGGCGCGAGCTCGTACAAGAGTCGGTCCGGTCAGTGCAGGAATGATTGCACAGCGTCGTGAGCGCGCTAGGCATGTTCTAGCGGCTAGAGAGAGCCTGTTTAGCAGCGGCGAGGCTGATGTCCGTCCAGTTGACTCATATGGCCATGGTAGGTTTAACCCTCGTGGCTGGCAGTGCAGCTGTCTCACGGAGAGCAAAGAGAGCAAGGATGGCTGGTAATGGACTCGCTTTAACCGGTCGGTAGGGCTGCGATGACAAGGCGAGCGAGCACTACGCAAGCAACTATTAACCACGGATCGTCTTGGTATGACAGTTCGTGGTCCAAATTCGATGACATGGGTAGAGCGTTCTTTTAGGTATCATCTACAGCTGGCTAAGGCAATGTAAGAGTATGACTGGGCAGTCTAGGTCAAAGCAAGAGTAGAAGCACATCACGTGAGTATCATTGCCATACCAGCAGGTTCAAGAGTGAGGATGCAGGCGTTTGCGAAGGTCACTGCTAGCAAAGTGAGATCAGGATTCTTCGTTCCTTATCACTCGCATTCTGTAACAACGATGGCGTCGGCAGCTTCCCCGGTGCAAAATCACCACTACCTTCTCAAGTGATGTCTCTGCATTCGGACCACTCTCTGTTCGCGTGCTCGAGAGTCATCGCACCAAGTAGCCCAAGGACAAAGATTGAGCGTACACAAGAGTCTTGTACTTGTATGTCTAGCTTTGTAGATTCATCCATGCAGGCCAGATATAACAGCGGATGGGCTACGCCCTGAGTTCGCATCGAAATACTGCTTCGAGGGTGCTGGTCTTACCAAGGGATATCGTCGCCTTCTACATCGAACCTTGTTCCATAGCAGCTAGCACCCTTGGTATCTCTCCAGTCGTTTGTACGATGCCCGGTAACTCCCTGGCAGTGCCAGTCGTCGCACAAGGTTCGTTCAAGTCGGCAGGCCTGAGTGGGATCAACCCAGCGAGAAGCTTCAGAGTAGGCTCGCCGCAGCAGGGCACCATAGCCGCGCGGAGAGCAGAGAGCCGCCAGACAGAGTCGAGAACCGTTCAGGACAGCAACAGCGACAACGTCCGCCGCTAGGCATAGTCTCATTTCTTGCCTATTCCAGGGTAGGCATGAGGATGTAGTAGGGTATCAGCGCACCGCGATTGGCCTTGATAGATGAGCCGGCGTCTCGTCAGATCTTGCGTACGGGTTACATGCACCACTATGTAGTAGCATCTTGGACTCCGCTCGAGGGCCGAGACGTCCCAAGAGTCCAGTTCATCAGTAGTAAAAACATCAACGAGTCAAATCACCTTTCAGTTTCCATGATTTTGCAATCAAGTCCCCAGATATCCAGTCGACGGTTATCATGTGATGTTCTCAATGCTATGCCTGTCTTCGAGTGGCGCCGTGGTCTCTGAGCGCGCCAGGTCATTGAGAAGGAGAATGGAGAGGCACGTGAGAGGTCAGGACAAACAAAGGAACGGAAGAGTGAAGTGGGATGAACCGCTAGCACCGGCCCCAGCCTCATCCCCGCATCCACGTGCGCGATCTGCACCGTTGCGGCGCTCAAGATCGCTGACACGGAGGTGCCATCTTGCGGAAGGCATCAACCATAGCATATGCTACTCAGCTACAGTGCCTCACTACCTCGATCTAGAGCACTACGCCATCACTGCTTGACGAATTCGAAACACCGATTCCCGAACAGGCGACATCACCAGCAGATCCGCGGATCCCGATCCAGTCTCGAAGCCGCAAGACAGACAACACGATGGCGAGCACAACACCGCACCAGCTCTTCCTGCTAGCGGATCACCTCAAGTTATCATTACTGGAGCGCCAACGGGCAATCTCCCTCAACCTTGAAGCAGACGAGCAAGACGGCCAGATCACCAAATCGCTCGACTCGCTTCACAAAGGCATCGGGCAGCTCGAAACGCAGTACACAGACAACGGCGAGGCGGAGAGCGACGATTCGGAGCTCTCACGGCTACGAAAACAGTATGCGGACCTATACAAGCAATTCCACGGCATCGCGCCGCCACCTACACGATCGCAACGACCCAATGATCCCGCTCTGAACGAGGACTTCGCCGCAGCGCAGACCAGACCTACGCAGCCGCGACGAAAGAGCGTGAGATTTCGGGACGAGCTGGGCGAAGAAGATCCGCAAGAAGCCGCAAATCGCGCAGCGCTTTTCTCAGATCAGGAGCGGTATACGGATGAGCCCGCGGCACCCGATCAGACAAATCTGGACAACCAGCAGATCCATACATACCACAAGCAGGTACTGCGCGATCAAGATGAGCAGCTAGACACCCTGGGACAGAGTATTGGGCGGCAACGGATGTTGGGCATACAGATGGGCAATGAGATGGAGGAGCAGAACCAGTTGCTAGATGATGTCGAGTCTGGTGTGGATAGGCATCAGAGCACACTCGATCGAGCAAGGAAACGGCTGGGCAATGTCGCGAGGAAGAGCAAAGGGAATTGGAGCTGGATCACGATCGGTATATTGATTGTGGTGCTAGTGTTGCTGATCGTTGTTCTGAACTAGGCGCCATTCGGCGGCTTGTCACCGCTGTACAGAGATATCCATGATGATTCGAGGCAACAGTACTCCAATCGGCGTCCAATAAGAACTATTCAGTCTCTCACTAATGTAATGGTATTGTTACTTTTTGGCCCTGGAAACTCTCACAGCTCCATTTTCCGCACGAAGGGATCAGCATGAGCTTCTAGCCGATCTCCACCTCTGCTCTCCAACAGTCCAACGCGACGACTGCTCCATACGGTTTAGCGCTGTTAGTGGCAAAGGTGCTCTGGCGGGACTTCTTTGCGCTGCAAAGAGGCTCTACTACGCTGAACGTACTGTATCATAGCTTTGTATCAGGTACATCTATCGACTAAGTACCTGTCTCCACCTCGCATACATACACTTGAGACTGCCTGGACGTTGCATCGACTGCGGTTATACATCTGTGACATCATGCATCTGGGTCTCGATAATAAGGTGGTCTTGGTGACAGGTACGACATTACACAATGTAGCATAACAAAGAGTCACTAACATGCCACGCAGGCGGCACCAAAGGCATCGGCCGCGCAATTGTCAAATCCTTCCTCGACGAAGGCGCCATCGTCCACTTCTGCTCCCGCACAGAAGCCGACGTCAAAGCCACTAACGAGCGCCTCACCTCCTCATACTCCGGCAAAGCCTTCGGCACCAGCGTCGACGTCTCCAACGCCGACAGCATCAACGACTGGGTCAAATCCTGCGCCTCTCAATCCGGCCAAATCGACGTCGTGGTCGCCAATGTCTCGGCTCTGGCCATCGACGACAAGACCGAGTCCTGGAATCGCGCTTTCCAGACAGATATGATGGGCACGCAAGTACTGGCTAATGCTACGCTGCCGTATTTGGAGAAGACGAAGGGGAATATCATCTCCATCACCTCGGTCTCTGGGCGACAGATCGACTTCAGTGCGCAGCCGTCGCCGTATGGGCCGATGAAGGCGGCGCTGATTCATTACATGTCGCAGCTGGCGCATAAGTATGCTCCCCAGGGCATTCGGGCGAACTCGGTCTCACCGGGGAATATCTACATTGTGGATGGGGTTTGGGGCGATATTGAGAGGAATATGCCGGATCTGTTTAAGCAGGAGCATGCGAAGAACCCTCTGGGTAGGATGGGCAAGGCGGAGGAAGTGGCGGATCTTGTTGTCTTTGTTGCTAGCCCGAGAGCTGGGTTCGTGACGGGGAGTAATCTGTTGGTTGATGGCGCTGTGAGTACGGGTGTACAGTTTTAGATGGCTTGCGTGTAGTTCGTAGACCAAGGAGCTCGTGAACCATGCACAATTCCCGTTGCAAGTACACATACCGCAACTGCTACCAGTCTTTCCAGGAAGATAGTATGCAAGATCGCCACCGAATACTTGTAGACTGACCAACTTGACCGGTCGACCATGTGAGGCTGAAGGAGAGATGCGGGGCTCCTTGCCCAATTCCCTTTCGCAACATGCTCCCTTGCACGTCGCTTATGTGCATTTGCAAGACTTGCGTGTGATAGCAGACATACACATATTCGCAAAGCCGGGAACAAGAGGTCGTGCAGGATAGTACGAGGTGCTGACAGGCCTGGACTCCCTCGCGCCTTCCATGGGAATCGACATGGCTTCCGCGTCTGCTCCTGCACCGTATTCGGTAGACGCTTACGAGATACGGCCGGCGAAGAACTATGACGAGACCAGACAACTATGGTGGCCTTTCATGCAATCCGAAGGTTGGGTACGAGCATTATGTGCATGCTACATTGGCACATCGCTTAGCGGCTGACTATCGTGCAGGACAGAGGCTGGTATGACCTGCCAACGTACATGGGTCCCTCGCGCTCTTCTGGCATGCTCCTCATCATCCCGACAGACGGTGATAAGCCCGCCGGTCACGTCGCTGCGGTAATCAACACCAACTCCACCGGCTGGGTCAGCATGTTCATCGTCGACTCGGCGTATCGTGGCCTGGGCCTTGGGCGTGAACTGCTGTCTAAGGCGATGCAAGACTTCAGGTCCCACGGCACGAAGATCGTTGGTCTCGACGCAGTCGGTGAGCAGAAGAAGACCTACGAGCGGAGAGGTTTCGTTGAATCAAACGTCGGTGTCTTGCGGTTCATGAAGCGCCCACTGGTAGCCAAGGAGAGCATACACGCTTCTGTAGAGCTTACGGTCACCTCGTCGACGCATGTTGTCTCGCTGGACAGCATACCGCATCACTTGTTGATCGAGCACGAACTCAAGTATACCGGTTTCGAGCGTCGGGGCCTCTGGAACGACAAGCATATGTTCGGACGACCCGATGTTCAAGGCTGGGCGTTGGTGAGCAAGCTGAAACCCGAGTCCACAGACGACATCTACGCATGGTCTATGATAAGGCGGTGCTCAAGCGGAGCTCGTATAGGACCAGTGTATGCGAAAGACGCAGAGACGGCCAAGGTCGTGCTTGCTCTCACCACCAAAGCGGTCACAGCCAGCTACATCCAGTCTGTGCCCATGCAGAACGAGCCAATGAGCTCGTGGGAGGAAGCGAGGATCAATGACGAGGCGTCACTGGTTGCTGAGGTGTGGACTGGGAACGCGGAGGCTCATGCTGTGTTCGAGGGACTGGGTTGGAGACCGGCAGGTGTTGACTACCATCGTATGTGGCTAGATGGCAAGGCGACAGAGGCACAGAGTGAGGGCGGTCTGGCAGCCAAAGGACTGTTCGCGGTCTTCGATGCAGCCATCGGGTGATATATTGAAGGCCAGCAGGGCCGAGCGCAGACACGATCAACGAGGCCTTCTTGGCACAGCTGCAAGACAGCGCAATTGAATCGCTATCGGTCGGCTGCGGCGCTTATGAGTTGTGCACTCGCGAAGAGCATATGTAGGTGACGACCTAGACCAAGTACTACCGAGAGTGCTTTATGTAATATGGTGGAAAGCTCTCATGTTGGCTTCTTTGTCGGTCTGTAGGGATACAGTGGCCTACCTCGGCGGTATAAATGTGCTGTGCAGTATAGCGTCACTACAGACCATTCTACCTTTGCAATATCCAAAGAGGGAAGTGAAGACGACGGTGTCGGAGGATTCAGCAAAACCTTGAAGTCGCCAAGTCTCACCGAAAAGCTTCCCAGCAGCCACGAAATGCAGGGACGTTTCATCAAGCAGCCACAAATGGCGGACCTGGTATACTTGCGACCAGTGAGATTGTTGCGCAGGTATGCATAAAGGCAGGCGTCGGGCGGTCCGATCCCCACCAGGTCTCTGTTTTGGGACACGAGCTCGTACTTAGTGCTCCATAGTACTGCCAAGGACCAAGGTGTTGTACAGTGGGCAGCACGGGATGTCAGACTGAAGTTGCATATATACGGTGCAACCCGCTGGCTTTGCATATATTTTAACTGTACCGAGTTATCAATACTCCAGATCACTTCGATACACAACCTCAAACGCAATCATGCTCTTCAGCGCAGCTACCGCTCTCCTCTTCGGCTCGGCTTGCAGTGCCGCCGTCGTGCCTCGCCAGGACAATGCAACCAGCTCTGCGTCGCAGAAGTTCATCGTCCACTCCAGACCGTGCCCGGCCACCAATGGGTTTGACGGCTCTCTCGGATACCTGCACGCCGAGTACTCGTACCCGCCAGGCTACTCTGCCGTATGTGTCCCGTGAGATTTGAGGATACATGTGTGAAGCAAAACTAACACATGTGCTCTTAGACTCTCCACACTGACAAGGCTGATGCCATCACCGGCTACATCACCAATGTCAACAACCCAAGCGACTCGAGCTTGGAGTTCGACGGCCAGGGTTTCAAGCTCTACCCGCTGAGCGAGCAGTACCCGAACTCTCTGCCAACAATCTTCAGTGGCCAGACAGGCACCACCGGAATGACAATTGAGGGTGATCTTCTCAAATGGGAGTCTCCGGACAACGTTCCAATCTACTGGTTTGGTAGGTCTTCCAGGTTGTGACAAGACTGTCCTCAGCTGACCGTATCCAGCTTGCCCGAATTGGACTCTTGAGTGGGGTCCAGCAACCGCGCTCTTCTACAAGTGGGCCAACACCACGACAACTGAGGGTTGCCAGGACGTCGACCTCGTCGTAGAGTACGTGTAAGGTGGTTGATCCCGAGTGCTTACGCGGCACGTAGCGATGGATATGGTACGGATTTACGCACCTGCGGACCCAAGAATTAGGATATCCACAGAACGATAGACGCGAGAGTCATGTTCGTAGTGACCGCTTCATGACTTCTCACTGCTTTCTTCAATCCACGTTTCGAAGACCATCTCACCGGCTTGAACGGATCGCAAAGGTGTCGTCCGTGAAGTCTTCGTCTGGTTCGCTTGATGCTCCACATGCTTGTCTGGTCGGCGCTGCGCCGGTATCCAGGCTTGTGGATGGCTGACAGGTGCTGAACCTTCTTGCCTGAGGTCGATCGCTATGGTGAAAGTGCACTGCGGTGGCACCGGCGTCAAGCTCGACCCACAATTTGTGAGCTTGCTCATGACGGCTCTGAACTGCTCCTCCATGTCCACGACAGGCAGAACGGCCGCCTGCTCGTCTACTCCTGATCGTTCGAGAGGCGTATCCTGATCGCCGTTCGGTACAGCAGGAAAGCGAGACACATCGAAGACGAATCGCTCTAGTGCCTTGTTGTCTTTACTGATGATCACGATCGCCACTTTCTCTACACCTCCTTTGAGAAGCTCCGTCTCGACAGAGGTGATTGCATCGTTGATCCAGTCGCAGACCCTCGGATGCCGGCTTTGACGAGCTATGTGGTTGTACTTCTTCGCTGAGAGAAAGGAGGTCTGTGGGTAGACTGCGCGCTCGTAGAGTATGGTATGCGTTGCCACCGTCAAGAAGTCGGTGAAGGCTACGATCAAGCTCCTGAAGGTAGGCGCAGGCTCGGCCATTGACACCGCAAGGATGTTATCTTCGATGTGACAGATCTCATCCGGTTTGCGCCGCTACAGTGTCTTGAGCCGAGTACGATGGTGGGTTTGTGGTGGTGGCAATG
>Ga0058704_10001462_pt1 | contig 11053 bp, 12 predicted proteins | sample AgamicMgSfe_FD_71363 | JGI IMG/M metagenome (GOLD analysis project Ga0058704, IMG submission 71363) | Agave microbial communities from Guanajuato, Mexico - Mg.Sf.e | ecosystem: Host-associated > Plants > Phyllosphere > Phylloplane/Leaf | place: Guanajuato, Mexico | collected 2012-05-30 | reverse complement strand
ATCAGACATCTTGGAATGCCACTTGTTGTATGCAAAACGAACAGCACAATGAGTGCAATCGGTGCACCTGCCACGAGGGGTCGGTGCTGCAGATCCAACAGTCGTTGCTGTGCAGTCAAGGTTTTGCTGTTGCCTTTGTTACTGACCCAATCTTTCAGCAATTGTGCCGTCTTGACCAGGCGCGATGGAATGGCAATAGACCGCCGACCTCTATCAAAATCTTCTGCCTCATCCCTAGGCCTGTTGGAAGAATCAGACTTGAAGAATGTGCCATACCTCTTTCTGGTATCAGTAAAAGATCCCTCGTCCCCTCGATAGTCTTGCTCCAGAGGCCCACGATCCTTTCTGGACAAGCGTCGAGCGCGGGGTCCTTGTTCGAGGGCTCCAGACTTGCGTAGACCATTGGTTCCGAGTGCTCGGTCTGCAGTGCTAGAAGCTTGCGAGCATTCCCTGGTCATGCGAGGGTCTGCATTACCATCGGTGTCTAAGCCCAGGGACCACGTGGTCACTGGAATCCTATTGAATTCGTTCACAAGACCCTGATCAACATCTTCTAGAACCTTCGAGGGGGGTTTCTGGGACAAGATCGAAGCAAACTTCAGCCCACGCTCAAATTCAGGAGCCGATAACAGAGTCTCTCTAGTGAGATCCCTACTGTCCTGACGTTTCCCGACTCCTTGTACCGCAGGCTGCGACTTTCTAGAATACTCGGGATTCTCCACTTGCTTCGCCGTTCCTTCGAGTTCGCTAAGTCCGCTGAAATTCGGAGGGCCATGATCCTTAAGGGCCACCGAACCTCCGACCGGTCTCTGTCCACTGTTGTGAGGGGACGTTCCTGAGGACATCCGGATCTGGTAGCCAGGCCGATGCAAAGGATTCGCAGGGTTGACCTTCGTTAGCAAGGACTCACGAGCGTCCATTCTGTTAGGCATACTTCCAATGGGCTGCGTCTGGTCGACGGAGCACAGAGGGCCATACTCTGCTTTGTCCAAGTCTCTGTCTGGCACACGTCTCGAGAGATGATTCAGGGAGCTGTCTATCTTGCTGATCTGTGCTTGTTGTGAGTTGGCCGTGTTCTGGATTGTGGAGACCTATGACGTAGTTTGTTAGTCTACTGTTGACTATTGTTGAGACAACCCATCGTAGCTCACCAATATCAGTATCTCGTCCACTTTCATTTCCAGTTTTGGCAAGGTGCTACCGTGCTGCTTGCAATTGATGCAGGAGTTTTTCATCAATTGATTTGGAGTTTCGTCGATGATAAATTGCTGAGCGTTGTCTCGATTCTTTGCCTTGTCATACATTCTTAGTAAGGTTCATTCAAACATAAAATCGACGTGTCGTTGCGAAACTCACCACTCGCTCAGCGCTTCTGCCCTTGATCGTGGTGTGTTTGAGAGAATCCCTTACTTTGCCAAGCTCGATCATGGTTTCAGTCCCAATAGTGTTCAAGCATGTGGTCAGAATGTGGCTTGTTTGTGAGTCTCTCTTGGATTTGTCCTTCTCGACTGTCTCATCTCGCTCAGTAGCTGAGGTTTGCCCCTCGATGACACTTGCTTTCTGTGAGCCTAGCGCCTCTGGAAAGCCGCTTGTATCGGATGTTCCACAGCCTTCAGTCACACTGTCCATATCGGGCGTCAGTCCTGAGGATGGTCCCAGAGGCGACTGAGTCGTCCGATCCGGGATATGACCTTTAGACAGCGCCGCAGCATAAGTGTCTGTCTCCTCATCGTCGTCCCCATCACTGTCGTACAGACTCGAACTCCCAGAGCGGGTGTACACACTCGACCCATTGGTGTTCTCATCGGGATGATCGGGTAACACAGGGACATGAATTCTCGTTGTTTGTTTTCGTTGTTCCATTTCCATATCAGATCTAGAAATATCAGAGATCGGGCTCATATTTGACCACGCACATGAACAGAGAGCAACCAATCGGATTTTATACATGGAGTGAGTCATGGAATGTGCGTTCTGCTGGTGTGCATCCATCATATGGTGAGTCAGAAGTTCGATACCGTGACGTGAGATTAGGTCTGATATCTTGAGATGCAACAGTTGGCGCATGAAGCAATTTCACGACAGATGGCAGACGTCTCGATGATGTGAAAGTCATCTTCAACCTTGAGATATCAGCCTGGATTTTTCCTAACGTAGCTCAAGGGCATCTTGCATGAAGATAATCCTTGCTTGAAGCCAACAATGGATCTCGTGATTGATGTCACAACTTGTCCCTCTTTGGCATCGTTCATATGTGAATGAACCATAATTTGCCGGTAGATGAGATTGTTGTACCGCTTACTCTGCCCCAAGCAAGTTTGACCAGCCTATATAAATCGCATTCGCTTCTCACAACCTGATAGATCAAAACACAACATCTGAGACATGGATACCAAGTCTGAACGATGGTCTGGGAGCACGCTTCCTGCGCACGTTAGCGGTAACACCGAAGATGAATCTGAGCGCAGAATCGTTGCCAACCTTTCGTATCGGCCTCCCGCGATACAAATTGAGGCCGACCGAAGGAAATGGAACAGCTGCCGCACCTGGGAGGATGCTATGCGGCTGAACGCACAGTTCTTTGCAGGCAGGCTTGAGGTCGGCATAGACTCATCTTTCGATCCGATGGATATGGAGAACGAAACTCTGCATATGCTCCTGAATCACATCTACGTGGTTCGTCACCATCCACGTAGACTGGGTAAAGGTTATACACATGACGGCAAAGCTTTCGTCACCAGACAAATGGGGTCCTGCTGCTTCATGCTGCCTTACGATCATAAACTAATCGTGCCGTTGATGGTTGCCTTACTTGGCAGCCGACGACTGTCTACAACTGTAGTGTACAGGGGGGATGAAGATTTGTCCGAAGGTCCTCTCTGCAATTTTGACTGCAACACAGTCCAAGAAATAAGTTGCGGGTCGAGTCTGGACTGTCTTGATCCATGGAGCCCATCCACGACAGAAAGTCTCGGAGAGGTACATGCTGAACTTCTTGAAGTGTGGGATAATGTACGTGACCTTGATTGTGAGGCTTTACTATCTGCGCAACCAGCACTGTTCCACGTGAGGACACGGGAGTACGGAACAGATATACTGAGCCTCCTCTCGGATATCGTAGATGGAGAACTCAAGAGGCATAGTCTCGGCTATGTATCCGAGAGGTACAAAGTGGTTCGAGAGTAGCCCAGACATTTGTTTATATCTGAATGAGTATGAATACCATTTGTGTCAAAAGCCTGAAGCAAAGTAAAGGGTTGTTTAAAGAATCAAGTGCCCAAGAACCCAGAGAAGTGGCCAATGCGATCTGCTGACAGTCAAGCTTCACGATTCTCATGAGTATCACGACAGGCTGAACTTGGCGAACATGGACTGAAGTCTTCCCTGGTCTTTCCTGCTCTGCGTCCATACACTACGTCCTCCTGTCGCTAGGAACCCCCTTGCCTTTCCATCTCGAGCTGCTGCTTACGACTGCAAGAAGATATCAAGCCACCTTTTTCTTCGCAAATGAACTGACACAAGACCGAGCATGTAACAACTGCGTCCACATCACCGTAGATCCCTCTCTCATTCCTTCGTTCGAACAGACCGTCTCGATAACTCAACCAACAGCTTTCGCTTTCCTGCTTGCTTGGAATCGTCCATTCGATTTGTTGAGTCGTTCGAGAGACAAATTCAATCTTTGCTTCAGCATCTTCGCATGCCAGATGAAATTTGTTCCGGACATATCCAATGAGACCGGATTCGTCCATGCCGTGGTCAAGACTGATGTACTTTTTGATGGTTCGGCAACATCCTAATCCCCTGAATCGGATATATACCACAGGAGGTTTGTGAAGCTCATCTTTCTTGATATTATCACATGCGTTGACCTTGGATTCTGCAACGCTTGGGGGCTCAGACACTGTGTAAGACATGCTATTCGGGATTGCGACCTCTTCATGCGAGTCCACCTGGTTCAGAGGATGTTGTTCTGACAGCGAGTTCGCAGTGGTCAGCCGTGGCTGGCAGAGCCTAGATCCTCTTAGTGATCCGCCATCCGCAAAAAAATGTTTGACTTACTTTCCATCTTTGTGAAAAAGTCCAGAACCAAACCCAATCTTGTTCGGCCGGAGGTTCGAGCTTGTCAGACCCAACTCGTCGAGCGGTCCGTGTACAGGGTGTGGATTCATTCTGCCAGGCGAGAAGATGTAGGTGCGGGACTGTGAACAGTCGTGCACAATATATCAATCGATGGACGAAGGCCAAAGCGATAGATAAACGGTAGCACTGAAGGAGACAGGTTGTCGATGAAGCACTTCTGTAGGCACACTTTGTTGAGCAATCTTGCATGTCGGCTTCGCTTATTCAAGCTGAGACGGCTCGACTCCTGCATCTCCATCTTGACGTGGGACACTAGATGCCGATCATGTCAACTTGTGGGATTCTGAACAAGTGTTTTGCCGATACATTGGTTTCATGGACTTCGTTCGCGCTCTGCTTGTTGCTGGGTTGTTTCTCTTGAGGACCTGAGAAGCATTTTTGAGACATGGTCATTTTACGCTTGACACTACACTTTCACGTACATATCTAACAATCTGAGGGAACATGCTTGTACACGCCACGTAGTCCAGATCGAATTTGAATCACCTGACTGCAAAAGAAGTGTTGCTTCGTTTTCTAGCACCCAAATGACCATTCTGAATTCCTACTCTCACTTTGTGCTCCAATGCATCCAGTGATAAGACCAACAACTTCTGTCCTGCTGGGCAGGTTTACCGGCGCGTTGTATGTGTTTTGGTTGCACGACGATAAAAAATGACGAGCAGAGCGACAATGTCTGTCCGTACTTGCAAGTCCGCAGAACTGATATACGCCATCATCTGCAGAATTGTGGAAAGCTACGGACTACAGAAGCATGCATCAAGCTATGATGTCTGAATCATACGCTTGATTAGCCCGAGAAACCACTCTACTCGTATTGAAAACTACAGCATATCATGTTCCAGGGTCCTATATATCTCCAGCTTATGCGAGGTCAGCAGCTTTTCTTACACTCCAATAGTCGATAAGTTTTGATCACAAGAAGGCAAGCTGGCGGCAACCATAACAAATGATGTCCCTGTTCGACATCGCGCTCTAGATCACGAGTTTCTTCTCGCGACTGGATCGTCCCCACGTTTTAGGGGTGACTGTTCGAAGAGTTGACTTTTTTCAAAAACTCAGATGATTCGATTGCTAAAACTGTATACTTGAATTGACAATCCTTGCGATATGCGGTTTACGTTGACAAAATTGATGTGAGCAAGGTTGGAGTCCCACTAAAGTTTCACCGAGTCTCTAGATCAGGGCTGGAGATTGTTTTGATCTTGGAAGACATAGTGTAGCTACTCTATATGGCTGATGGTCTGGTCGGGGCTGTGTTGTGTTATCTTACTCCCCATGGCCACGGATAATCTGCGAGGCCCCACAAGCCACGGCACGCCAACTACCGACCTACTAAGCACAGTCCATGTACCCCAGCCATTTCGACGCTCATAGATATCCATAGATTTTGTATGATACTTGTATATAAATTACCACATGTTGAAGCAGGAGTCGAAATCACTTGGGCAACACGCGCGAAAGTCACCGGCTGCGCATTTGGTGGCTTCCTCCTAGGCTAGCCCGAGTAGGCTAGCTTTGGCTTCTCACTTCTCTTCGCTCTTCTCTACAACAAGAGGTATATATCAACACCACCTGATATATATAGTATATACACGCTATTTATAGACCCATCAGGTAGGTACCTAGCTACCCAGCTATATATCGATGCCGAACGTTGTTGCCAAAATGAGTGATACAGTTCAAAGCGTTTGCCTCTCACGCATAATTACTACAACACTGTGTGACGACCTTATTCGTATCCTTGTCCTCACACCACAACCTGATAAATATGCCCATAGGCCTCCCTCTTAGTCGCCTTCTTGGCATCTGGTCGAGAGGTCTTGTTTAATCTCTTCTTTACCGGTTGGAAGCAATTTTCGATGCCATGTGAGTCGGGTGGGTCAGTGGCATGATCTACAAAGTCGATACCCTCAGATCGGCAATGGCTGACCTTGCCTAAGGCCTCCCTTCCCTTCTTTTGTATACCGTCTTTGTCTTCCATAAATCATTTCTAATGGTTAGAACTCAGACTTTAGATCTTATGCCAGGCATATGAGCCCGCTCCAGCAATAGGGTAATGGATTACACACCATGCAAAGTCGATACCTCACTTCCAAGTCTCAAGTCTTTCGATCTTCTCGTATAGAATGGCTTTCTCGGAGTTCTGCGGTCTAAGTTTACCAGTTCGGCTAGTATCGCGTTTTCTTCTTAGATCCAATCAATTCTTGCCTGTTCGTGTTGATACTAGCTAGCGCTTGATGTAGCTGTGATCTGAGATTATGGCATGCTGAGCATATCGTTAAGGGCCAGTTGTCGTAGGCTGCTCTCTCGTGTACTGCGATCTACAGAAAAGCTCATCCTCGGTACAGAGGCCTGCCACGCTTGCACACTACCATCTTCTCGCCGAGGGGTCATTGTGGGTCTACCTTGGCTGAATAAACCTCTACCTTTTCCCAGCTCTGTCCCCAGATCGCGCGACCGTCAACGCGATCAGCAAATGAAGCAAGCTGAAGCGAGGATTGGCGACATGGTGCAGCAGCAGCTCACAGAAGGTAAGGGTTGAACAAGCGCAGGTAGCCATACAAATTGAGGAACAAGTACGAATCAAGTCCTGGGCTCCGACAACTTCTTCCAGATCCGGGAGCAGAAAGCCATGGACAAGGTCAGCCACAGGCTGGTCCAAGGGATCTTGGTCGGAGGTATCTAGAGCGAAGTCGGTTTGGCTCTGACTGAGACTGCCACAGAGCGGGCGAGGGAGTTTTGTGTGCAGATGATTGACCGTGCCGCTACTTTCTCGAGAGCCTAAGGTGGAGACGGCAGATGAACAAAACGAGAACGATTTGGGAGAATGATTCGAAAGTCAAAGGCCCCAAATTGTCAAAGGTCAAATGAGCATGAATGGAAGCGAGTTTCTTGCAGTGGAATGAAGGGAACGAGTTAAATGTATTGAAGAGAGACAAAGAAAGGACAGAGGAAAGGGTACGAAAGAAACGTTGACAATCCCGAGTATAAACTTGACCCAGCGTGTCTCAATCCATAACCTCGGCCACCAGTGAAAACAAAAGACACCAAACTGTGTTCTATAAAGACTTACAGCCTAGCAACCATCAACTCTAGTCTTCTGTCTTCCTTCACCCTCCTACTCTCGAGGCATCCACCAAATCTTCGTAGGAACAGCGAAACATTCGCTGGGACGGCTCGCCTCGAACACCGCTCAGCCAGCCACGAATACCACGATCACGGAGACGCGGGTTGACCTCGAGTTGTGGGTGATGAGAGCGACCGCGTTCAACTCTGATGATAGAGTGATGATCCAGTGCTGCTCCTACTGGTTCTTGAGATTGTATCTGGCCGAACGGGGTGCTGGTATAAGGGTTGCGTGAAATTCGAGGGGGTGCAGATGGCGAGTCAGACCGAGAGGTAGAACGTTTACTCTGATCAAGTTGGTGAGCAGTGGGAGAGCGATCCGGAGGTTGAGAGGTCAAGGTAAGCGCCTGCGATGCTCTGGGTTTTCGAAGAGAGCCAGTTACCATGCTGCGCAGGGAGCGGCCCAGTTTTTTCTTGGTTTCCTTGCGAAGTGATTTGTTTTCGCGTTCCAGCTTTTCTCCTTCCGCAAGGTTGGCGTACAATGTGTAGTTCAGGGCAGCAATGCTGCGGTCTTTCTCTTTGATTTCGGCTTGAAGTTCCTTGTTCCTCTTCACCTTTGTCTCGAGTTCTGCGATGATGCGGTCTTTTTCCACGAGAGCTGCATTCTGCTGCCTGTTCCAGCGCTGGAGATCAAAGATTGCGTTGTCCTGGTTGATGATCTCTTGGTTCAAAGTTAGAACAAGTGTTTCTTGTTTCTCGATCGTGGCATCCTTGTCCTCGAGCTCCTATTGGTACTCTTGGTTGTCGGTCGTCAGAATCTGTATCTGGAGCAAGGTACCCTCGAAAGATGGTCCTTCAAGCACCGGACTCCCTTCACTAATGTGTCGTCGAATGCCCAACATGGAATTCTTGGATTTGGAGCCTCCAGCAGCTAGGTCTTCTGAGGTAGAGATGATCGAGTCTAGTGGTGTCGAGACTGGGAGTGCTGAGCATGCTGGTGTCGAGTCTGGGAGTGTCGAGCCTTATGGAAGTGTGGTGATCTGATCTTGTGATACAGGTCGATCCTTCTGGTAATGGATACATGGCGCCTTTTGATGCCGATGACGAGGCACTCATTATGGAGGATGAGTTCGTGGAGCGACATGGTTGGAAAGAAGACGAAAAGATGGGAAGCGTGTGCGTGTGCGTGTGCGGTACATGTCTGCTCACGACGTGTGAAAGCGAAACGAGTCACCGCTTCCGCAACTTTTTAACACGTGAAGATCAAGAACAAATGAGAGCAAAAAGCCACGTGGAATGAAAGTGAAAATGAGGGCCGAGTAGAACATCGGATTCGGTGATTGGAGTGAGAGCCAATTGAGGCCCATCTCATTCTATACCTATCTCTCTTGATCGCAGCTTCCACATCTTGAAGTTTTTCGACAATAGTCCCAATCATGTCAATGAGCGCTCTCGAACCCAATCACTTCCTCTATAAAGATTAATTTCAAGACAGCATCTTACGTGTGTTGGTAGTACGCTGAGACGCGAACAGCGAGCACTTTCTTCGAAACGTAGAGGAGTCGACAGCATCATGTCTAGACGAGAAAGCCGTAGTATCAATCAACTAGAGATATTTTTGTCTCATAGAAAGCCACTCATCAGTAGGAGAGCCCGACTGGATCCTGCTTGCTCTGACCAGATTGATTACCGTCTACCTATTGCGAATCTTCCCGTACCTACCTTAGCTGAGCTGGAGCCCAATAGATAAGTAGAACCTCTACCTGACGCGCGCACGCGCTGTCTACATGTGCGTCACGCGATACAGTAACAAGCCTTTGAGATTGCGTCATTCAGCCAACGCCGACAGCTTCGTGTCAACACAACAACAACACCAGAAGCCGCTCATGGCAGAGTCTGACCATGTACGACGACGACGACGACTTGACGGTTGAAGAGTGGATCGAGACAACATCATCATCACATGGGTCTCTGGGCTCTCCGAGGATAGCAGCAGACTCTAGCACACCGAGTGCAAACGCCAAGAGATGCGCACCCGACGACGAGACGTGCCTGCACCTGGATGCCCCTCTTGGGTTCAAAGGGCTCGTGGACAAGATTCTCGACTATGCAGAAGGGTCCAAATACAGTCCTAGAGGAATTCGGGATCCGTTCACCGCACACGGAGCTACTCTACATCCTACCCTGCTGACACAACCCGTGTTTGTGTAGGAGAACTTATCGCATCACTCAGAGCGAAGATTCCGTCGCAAAGACCTCTATTACGACCACAGCAACGACCGTTCGCGGCAGGGCGGTGCTCCATCGCTTTTTGACGTAGATCGAATCGCCGACAGAGCGTGCGAACTGAGTAAGGATGCGGAGTCCGAAGCTGTTTGGAACTGTTTTGTTCACGGACCCCTCTGCATGCTCGCTGAGAACTCCTCACTGCACAGTCGGTCGGTGTCCATGAAAAGCATGTTTGTTCTTTAACGCCTCAATCTGATTAACAGTACTGACATGTAGGAGTGTCCATGCCACCATGAGCTCAAGCTTGCTGAACCCGGCGAGTCTAGAGGGTCAACCCATTCGCAACAACATGGTGGACTTCGCCATCGTCCTCTGTCCGAATGAGAAGCTTACTTTCGCTCTGCCACTCACTGGCAGATACACCAATGGCGGTGTGCGGTCCTTCAACCACACAAGATACGGGCCTTTGACCACGAAGCCTATCGTGGTCAGCATTGGAATGAAACCAGAGGGCGAGAGCTTACAGGAAGCCGAGATACAGCTCGCTGTGTGGGCTGCGGCTCACCTCAGTCGTTTGCGCGACTTGCTAGACGAAAGCAAGGCCCAATCGACTGACCTCCTCTAGCTTCCCTTACTCATTGTCCAGGGTCCGCAGTGGTACTTTCTCTTTGCGTCAGGTAGTGCTGCCGGCACGACCGTGAGTTTGTGCAACTACCGGGAACTGACCGAGAGCTGACGATCGCTTCAGGATGTCTGGACGAAGATTGAATTTGGTTATGCAAGCACAAGACTTGGCGTCTTCGAGATTGTTTCGGTACTGCAACTGCTGTTCGAATGGTCAGAGACTGGATATCGGCCCTGGTTCGAAGAATACGCTTCAGTCAAGTTTTGAGATCAAAAGACTATGATCGAACACAGCTTCTTGTGACAGATACGCTTCATTGTATGACAGGCCGTTCGCATCTCTTGATGTTGTGTAGTGTGGTCTTTGATCCTAAATCCTTCGCTTTCGTCCGACACGTCTGGTCATTGTTACGACATAGATCAGGTGTCCAACGATTGTAACCCCGCTCATATGCGGACCTTCGAAGCATAGTCCCGGATAGAGTACGTATGTGATAAGAGCGGAGATTGATTCAATCTCCACCACAACTCTGCGTCCACTTACGGGGTGTTTCTGACTTGTTGGTGTAATCGTTCGCTCCGAGGAGTAAGAGACTTCCTCAGAAGAACAAAAGCACGGCACACACTATCTGCTAGAGTGACTCATTTTGTATCAGAGGCCGTCGTACGAAGCCGAAATTTCCTCAATAAAGCGTCTCGTTTGCGTGGACGATGCTCCTTTTGCTCGACCCGAGACATCAGCTCAGGTGCTGTCGAGAAAAAGGATAACCGGGTAGCATCATGTGAGAGCCGAGGACTGGAATATATGGAGAAAGCAGCCTTATAATCAGCCGACTCATCAGCAGGGGCAGGCTCTCTAGGCAACATTCGCAATGCACTTAAGCGATGGGCTAAGTCGACAGTAGATGTGTGCTCGGGTCCGAGTGTCTTCTTCCTCCCGGCTAGTGCTCGCTCGTACATCGCCTCTGCTTCTGCGAGCTTGCCTTGG
>Ga0058704_10001461_pt1 | contig 11060 bp, 8 predicted proteins | sample AgamicMgSfe_FD_71363 | JGI IMG/M metagenome (GOLD analysis project Ga0058704, IMG submission 71363) | Agave microbial communities from Guanajuato, Mexico - Mg.Sf.e | ecosystem: Host-associated > Plants > Phyllosphere > Phylloplane/Leaf | place: Guanajuato, Mexico | collected 2012-05-30 | reverse complement strand
GTTTGGGAGAGAGGGGGACGGGAGGAGGGTAGATGTGCCCGGGACGGGCGGGTTAAGAAATAGTTTGATTGGGAGGAGTGGGAGTGGGAGGAGAAGTCGGCGGTGATGCGGGGTCGTGGGGTTTGGTCTGTGTTGTGCTGTGCGCTTGAGCGTTTGGTGTACAGGGCGCTAACTAGAGCTACGTTGATGAGCCTCGTGGGCAGTGGAAGAGTCGCATTTCGGTAGGCAGATGGCCATTTTCGGTTCACGGCGCGGCCGGCCGGTACTACACGGAAGATCCTTAACCTGGCCCTCCTTCTCGCTTTCGCTGCTGCTTGCAACGCACAAAATTGTGTCGACTGTTTTTCCATGAGTACATCTCACTTTTTCCTTCTCGTGTTCTTTCCTTTTCCTTGTGAGAACGTTTGAAGGGGTGGAGGAGGAGGAACACAACACAAGTCTGTCATGCTTGTTTGGATGGGCGGGCTGCAAAGATGTCGGAACACATGCGTGCATATCTAGTGCCCCGCCTTGTCATCTCGACGTGGCTTTGTCTCAACCAGGACAACCCATGCGTGACAGGTCGCGGTCAAAAGGTACGTACATCCCATGGATGGTTGGCTAGCTGACAAGCAGGGGCCTTATAACTAATGTTGCCCACGGCCCATAGGCATCAAATCCTTGGGTTGGCTGACGCGGATGCCGAACACGTAGCTATTGTAGCTGCACTCACTCTCATCTTTCTTTCCGTCCGTCAGGATTGGAAGCAGAATTTGCATTATTAGCCATTCCCATGATCCGATCTTGATGCAAGGTATCCCTGCAGGCGAGAAACGGGCGAGATTGTGTGACAGCCAACGGACCAGCTTCTTCGCGGCATCTTTCATGTCGGTGTTGGGGGGGGGAAAGAGGAAATCTATGCCTTCCATCCTAGCGGTCCCTTTATCGTAGCTTCGCTGCTGGGTATTCGCGTGTACAGTAGTTTGGTTTTGTATATTATGATCGACATAGACACCTAGGCATGGATGGGGATACACCATGGACGTCTATTCTCCATAATCTTCGACTCCGCGCCCGTCAGTCTGTCTATTGAAGTGTAATGGCTGTATCATGCCCTTACACATCCTGTAGAGAGGACTCAACGCGGTATAATGAACTACTTTGAAGTCGGTACCCCACTGAACAAGAACATGCATGCATGCATAGATAGGTGGCTGGCTTAGTCTGCACGCCTAGTAGTTGCCGTAAGTCACCGCCTTGGATGATCTTCGGGAGCGGTAGTAAACACTTTTATTACTGGCTCCTCGGACATATGTCACATGTGGCATGGGGGTACCCGTTCCCTCGTGCGCTGCATCTGGTCTTGCTCCCTGGATTGTGCAGAAGCCTCATACAGATATCCCATTGACAGGCCGGTAAGATCTGTCAGGACGTAAGTCGGTACGCTAGCCAGTCCAATGGCACACGCCTTTGAGGCTGGCGGTAACGCTGCTTTGTCATCTTCTTCATCGGCGAGCATGGACAAAGCAAACCCATACATAGACGCCATGGGCTCGACACTCTCTCGCTAACAGGCGGAGCGATCACATCCTATTGGTTGGACTCCATACTGTCAGACTTACCAATTGGTTTACCTCTTCATGCATAGCGCACAGCGTGTGAAGCATCCGGCAGCCAATACCGCTTCAAAAGGGTTCGAGGAAGGCATTGAGCAAAGCATCGAGAACATGTTCGAGATGTCTCGGGGTAGAGGGCAAGGGTGCCGATGCCGAAAAGTAAGAAGGCCGGCACAATGGATCTCGGAGATGCCGGGTGCGGAGATATGGCCTGTGCCACCTCCATGTCACCGGTTCGTCCCGTCAGTGAAGATCTGATCTGCACCAGGGAGACCTGGATAGGATGTTGCATGAGCTTTCGAACTTCACCGAAAGCTTCATCGCAGGCCGACTGTGGGTATATCAATGCACCGGGTCTTGCGGACGTTACCGTCATTTCTCCGAACTTCGAAGTCGTTCGTGGGCTATTACCGCATTGCCCCGCCCGCCATCTCCAACGGTTCATGGAGAAAGTTTTGGTCCTGGCGCTGGTGATGTGTACCTTGACGACATGCTGCATGACACTCTACTGCCTACACCATGCGATAGCCGCATCGAGAGAAGATCTATAATCTTGTTTGCTATTTGGGATACCGAACCAAACGACCAGCCCATCTTGGGGACTCGTCAAGTGATGCAAACGCCATCTACCGGCCTCCAATTCTCGACACGGCTGGCAATGGCAAAGTACCCTCAGCTATTAGCTTGTGGACGCCTATGCCAACACCGGGACTGTCGTGAGCCACTGAGATCGATCTCAGGCGAACACGATTCCTTTTCTGTAATAAGGCCCTGGCTACTCCGCCCGTCTTCTTCTACGCCAAGCTTATTTTCGTACGAACTACTCGCAAAGCAGATGCCGCAGCGGTCTGCCGGGCGGTGGAGGTCCTCGGATGCTAGCTTCTAAGCTGAATTCGTTCAAAAATCACCTCTAGAGGTGCTTTATCTTATTGCGCGTTTACCTTCCAGATAAAGGGAAAGTAGGCAGAAAACAAGATTAACGCTAGTAAGCACAATCCAAGTATTCAAGAATCAAAACCAGAGGCCGACGGGTTTCGAGCTAGCTTGTTTAAAAAGAGAGCGTCTTATTGCAATATGACGTGTCGGAGTAGCCAGGGCCTAAGCTCTGGTCGATCTAACACAAGCCAGCCCTTGCTCGGGCAGATAATTCGATGGTGGTACGCCAACAGCCAGCGACATGGAGCTATGACCCCAGCGCAGCGCAGCTATCCACAGTACAAGCGAAGCTGCATATGATCTACTCCCTCATCAATCTTGCAGACGCCCTGAGCCGGCCCAGTGGGACACTGGAACCCCAGTAGATCTCTTTGCGCAATAGATCGTACTAGCCTCTTGAAGCAACTACACATGAGCGCCATACATGCCATGTAGCCATGTCAGGTCATACCAAGCGACTACTCAACTCGGAGCATTGGCTATAGGTATCGGTCGAAGCCAATGCCGTCTCTGACCTGCATGCCATGCGGAGTTTCCGAGACATACCGTCGGGCAATAGCCATTACGGTGGTGATAGATCGAATGCTTCTTTCGAGCTAGCATCTTCATTCGCCGACAACACACGTTCGGACTACAGGAACATGCATGTCCGAGTGGAACCAGGGTACGTCCGGCTTTGGGATGTGTCAAATCACTACCGTCCTGGTCTGGGATACACCGACTACCAAGCGTCATGGCGGGCCTTGGAGCGACAATGGCAAATGCCCCGATGGGAAGATGTTAGTTAGGTATAGAGCGTCACAGTCCAACACAGACGCAGAGATAAGCGCAAAGGCTCCCTGGTGCACCTCAACCCGATGCTCGAGATTATTTTCCTTTTGAAGGCTTCTTGTATTTGTACGAATATCAAGTACGTAAACTTCGCAGCGCGCTAATACTCCGATGCTGACAACTCGATAGACCAACAATAGTTTGCGCTTTGTCTTTGTTCAATCTCTCCTCCATCAGCTAAAGCACAAAAATGACTACGAACACCACAAGGATGCCTTCCGGCAATGGCATGAAGAGTCCTCTAGCCAACGGCTCCAAGGGGCTGAACGGTGTGAACAGCCCTTCCATGTCGCCTTCGAGTCCGAGGATGGCCAAAAATGGCTGGCCGTCGCCCGGAGGCAAGAGAGTCAGCTCAGCTACCTGGTCAGGTTTAGGTGGGCGGTCACAAGGCAGCCAGAAGTTGCCCTTCGTTGAAGACACTGCCATCGCCCTGAAGCGCAAAAGCATGTCAGAGCTTGGCGCGGGCGTGTTCCAGAATGTGGAGGAAACATCGTTCGTCAACTTGGTGGAGTATATCAGGCAAGAGCGTTTGGCTACTTTACCTCACAAGGGCTCACGCTGGGATACCGCTCTTATCAGGGCTATCTACTTTGCGGATAAGCTCAATACCTTCGAGACTTCGATACAGGGGTTTGCGTCCGGTACCAATGCCGCTGCTCAACTTGGATACGGGCATGTGCGGCTTCTGCTGGAGGTTAGCTATGTTTTTGCCGTTCCTCATTGCTTCTTGGAACCAGACGCTAATGCTACACAGCTCGGGCCCGAAAACTCCGACGCCTTGGATAAAGCGTTCAACCTCTTCTATCAATGCGCCCTGATGGTTTCATCGCTTCTAGCTCGGAGTGAGCTACTTTCTGTGACCTCTGAGACCCGGGAGCAGCTGAGCATGATGTACACCGACCTCTTGACACTCATAGTCGAAGTCGCTGTTCGCCTGTACAAGACAGTTCATGGCATGATGGGCCAGTCAGTAAGCCTGGACATGTATGAGGTCTTCGGCGACACTATTGAAGCGATCCGGCTTCGTCGCGGCCAAACTCGCGATTACATATGGGCCTACCAGATTGAGTCTGAAGGCATGGATGCCGATGAATCTCTCCCTATCGAGGTGCTGAACAACTGGCTCAGGCCTCAAGACCGGGTGCTAGACATGCTGGGTGCCGATTCCACGACGTTTGCGGATCAGCAAGCAGAATACACGTGCCTGTGGTTCCAAGAACATCTTACCAACTTCGTCAAGAGCAACAATGAGTGCTTGTTGGTGAATGCACCGGCTGGCTCAGGCAAGACGGTCCTTGCTGCATCGATTATCGAGAGACTCAAGAGACCTGTCGCCCGCAAATCCTACGATACCCTGTATTGCTCCTTAGGTATACAGAAAGTCTGATCATATTGCTGAGATTGTGCATACTGACTGCTTGCAGGCACTGTACCGTCCGAAGACAGCACCCTGCACACGGTCAAGACATTGCTGTACCAGCTTCTCAATCTTCGAATTGGGAACATGGCGGTGTATCACGCTCTTGCTCAAGCGCACGAGAGTGCTCGACAGACAGCCGACCCCAAGGTTTACGAAGAGCATCTGTGGAATGCGCTTACCGAGATTTTGCAGCGCCCACTCGAGCATGGCAACGATACCCTGATTGTAGTCGATGGCCTTGACGAAGTTCAGGGTGGTCACTCTGCTGGTCAGGCGTTGCTTGAGAGGCTTACTCGCACCGTTGGCCGCGCCAAGCGGACCAAGATAATTGGCTTCTCGCAGTCGCTCCAGTTGCCGTCCGGTGCTCGAGGCACGCAGCGCAATATCGCTCCGGAAGACACGCGAGACGATCTCCACGCGGTTGCCATTCGCCTTTTGGCCCGCTGTCACCATTTCACCTCCAAGCCGGGTCAAGAGCAAGATACCATCCTCAGTAAGATCATCGATGCAGCCAAGGGGTCATTCTTGTGGACTATCCTAGTCTCCGAGAATCTCAAGGCCCAGAAAACACCGCAAGATTTTGCTAAGATACTCCCAACGTTGAAGAGCAGTCAGCAACCCTCCATGCCCGATCTTGTGACAAGCCTGCAGTCGCTTCTGCAGCCAAGCAGTGACGCTACGCTGCTTCTCTCTTGGATCGTAGGAGCGGCTCGTCCGCTGACATACGATGAGCTTGACTGCCTGTTTGCCATCGATGTAGAGAACACTATGAAATCCGACCGCCGCGTCGACGTGCACAGCCTTGTGCAGACCATTAGGCCTTTGGTATCCGTTAGCCGCGATGTGGTCCGGGTGAGACATGAGACAGTCCGTTCAACACTGCAGAGCCTCTACACTCAAGGCAAAGCGCCAACGCCTACGAAAGACCGACAGATGGACATCCTTCTACGGACACTCACGTATGCAAAGGTCACGCTCCATGACAAAGGAGAACCAACGCTCGATAATACCAACCAGAGTCTGCCGGCAAAGCTGTTCCCGCGTCATCATCTTTTGGAGTATGTGATTCGCTACTGGCCGTATCATCTCAGGCAGACACAATTGCTTCCGGCTGGCTCTAGCGAACCTAAGCCCACACCCGAGCTGCAACGAGCATTCCCTGATAGTACGTCGATGCCGGTGTTGGAGTGGCTGTGCTGGGTAAGTAAACCTAAGGGTATCCCCCATAACTGAAACATACTTGGGTTCTAACCTTCTGTTTGCAGGACGACCAGTTCCCAGGTGCTCAAGAAGTGGACTTGCATGTCCTTGTTGGCCGCCTGCGAAAGACTATCTTCACGGAAAATCATCCAAGTGTACTGCAGTCCTACATCAACATTGCCACCTACTACGAACCGATGGGCAATGACCGCGAAGCGAGCAAGCACTACTATCTAGCAACAACCATCAGCCAAAATGTGCTATCTCACTTCCATCCGGTCATGATCGAATGCGCGAATCGTTTCATCACCCTTACCGGACCGATGACCACAGCCTCGAGGACGGAGATTATGACGCAGCGCGAACGTGTGCTCATCGTTCTCATTAGTGCATACGAGAGACAATTTGGAGCGACCTCAGACCTCGTAATCCAGACCCGGCAGCTTCTTGTCGATCTCTACATGCATATACATGAAGAAGATCGTGCAACCGAGATCATCCGCTTGATTCAGGGTACAACTGTTGAACAGCGTGGTGACTCCGAGCGTGTCCGCGACGTCTCGGATCATCTACGAGTGCAGGTCGGCCAAGGCAAGAAGGACCGTGACCTTGAGGGCTATGGTTCCCTCTTCATTGAAGGCGAAGACGAAGAAGCTTCGGGGAAGGTTCTCGACTTCGAGCGAGTTGCCATCCTTTTGCGGGAGGCCGAGCATTATGCTACACAGAAGAAGATTCTAGAAGCCGAGCAGACGTACGTCGAGCTGTGGCAGCAGTTGTCCGAGCATTGCCGAACGACCATGTCATCAGAGTGGCACGAAAAGAAGATCGAGACTGTCAACACGTACGCCAAGTTCCTGAAGACGCAAAAGCGCGAGACCGAGACATCTGCTATCTTGATCTGCATGGCACAGGAATATCAGCACCACGAGCTCTCGTACTCCGAGCAAATCGTCTCCAGACTTACAGAATCGGCTCAGGTCCTGAAAGCAGTTGGGAGCTACAACGCCGCGTTGAGCGTCTGGAGGCAGGCAAGCTCCTACTACCAGAGCACGAAGAAGGAGCAGTCCCGGAACAGTATCTCAATCGAGGAAGAGATTGTCATGGTTTCCAAGGAAGTCCTCAAGAGTGCCACGTCCGAGAAATCATCAAGTGAGAAGAATGACACGGTGTCTGAGACCTCCCTGGAGCAATTGTTCCGCTCTATGGTCTCTGATGAGACCAAGTCGATCGAGCTTTCTACCATCACGCTTGCGAAGCAGCTTTCAACTCAGTACATGGAGCAAAGAAGGTGGTCAGAGGCCGTGAGCGTTGTCGAGTCCACTCTTCACCGCACTTGGACAACCTTCTTCGCTGCATCTCTTCAGGAGGTTTCCCTGACAAGCACCTTTCTACAGGAGTCTGTGGACCTGGTTGAGCGTCTTGCAGAATGCTATATGCAGCAGAGGCTGTTGGAGAAAGTTATGGACATCTACATTAGGCTGTTCCGTGCCGCTTTGACCTCCCCGCAGCAACACAAAGAACTGCTGAAGAAGGCAGAAGTGCTACTCGTCGGATTTTACGACAAGCACGGTTACCCAGACAAGAGCATTGGTGTCTTCCAGGAAGCTCTTGCTGTATACCGTAGGGTCTATGGATTAACGCATGAGATCACCATTCAGACTCTGTATGAGCTGGGTTCCCGATGCCGTGCGCATGCGCGGACGCATCCATACTGGATCGAGTACTACCAGCAGATCAGCTCCTCCCTCAACAAGGACTCCGACGTATGCAGTGCCAGAGCCATGGAAGCTACAATTCTGGTTGCGCACTCGTACTGGGAAGAACGACGATACACGGAGGCTATCAGCGCTTTCGTCGCTCTCTGGAGCACGTTCGTCAGCAAAACGAAGGAGCATAAGCAGTTCAACGATGCCAAGTTCGTCCGGACTCTCTACGACCACTACTACCAGAGTTTAGAAGCTACCAGGGTCGATTGGGAGACTCTGCATCGGATAACAAAGCAGTACCGTGAAGCTTGCGTTGCAGTCTTTGGAGAAGAATCCGCCATGACTGCTAGCGCTACTATGGCATTGGCCCGTGTCACTCAGCTGAGTGAATCGCACGTCGATGAGGCTATTTCATGGTTCGAGAAGGCTTCAAAGTCTTCGTCTGCGAGCTCGTCCAAGGAAGAGAGCAGCGAACTGCGGTCGACGCTGGTTACGCTGTACAAGCGTCGCATCGCCTCAAGTACATCTGCGAGCACCGAGATAATCGTAAGAGCAGCCAACATCTATCAGGAGCAGCTCATCGAGTCGAAGCGACAGTACGGATACGCTCACTCGTCGACCTTGAGCAACCTGCGGGAGTTTGCAATGCTCCAATGTCGTCAGCAAAAGACTGATGTTGCGATAAAGGAGCTGCTTACCGCTGTCACAGAGATTGTCACCAAGACCTCGTCAAGCGAGCAGATGCTAGAGAGCGCTCAGTCTATCGCCCACACATACCAGGCTTGCCAGCAGATACAGCAATGTGTCGAGCTTGTTCAGGAATTACACCGCCAACTTGTCGCAAAGGAGCGACGGAAGTCGTCAAAGTTCACGTTCGACTTGACGAGCTGTTCCAGCGTCTCACTGGTCTTCTTAGCCGGGCTGGAATACAACATCCGCCCAGACCCTCACATCACTTTCTCCGAAATTCTGGCAGACATCATCGCCGAGAACATCTACTATGAGCAGTTCCGGCGCGTGTTGAAGCAACGCAGTGGATTGGACAAGATCGTCATGGCCGCTGCTCCCTTACGCTTCTTCCTGATCCGTCGTGGCCGCAAGGAACTCGTGCAGTCTCTCGAGGAGCAGGTTGTCCAACTGTTCGTTCAGCGTGACACTGCCGATCTCAAGCTACAGAGCAAGGAGTCGCCTAGAGTATTCATTCTCGCCATCCTGGATTTCCTTGGTAACCGCAAGATGTCCGACTTTGTGCGGGCGGTCATCATCGCCTCCAACCAGCGATTATCGAAACTCATCGAGAACATGAAGTTCGCCGAGGCCTACGACGTGGCCAACATTGCGTTCATCTACGCGCAATACCACAAAGGCTACCACGGGCCCAAGGCCGTTAGCCGTGGCTTCGAGCTGGCATCGTACCTTGACGGCCGTGGTGAGAACAGATGTCCCGATGAAGGTTTGCGCAAGCAGCTGCTGCAGCTGTCGAACAGTATCATCAAAGAGATACTCAACATCTGTCGCCAGCAGAACATCAACATGGCACAGGTGCAGCTTCCTGAGCTGAATGAGCTGATCGGCTTGTTGGGTGAGCAGGGTGACTATGAGACTTTGGAGTCTCTTCTAACGACATTGTGGAGCACTCGCGATGCGCAGCGTTCGTGGCCCTCGCAAGTTCTGTTCAACCTTGGCCAGCGCCTCGTGTGTGCTCGCTACTTGGCCGGACATCCAGTCAAAGCGATCCGCCTCTGCGAAGATGTCGCCTACAACCTTCGTCGTGCACATGGTGTTCGTCATCCGGCCACCCTCGAGACGTACGGCTTGCTTGCGCAACTGTACACCAGCACGGGACAATCCTACCAGAGATCGGTGGAGAAGGACAAGAGCAACGCCTCCATTGCATCGGACTACTTCAAGAAGGCTGTGCTCGTGCACGAAGATATCCTCCGCTGGCTTGTTGGTGGCGAGAACCAAGGAGCTGGCGGCGAAGACGATGATGATGAGGATACCGCCGCCACGATCTTGAAAGAGCATGGAGTTGAAGTGGACGAGGACAATGATGGTCGAGCAGACGAGGAGATTGTGGATAAGGACAAGCTGGTCAAGATGCATATGGGCCTTCTCAAGCTTGCTTTCCAGCGGCTTGGTGCGTGGCCGAAGCAGTACGGTGCGTACGAGCGCTTGAACGCCGAAGTCTTCAGGGTGTTTGGAGCTCAGCTCAAAGGCGTTGAGGGCGTCGAGAAGTGGCAGGTAAAGGGATTCGGTGCAGGCAAAGCAGAGAGTAATGATGGTGCTTTCAGCGGCGTGAAGGATTGGGAGATCTTGCCGGCTCGTGTCAGGTATGAGCTTGAGGCTGAGGAGCATGAAGAGTTGTAAGATGTATACAAAATGTTTGATGACGCGGGCAGTATAGCAACCAAATCAGCATTGATTTGCACAGAGCGGTCGCTTTTTACTTACACTGCATGTATGCTAGGCTAATAGCCTTACACAAAACACGTCGAGAAAGTATCAATTGTCCTCAGACGGCTAATCTGGCTGAGAACATCACTGGCGTGGCTTGTCCACATGTTTGTTGGTTATGCTCTTCGCCTTCGAGTCTACATACATGCTTTCCATCCTCCTGCTGTCCAGAGCTCATCAGTGTCACACCACGAGTCTACAACCTTCCACTCCCGAGAGAATGCCTGTACCGATACCGCCTTTCGAGATTTGAGCCTTATCACTCAGTGAGTTCCGGGTAGTGCATTGTAGCGTGGACGCTGCACAGACCTTGGATCGCAAGAAAGAATCGGCACACTGATGTTGATGTAGTAAAAGACGTCCTGGATTAGTTCAGTTTCGCCGCAGTGTTGTCACCGTAGTGCGCTATCTATACTGATGCTGCATCACAGCGATAAGATATCACATTGCTGGTAGTGGTTGTGCTGATGTTTGCATTGGTGTTGAGTAGGATAGTCGCAGCATTCGTGAAAGATGCCATGCTAAGCTTGACTACCAGATAGTTTGACCACATCTTGACCTGACGTATTGCTAACATATTATCGAAGATCCTTTGAGAGCTTCAGTCTAATCAGGCGCAGCAGACTTAGCAGGATTGAGACAGCGACAATAGTATGATGGATGTCACATATTAGTGTCAGTGGCTCTTTGGGCCTTGGGTATTCTTTGTCTGTCAGGGTGATGTGCTCATGTACAGCGCAGTCCTGAGCATTTCTTTCGGACCGATACCACAAACGATCAAAAAATTCTACTTGACTTGTAGTCTTGTGCGATTTGGGTACGGGGAGTTCGTTGAAGGAATAGTTAATAGTCGCTTGAACCGGTAGCACTCGGCTCGAAGCACTGAGTATCTCCGGCACCACGCACCTGATACAC
>Ga0058704_10001460_pt1 | contig 11061 bp, 11 predicted proteins | sample AgamicMgSfe_FD_71363 | JGI IMG/M metagenome (GOLD analysis project Ga0058704, IMG submission 71363) | Agave microbial communities from Guanajuato, Mexico - Mg.Sf.e | ecosystem: Host-associated > Plants > Phyllosphere > Phylloplane/Leaf | place: Guanajuato, Mexico | collected 2012-05-30 | reverse complement strand
CTCTATTCGTACTCCCACTGCAGATCCACACATGTCTCTGCTTTTGACTCGTGTGTTGCAGATCTTCATCGGGCTCCGTTTATCATTCAACGCTTAAAGAGCTTCACTGCTCCCTTCATATTCCTGCCTGATCACCTCGTTCATCTTTTTTTGCTCGTAGAATCACCTCTCGTTCATTCGCTGAGGTTTACACGATGCAATCTCTTACTCTTTTGCTCGCCGCTACCGGCGTTGTCTACGGACAGCACGGTAACCACGGATCTCCCGTCAGTACCTCAAAATTTGCGTAGTATCAGTATCAGTCGACTAACAAGAAACAGTTCCCAGACACTACATACTTGAACGCTACCTCGCCAAACCCTGCTGTGGCTAAAGGCGCTCAGACGAACCAGACCTCTCCTCCATACTATCCATCGCCCTGGGGAAATGGTGCAGCCGACTGGGCCGGCGCCTACGAGAAGGCTATTGCTCTGGTCAAGCAGTTGACTCTTGAAGAGAAGGTCAACTTGACCACCGGCACTGGTTGGGAGCTCGACCGCTGTGTTGGTCAGACTGGATCCATTCCAAGACTTGGTATCAGAGCGCTCTGTCTGCAAGATTCACCGGTCGGCGTCAGAGACACTGATTTCGTCTCCGTAAGTTCAAAGCAACAATCTAATTGATTTCATTTCGCTAATCGACCTGCAGGTCTTCCCAGCTGGTGTCAACGTCGCTGCTACGTGGGACCGTGGCGTTGCTTACGCCCGCGGAGCCGCCATGGGTGCTGAACACCACGGCAAGGGTGTCGACGTTCAACTTGGACCTGTCGCCGGTCCTCTCGGTCGTTCTCCAGAGGGCGGTCGTAACTGGGAGGGTTTCTCGCCTGACCCATATCTTACTGGTCTTCTATTCGCCGAAAGTGTTCAGGGTATCCAGAGCTCCGGTGTTATGGCATCAGCCAAGCACTACATCGCATACGAGCAGGAGCATTTCCGGCAGATTCCAGAGGCCGCTGAGTGGGGCTTCACGATTACTGATCCAGTCAGTTCGAATCTCGACGACCAGACTATGCACGAGCTTTACCTCTGGCCTTTCGCTGATGCAGTCCGTGCTGGAGCAGCTTCGGTCATGTGCTCTTACAACCAGGTCAACAACTCTGACGCCTGCCAGAACAGCTACACACTCAACTACCTTCTCAAGGGCGAGCTTGGATTCCAAGGATATGTTGTTTCCGACTGGACTGGCACCTACAGCGGTGTTAGCGCCGCTCTTGCTGGGTAAGCACCTTTGACGCGAGTCTTCTTCATCCGACTCGGAACATCCCCCCCTCCTCCTTTTTCCCCGCTCCGCCACCCTATTATTCCCTTTTTGTTCTTCGCTCTACCTCAGCAGCATGTACTGACTCGAAATGGCCTTGATATGTCAATGCCCGGAGACATAGCGTTCGATGACGGTCTTTCGTTCTTCGGTGCCAACCTCACCATCGCCGTACTCAATGGCACAGTGCCTCAATGGAGACTGGATGACATGGCAACTCGCATCCTGGCCGCTTGGTACTATGTCGGCCGTGACAACAACACAGTTGATATCAACTTCTCCTCATGGACTGAAGACACGTTTTCGTATGAACATTATTTCAGCGGCAAGGGTTACGGTCTTGTCAACGAGCACGTCGACACCCGTGGCGAGCACGGTGCCCTCATCCGCGACATCGGCGCTCGCTCCACCGTTCTCTTGAAGAACGTCCGTAATACTCTCCCACTTTCCGGCAAGGAAAAGCTTACCACGGTCTTTGGTGAGGACGCCGGCGACAATCCTTTGGGTCCAAACGGCTGTGCGGACCGTGGCTGTGATTCTGGCACGCTCGGAATGGCCTGGGGCTCTGGTTCTGCCAACTTCCCATACCTCGTTACCCCGGAGTCCGCAATCCAGCAAGAAATTGTCAGTCACTACGGAGCTTTCGAGTCAATCACCGACAACAGCGCGCTAGCTGAGATTGGTCCACTCGCGAACAGAGTCGCCAACGCTGGCGGTGTCTGTATCGCCTTTGCCAACGCTGACTCTGGTGAAGGCTTCATTCAGGTCGACGGAAACTACGGTGACCGCAACAACCTTACTTTCTGGCAAGGTGCCGAGGCTATGCTTGCTAACGTCACGGCAAACTGCAACAACACCGTCCTTGTCATCCACTCCACTGGACCAGTCGAGATTGGCCAGTACAAGAACAACCCAAATATCACTGCCATCCTTTGGGCGGGTGTCCCAGGTGAGCAGTCCGGTAACTCTATTGCCGATGTTCTTTACGGTCGTGTCAACCCTGGTGCCAAGCTGCCATTCACTTTGGCCGACACTCGCGAGGATTACGGTACCGATATCCTATACACTCCAAACCAGCCAGTTCCTCAGACCAACTTTGAGGAGGGTATCTTTATTGACTACCGTGCATTTGACCGCAAGAACATCACTCCTGTTTACGAGTTCGGTTTCGGTCTATCGTACACCAACTTCTCCATGAGCAACTTGCAGATCACCAAGATCAACGCCGGAAATTACAGCTCAACCACTGGCTACACCGCTCCAGCGCCAAAGTATGGCAACATCACCAACAACACCGCTGCACATGTCTTCCCTGCCAACTTCACCCGCGTACCATTGTATGTCTACCCATGGCTCAACAGCACCAACCTTACCGAGTCATACGGTTGGACCGACTATGGTGACAACTCTTTCGTCCCAGAGGGTGCTCTCGATGGTTCGCCACAAAAGCGTCTTCCAGCTTCCGGTGCCCCAGGAGGTAACCCAGAGCTCTGGGATGTCCTTTACCGCGTCACTTGCCAGGTCACCAACATCGGAAAGGTCGCAGGTGAGGAGGTGCCTCAGCTTTACCTCTCCCTCGGTGGTCCATATGACGCCCAGAAGATCCTCCGTGGTTTCGAGCGCTTGTCCATCCAGCCAAACCAGACCACGACCGCCTCTTTCGATATCATGCGTCGTGACCTTTCGAACTGGGACACCGTTTCTCAGAACTGGGTCATCTCCAACTACACCAAGACCGTGTATGTCGGTAACTCATCCAGGAACTTGCACCTGTCTGGCGTCCTTCACTAGACGCCTCGGCCATTTTCCTCTTATTGCAACGAAACAAAATTGAATAGACGGACCGGATGTCCTTGATCCTTTGGGTAATGCTTAGTACATAGACACGATAGATAGAAGGCTATCACATGCCGATCCTTACGATAGACAGCTCAAGTCGGAAGACGGAGCTTAATGACAAAATGTATAACACATCCTATTGTTGACAGACCTAGCGATACACGAAATATGTGCCGGTAATGTTTAGCTGAGGGTAGACCTGGTATCTTCGGCCAAGGCCCAAGTACCCGGTATCGCCTTTTAGATTATAAATCCACAAATATTGTGTGCTGTAAACAAAAATGATTGAAGGCGTGAATAGTATCTTGGAACGAGCTCACGTCGGTACCCATTACATGACAACTGTATTCGTAAAATCAAATCTATAGCCTTGTTGAAGGCCGAGGGTATCATGTTGAAAAATGCATCAGATCCGCAGCCCCATCCCATCACACGACTCTAAAACACCCCAAGCGCAGCCTCACACTTCGCTCCCATCTCAGCCCACTCGCCCTCTTCCGTACTCAAAGCCGTCACAGCGCCTCCGGCACCGACTTTCCATTCATCCCCCCACCCGACGAGGGTGCGTATCACGACACTGAAATCACCTCCGCCGCCTGCGTCGAGATAGCCTAGCACGCCGCTGTAGACGCCTCGAGGAGCGTGGTTTTCGATGTCGAGAAGGAGTTCGCAGGACGAGAGTTTGGGAGCGCCTGTCATTGAGCCTGGCGGTAGAGATGCGCGCAGGAGATCAATTCCCGTTTTTGGTTTTTGCTTTTGCTCTCGCTGCGCATCCTTGGTTACCTTGTGTTTTTTTGATGATGCTCCGACAGAGCTCTGAGGTGTGATCGAGTTGTGGAGATGAGATTTTGATCGTGGTGGTGGTAGTTGCCCCTCGATCACAGATACCAGCTGGTACACCGTCTCGTATTCTTCTACTTGCATTAGTTTCTCGACGTGGACGTTGCCGGCGCCGACGACGCCGTGTAGATCGTGTCGGATTAGGTCGACTATCATTAGATTTTCTGCTCGTTCTTTCCGCGTGTTGAGGATCGCGGATGCGGAGGTTAGACTTGTGGATGGCGTTTTTTGTACTGTGCCTTTTATTGGTCGAAATTGGCATTTTCCTTTGCGGCTCCATGAGAGGAAGCGCTCGGGGCTGCTGCTTAGGATTGAAAGTGGTGGAGAATTTAGAGAGGTGAAGGCCAGGTAAGCGGCAAAGGGTGCGGGGTTGCTTTGTCTGAGCTTTTGGTAAAGGTCCCATGATTTTGGGGAGCTGCTCGATTGATACTTGATTGTCGTCTGGTCGGTTAGACAGAGTTCGTACGATGAGCCGGCGCGGATGTGTGCTTGACATTCGTGAACTTTGGCGGAATATGAATCTCTGGCTGGCCTACTGACTTGTTTGCGTGGAGTCATGACCATTGAGACGTCTCCAGAAGGTAAAGCTTGATTTGAAACAGTCGCCGAAAGCACCTGAGATATCCTCGTCTGGGTATCGAAAATCCACTGTCTGTCTTCCTCGCCCCGCAGGCTTTGGACGAAAATTGTCTTGTCTACGTGATCGACGACGACGCTTCTTTCCACCACGTAGAACCAAATATCAGGGTAATGGCCGTCAGGGACGGTTGGCTTGACGTTGATGGTCTCAAGCGCAGCCTCGTAAGTAATGTAGCCGACGAGCCCGCCCCAAAAAGGAACATGTGTCGGTCCTTCCACAGCTCTTAGGATCTGTTGCTCGCGAGTAAGGGCATCGAACACATCTTGAACCGTCGACTGTCTCGACTCAGATGCACCACCTCGCATTGTCTCCAGTAAGTGAGTGTGAGTGCTGTATCTGAAAGTCGTAGAGGTCTCGTCCCTACAAGCCATTATGCTGTAGCGTCCAGTCTCTGACCGAACTGGCTTTCCGTTCTTCGTACCAGACTCGAGCAACAACGGAACATGTCCAGTAGTCTCGTCCATGAGGTTCATGATTTTGGCAACATCCACTGACCTTTCCTGAGTGCTTGCTGATTTCCAAGACACAATGCGGGCAGGATTTGCAGCCATGGACTCTGCGTCGCCACGTTCCAGATCTGGATCTTCAACATCCTCCCCGTCCGAAGAGGAACTACTGCTGGTGCTGGTACCATAGCCGCTGTCCAAATCCTCTCTGGGCATAGACAGGTTTTGTAGATTGTTGCTGAAAGATGGCGACGGTCTGTGTTCATTCTGCTTTTTCCAAGACTGCACTTCCCGCCACCAGTTCCCGATCACTCTGTTACCGGCCTCGTCTGTGCATATTGATTCAGGATGATATTGAACGCCGAAGAAAGGTTTAGAGCAATGTCGAACAGCCATCAGGATTGGTCCGTTAGCATCATCGGACAGATCCCAGGCCAGAGGCTGTATTTTCTTGCATTTCTCAGACGACATCCAGCGATCGTCGTTTGCCGCATGACCTAGATTTGCGTGTAATGAGTGATACTGAGTTGCGTGTACGCTGTCCAGATCAGCAAAAAGTGATTCTCGCCGGTGGCTCACTCCAGTCACAAAACCGTGCCGCGGCTCAATTAGTCTGCCAACTTCTCCGTTGAAGGCCAACACGAGGCTTTGGAAACCAAGACATATACCCAGCACAGGCAGGACAACATCTTCTGGTAACGACCATAGCTTTCCAATGAGTCCTACATCTTGAGATCTTCGAGGGTCGCCAGGTCCAGGTCCAGCGACTACTGCATCGAATTGTTTCAGATAGTTATGGAAAACTCCTAAATCTTGCTCCAGAAACCTCGCGTCGTCGATATGGATCACTGTGATCTCGACATTCTTGAGGGTTAGCTCAGTCAGAGCAATGATATTGTTGCTGAAAGAATCGTATGCATCCAAGAACAGCACTTGTGGCCGACTCATCATCGTCGTCGGTAAGGGATATATGTAGTGGCAATGCCCATTTAGAGGTTTTGCTTAATGGTGAGAGAGAAGCGCGACCTTCTCCATGCTTCTCAAAGAGTGGTTTCTGAACAGCAAGCCTCACACAATGCCTCAAAAGTGTTCGAAGATAGAAGGATACTGCATATCCAAGACGAGGGTGGTTGTTTTGACATGAATAATTAAGCATTTCATCCACAAAATTCGGCGTTCTCGGCCGAGGCTGGATCTCCCCGGGCCTTCGGACCGCAGCCTCCGCAACGGGCCGAGCGTTCGAGGGGCCGATCTCCAACTGACGTGCATCGATCAACCTTCGTGAGGTACTCTCTCCTCCAACTTCATACTCACAATCGTAAAGATGGATCAGCCACAGCCAGAGCTGGACGAGATCCAGTTCAGAAGACCTGATGTACTGGCTTGGTGGCAGGGTGTTCACTCGAATAGTGGTGAGTCTCAACATTCACATGAATCAATTCGACCTTTACTGAGAGTTCTGCAGTTCATGGCTATTTCAAAGAGTCGCCTTTTTGCGACCCTATGTCCAAGAATTACACGCAGTTCGCACAGGCATTCGATAATCCTCAACTCTTCGCACAATGTGCAAACCGACAAGAATTGGAGCGCATCTTGCGCGAACGGCCAGGACTGGAACACATGATCGTGGGAGAGCCACAGGCGACGACAAACCCTTCAGAGGGTCCGGACACTGGTGTTTGGGTCATCCGAAAACAAGACCGAAAAAGGACACAGTCGAGAGGTGATGAACTCACGACTGTAGGGACACACTTCATTGTTGGAGACAATATCTATCAAGCGCCTGCGGTATACGACGTGGTAGGGAACCATCTGCTTTCAGCAATGAACTCATTGAACAAGTTTATCGACAAGGCGGCATCATTACCAATGTATACACCTGCCACTGGATATACGTATTATCCTCCAGCTACCGCCAAGACCTCAACAGCTCAGGCATCCGCGAGTCGAGAGGGCAGTGTGGTCGCAGAGCAAAGACCTCCATCACTGACAGCTGATGGAGCTTCATCCATTCCCGACTCAGGCAACACCAACGGCGCGACCGCCGCTATTGACCCACGCGATTCCATGTTACTCGAACAATCGTTCAGACTTATGCAGTCTCACGGTGACGAATTCATGGACGAGAACCCATTGCGTGGAGAGCCTGGCAGTTTCGTCTTCACACACACCAAGGACAGACTTAAAGCAAGACAAGCCGAAGCCGAGGCAGCAGCGGTGAGACTCCGAGAACGAGAGGCGGAACGTGCCAAACCCGCAATACCCGCAGCATTTAGCACGAAATTGAAGGAAGAAAGCAAGACTCCCGACAACAAGCCGCAACCTGTCAGAAAAGGTAGCAAGGGTGATGGTAAGAAACGAAGGAAGAGTCGAACAGCGATATCGCCAATCTCACCAGCGACAAGTAGTCCTGCTGCGGGCGGTACACCTTCGGCTTCCTAGGAGCAGACCGAGGTCGATACGACGCCTACGAAGAAGCGTTGTTACGGGAGTAAGAAAAAGGGATCGAAAGTGGTATCTTTAACGGATGACAGTACGGCCTCTACGCCTTCTAAGAAGAGCAAGCCAACGATATTGACATGACATGAACGGGTGAGCCATGAGTTATTGGTAGGATTGGATTAGGTCGAAGACTGCGCCTGCTTTTAGTGATACCCAACCACAGCGACAGATTCTGATAGCAGCAATGAAATACTTCTCGGTATTTTTTGGGCACAGCACAATAATGCTCATTATATACGTGTATATCTGCAAGTCAGCATCTACAACTTCGGCGAAGACGATAGTCATCGCGGAATACCTATCGCCTGCAGGACCTTGTCTAATTCTGTACCCTGATCTGGACCTGTCTGATGTGCCTCACCTTCCTTCAACCACTCCCACTCGGCAGCCCCCTTGACCATGAGCGTTCCAGCCAGCAGAGTGCCATTGAGGGCCACAGCTCCAGCGTCTTCGCCGCTATCGTTCCGTAAGACATATGCCTCATTCCTACGAGGCACAATACCCATCGCCGATGTCGTCATAGCTAAATTGTATGAAATTGGCACATCGCCGTTCTCCTCAGGATGCAATTCCAGATCCTTGCCTCCTTTCGTAGAGGAGATATACTCTCTCACCACCCGCTCTGCCTCCTCATAAAGCAGTCTGTAGATCCTCTCCAACTCATGCACTGATGGCTGCTCCGGTAAGGATACAACGAAATGCTGGAATGGAATCTCCTTGACCGTCTTCAATTTCTCCCCGGTCTTCGTGGCCGCCACTACTGAACCCTTCTCATCTACCAAGTCCAGGAATGGCTGCCATGCTCCCTCTGGAGCGTCGCGGTTCATCTCCTCAACAGGCACGAATTGAACATGTCGATGCGGTTGAGAAGCTCCACTGTGCGCTCCTGAGTTGAAGAAAGCGAATAGACGTCGTCGGTCGCTCTCCCAAGCTTTGAGACAAGCGTATGTGGTGGCGAGATTATCTGATTCCAGACGAGCAGTCTGTCGCTTGTTTAGCTTAGTGGCGAGGATGAAGTGACATGGAATTATTGGAAACTTATTCAGAACGAGGATATGTGTTGGGTTCTGGACAGGAAGCTCGGTTACGAGAAGATCAGCTGGTGGGTTCTGGAACGGGTCGGGTTTCGGGCCTGATGGTTTTGAGTCTTTGGATTCTTTCCCTGTTGGCTTCTTCGCTAGTGATGGGCAGTATCGCAATTGGAATGGTAGACCAGATTTGCTGTGAAGTATCGCTAATTCCGTCGAGGAAAAGACGAGAGATTGGCTTGCTTTGGCGGCGGTGAAGCGATCTTTGACCAGTGAGGGAAGTGAATCTTTCAAGCCTAGCTCCATTCTGAGTGATGATGAGGTGCTTTATTGTCTTCTGAGCAGTTCTTTGATGCAATGTCTCATGCTGCGAGATATGAGGTTTGTGGGTGTTGCTTCCTTTTGTGAAATCGGCTTGGCATGTGATGTCGAAGTTGTTTCGAACCCAACTTCATCAACCACACTTCTTCCTCCACCACGCACGAAGAACACATCGGACCTGTTATCGAAAGAGATTGATTATGTCATTTATCATTATGTTCGTGAACTACGCTGACCATCGTCGAGAACAAAAACCGAAAGGGTATCAATGAACTAGGAAAATGCGGCTTCTCAATCATCATCATCCAATCCAATTTCATCGTAAGGCACTCATCTTCCTCCATCAGCACACCTCTTCGCATCTCTTCGTGGTTATCGACGAGAATCACGACCAAGAGAGCCGGCGACTTCAATCCACTTCTTCGCGCACGCGCTTGCACTGAACGGATATGATCCACCATTCTCAAGCACATACGCTGCAACTTTCTGCCATGGAGGTCTGAATGTGACAGTAGTCTGACCATCACGTCGCATTCTCCTCTTCTTGACTGGTGACGATGAGCCATGGTACATTCTCATGGCATCTTCAAGCAGCAAAATCTGATCGTCGTGGTCAGCGGTGGCTTTGGCTTATGGTCATTGCATACGTACATCACTTCTTCGCCAGGTCGGCTTCCTGACACGTTGGTGCGCTGGTTTAGACAACACTCTGATTCTGCCTCTCAACGTCGACTCGGCTTCCGCAAATCCAGTCTGACGCTTGATCTCTCTATACGAAAGTCCTTGGTTCCTCAATCGGATAAGCACATCATCTTTGGCCTGACGCTCGTCAGACGTTGGAAGGACTCTGTTCTCGACATCATTACTGGATTGATCGTTGTGCTGCGTCCATGTTGGTGTACACTCGGTCTGCTGGATCGAGTGATCACTCTCTTCGGAATGCACAGTCTGAGGCGACATTGTTGATTCGGCCGGTGATGTTTGAGAAACAAGTTGGGTTGGTGCAATGTATTGTGTCGGATGCATTGTATCCCAAGAGAATCCACTGCTTGCGATCTGTCCATCTTGGGTCCACTGCAACATCGACGCTGGGTGGAAGGCGCTGTAGGTAGCCGGGTGCCAGGAGGAAGCAGACATGAAAGCAGTTTGTTCGTATGGCATTCCAATGTCGTTCTGTACAGGAAGAATTGGAACTGTGTCATATGAGGCTTGGAGACCGACATTCGAGCTCAGTTCAGCGATATGGTTGTCTCCGTGGTCGAATGAAGCAGTCGGGCTGCAGTGAGACCACATCGACCGCTGAAAACCTTGATTCGTCACCGGAGAATACTGCGAAAAAGCTGGCTGATATTTCGTGGTCAGCCGCGGTGCCTGTTGCGGACAGAACGAAGATGCCGGACTTGTGGAGACAGCAACAGTCATGGCGGGTGATGTCCACGCTGTGCTGCTGTCGAAAGATGTTCCATCAGCAATGTCCCGGTAGTGCTCCTCAAGCTGAGAACTACGTTCAACATCATGCAGATCGGAAGCTGCAGTCGATTGCGACGTCTTGCTCAAAGCTGAGTGGAAACATGATCGATCTGTCGACGGCAGCGGGTAGCGTTGTGGAATGCTTAAGGCACGTAGGTTTTGCAATTTTTGCTTGAGAGTTGAACGCTCCATAGGAGGTTGGCTTGGGCTACTGTCATGATGAATGATTGTTCGTTGTGATGAGCCACGCGGAGCAGAAGTCTCGACTTGGTCAGCACAAACACGTATCTTGGAAATCACTGCGACTCACCTCTGGGAAGCAATACATATACTCTCTGGATGGCGGCATACCGTGCAAGTAAGCTTTCGTAAAGTCGTACGTCCAGTCGAGCGGATACTGAGTAAAATTCTTGTTTTCCTGTGCGGAGGCAAACGAATAATGAATGCCTATAAAATCTGCGGTCAGTCGACGAACTATGAACAACAGCAAGCGACATACCACTATCGTTAGTCCAGTACGTGTCTTGGCCGCCAGCCTCTTGACCGCCATTGCGTTGGCAATACACCGTCATGATGCACTCTCAAAAGGTTCTCGACGTTGTCTCGAATGCGGTCTCGGATACCTGCAGGATCACCACCTCACGACACTATCAGAATTCAAACTTCGTCAAGAATCTTG
>Ga0058704_10001459_pt1 | contig 11068 bp, 5 predicted proteins | sample AgamicMgSfe_FD_71363 | JGI IMG/M metagenome (GOLD analysis project Ga0058704, IMG submission 71363) | Agave microbial communities from Guanajuato, Mexico - Mg.Sf.e | ecosystem: Host-associated > Plants > Phyllosphere > Phylloplane/Leaf | place: Guanajuato, Mexico | collected 2012-05-30 | reverse complement strand
GTTGTTTGCCGTTGGTGGAGAAGCGGTGCGGACTCCGGCCTCGCTCGTCGCTGCCCGTCGGGCTGGCGTATGGGGAGTAGCCGTTGGCCTGGTGGCCGCCGCCGGGGGCGATGTTGCTGTTGATCCGCAAGGGCCGGCGCGAAGGTTTCTTGCGCCCGTACTTCTGGTCCGCCCGCCACCGGAGGATGTCGATGTACGCCGGCTCCACGCCCTGCTGCTTGAACTCGCGCAGTTTCAGCTCCTTGGTGTCTTCGTCGATGAACCATTTGTCGGTATGCATGTCGTCAGAGAGGGTGGCGAGGAAGGCGGCCCAGGAGCGCGAGATGACGTATTTGCAGTCGTAGTCGCGGCCCATCAGGATGATCTGGCCCCACTTGCCCGTCGCGCCGGGCGCAAGGTCGACACAGATGTTGTTCCCGCCCCAGTCGCGGGCGAGGGGGATCCAAGCGGGGTGCGCGTAGACCTTCTGGATCGCGTTCGTCGGCTGAGAGTCCTGCTTGTCCTGCAGATCTTGCCTCCACTGCGGGTTGCTCGGCTGCGACGCTTGTGCGATGGGGATGGTGGAGGAGGAGGAGCCGGCGAAGGCTTTGGTGGGCGCCTGCGGGATCTCGTAGTTCCTCGATTCGGTGAGGTAGGCTTCGTTGACGGTCCGCCAGTTCTGCCATTCCTGGATGATCTCCTCGCAGTCAAGCAGCATGCAGCCAAAGATGACCCCGGTCGGCATGCCGCCTCGCTCCTGCCCGTCGTGAGCCTGCAGCGACTCTCGGACCTCTTGCGGCAGGGTGCAATCGAGATCGTGCTCGAGCTCGTTGACGTCGTTGACCGTGGCGCCTACGCCGATGTTCTCAAACAGCTCCTCGTAGTTGTCCTCCAGCCAGCGATCGATGCGCTTCCACGAGTGGCTCACGGGCGGCGGCGGTGGGAGGCCGTCGCTGAACGCCTGCATCTGGATCTCCCCGGCCCCGACACTCTCCATCTTGGCGTCCATGCCGGAGCTCTGTCTCTGCATGGTTTTCCGCATGCCGGGTGCGTATGCCGAGCCGGGGGACAGCGGGCTGTTGCTGGTGACAAAGGCATTGCCGGCCTCGACGTCGTGCGCGTAGGCGGAGTCGAGGTCTGTGCGGGATTCGAGCGCGCTGGTCGCGACGGAGGTGAGCGGGGTGTGTCGGCTTTGCGGGAGGGGGACGTGGTTGCTGGAGCGGTAGGGAGAGTCATGGGAGGCGTGGCGGTCGTCGGAGGTCAAGGTGTGCCAGAAGGCCCGCCATTGTGAAGCAATCCTACAGGTGAGGTCAGCACGGGAGGTCCTCAGTGCCTCGTGGAGGTGGGAGATGGGGCATACGTGGGAGCCATGTGCGATCGGCTGGAGCGGTGGTGGGAAGTGTGGTAGCGACAGTCGTGGTATGGGTGGTAGTATTCGGAGGGTCGGTTAATAAGTGGATTGAGTGATTGCGGGAGTCGTTTGGGAAATTTGATTGATTATTGACTGATTGTCGGTCGGTCGGTCTAAGTCGGGGGGTCCAGATGCCAGTCGGCAGTGGGGGAGGTGAGGGTGGTGAGGGTGGTGGTGGTGGTGGTTTGCGTGCAATTCCTCCGTGTTTGTACGCAGTCGCAATGGGCGCGAGTAGGTCACGGCATACGGTGTGGTGGTGGTGTATAGAGTGTGGTGGTGTGTTGTAGTGTGTAGTGTGGTGCTGATTTCGGTGTTGAAGGGTTGACCGGGAGCGTGAGCGTGACGGGCGTAAACAGCGCCTGCCCCTTTCGACCTGTCACGTTATTATATTACACGCCCCAGCAACTTTCGGACGGAGTACTACCTTACCTTAGTATTGACAGGGGCGCGCCAGATTCGCCGAACGCGAGCCACAGCCAATCTCCGGCCAAGCTCTTTGTGCACTCTTGTTTCTTTTTTTTATTGTCAGACTCTTCCCCTCCGAACCATGTGCAATCAACTGTCACAACACTGGGCGGTATGTGCGTAGTGTGATGGCTGTTGGACCAGTGTTGGTCAAGAAGTACGATACATGATGTTGTAGAAAGACATCATCCATCTCATGTCTCGGGGGATTTATGAACAACAACAACAACAACAACAACAACAACAGCAGCAGCACCAAGCGTCCTACATACAACTAAACCGCCTCCCGGAATCCTGCCTGAGCATGCACGTGAGCATGTCATAGGTAGCTTGCCACTGCAATGATCCCACCCATCTTCATCCTCTCGCCACAAATGTGTCACTGTGTACAGGATCGCAGGTGTGTAAGACCTACTTTACAGTATGTACGATACATGTATCTACAACAAATCACCACGTCGCCACCACGTCGCCACCATGTCGCCACCACCCGCGCACCCTACCCTATCCCGCCTGTCACCACCCCGCCATATGCGACATTACCGTTGTTTGATCGGATGTGTCCGATGTGCGACGTCCCGATGATGGTTGATGATGACAGCCCCGGCCCGCGTCAATCACCTCAGCGTGGAGAGCCGAAGCACCAACCTCCTCCTCCTCCTCCCGACGCCTCTGATTTGCCGACCTGCGTTTGGGTGCCTGAGTTGGAAAACCTGAAACACTACATGTTATCACATGTACTTAGCACACGTGACATGAACAATGTGTTCATGACGGTTGTCGCGAGAGCAACGCCAGCGTGATAATGACTCCCGAGTCTTCATGACTTCCGAAGTTCCCACCCGCTCCAAGTACCGACATACCTTACCTACCGTACATAAGAATACCTACCTGTACATTGACCTTTTCTTCCAAGCCGCTTGCATTATTATCATAGGAACGAACCGTTGGGCCGTGCACCCATGAATTGCCCGTCTGGACGCTGACTACAGATCCTATCGCCAGCGCGGTGACAGCCAACTTGCAAGTCACTCGACCTCACCCCGTCATCCGACTGAGCATGTCTAGTGAAGTCGACCCGGCACGCATACATCGGGCTCAAGGTTGATCCTCACCGGCAGGAGCGCAATATTTTCCTTCGGCGGAAGGAGACTTATCACTTGAATAGGTACTCCCTCTCTCGGCCAGCGTTAGGAAACCACCTATCCGAAGACCAGCGGCTCGTCACCCTACATCTTGCGAAGACAACCGAGCAGTGCTCGTACGCTGTGTTCTCAGTGAGGACGGTGAGTGAACTTTTGTTTCACATCACACGTCAATTTTCCGCTTTATGCTTCACTGCATTGTCTTGTCCATTGTGAAGTCCAAAGATGCTACTACCTGTCTCAGAGTCGACATAATGAGGACCACCTCATATACAACAGCTCGTCCGTTCATGCGTCTGTTCTCATCACAACTCTCACCTGCGCTCCTACATATCACTCGCAAGCACCGGATTTATCAACATCTCGCTGCCCACTCACTCAGGCACGGGTTGTCCAACACACTGCAAGACCAGCATCGACGACGTGGGGACAACCTTCATCCTCTAGGGTGCCTCCAATGCTCACCATCTTTTTCGCCTTGTGCGAGGTCATGTCAAGCTGTGTGAAGAGGTCTAAGAATACCCCCTCTCAGCGTGAGTCGGAAAGCAGGAGGAAGCCCAAGCCCAGGCGTATCCACAGCACTGCACCGGTATGGCCTCACAACGCACAGAGCACGGCCGACGAAGAGCGGGCAGAGTCGTCTACGTACCACGGCTTCTCAGACGTTCATGGCGTCCGAACATCCACTCCCCGTGTGAACTTGGACCTCGGACACCCTTTCGACGTGTCATTTTCCACCGCACCGTCGAGCCCTGCAAACCACCGGCGCTCATTTGCCGACTACGAGTTACCAATCGACTGGCAACTGGACTACGAAGAGATCCCCAGCAACTTCCCCAGCGGCGAGGGCATCGTGCGGACCGTCAAGCACGCCCACACGAGCGAACTCTTCGTCATCAAGACCGTCCCCGCCAAGAAGCGATCGAACGGCTACTACGAGCTCCCGCAAGAGGTCAAAGCCCTGGCCTGGCATCTGCGCCAGCACAACAACATCATCGACTTCCGCGGCTTCGACCTCCGCTTCGCCAGGGGTAAACACGCCGTCTGCGACATCCTGCTCGAATACTGCGATGGGGGCGATCTCCACGACTTCTGCAACTACTGGCGTAGCGTGGGGGTGTACGTCCCTTCCATGTTCGTCCTGCACTTCATCGCCTCCATGAGCGACGCCTTGGCCTTCCTACACCTGGGCCGTAGCCCGTTGCGCGAACACGACGGCGAGCGCCGCTACGACCAATTCCACGCTCACGCCGTCTTGCACCAAGACATCAAGCTGGAGAACGTCTTCCTGCGCTTCTCGACCGACAGCCAACACGGCATGCCGGACATCGTCCTGGGCGACTTCGGCTACGCCTGTCCCGCTGACGCCACGCGAGGCGTCTACGGCACCCCAGGCCTCTACCCACCCGAAGCCCAAGCCGTCGCCGCGCTGTCCCAAACCCACCCGATCCTCTGCGACCTGAAACTCCGCCGGCGCATCCTGACCGCGGCCAGCGACGTCTACACCTTCGGCGCCGCCCTCTACACGCTCCTGACGAACGAGGACTTCGACAACCGCGACTTCCCCGCCGGTGTTGCCGCTCCGCCCCGTCTGGCCCGGGACGTCACGCGCAGCAACCTCGGCCACATGCCTTCCATGCTGCAGATGCTGCAGGAGTGTTTGGCCGAGGAGCCCGGCGCACGCTGCACGACGGAGGATCTGTGGGCTTCGGCGCCTTCGATGAAGAGGGCTGTCACTGCGCTGTACGAGGCGGGTCAGCGCGTGCCGCTTCAGGCGTACGGGAATCCGGACGCTGATCGGTTCGGGCGCAGTCGTAGTAGCAACAGCAGCGGGGTGTCTGCCGCTTTCGACGAGGACGTCGGATCCCGGACGGAGGACGTCTCGCATCGCTCCGGCTTCACGGAAGACTTTTGTTGGTGTCCGAGGCATCGGAGCTTTAGTTTCCGGCGGCCTGGGTCGCAGTGTTTGAAGGATAGCGTGGTGGAGCGGGAGTTGGTTGGAGTTGGCGAAAGGGAGTCGAGCGGCCAAGTCGGTGAGGGCGCAGAGCGCTCGAGAGAGGCGGTCGCGCGGGCGCGATCGTACTCGGCTACCGTTTGAAGTGGGCAGTCCTTCTGGTGGTGAGGTTTACCGGGAGCCTTTTGAGCAGGGGAGAAGCCATTGGAATGTCGAGCTTTAGGATCCGGCATACCTACATGTGGTTGGCACTTCACAGCACTGAATACTCAGCACTAATACGTAAACACATGCCTTCAACTTCCATGAGAACGTACGTGTAGAAGTGAACCTACAGTCTCCCTGCGTGCGTCTCGCGATCCGATTGGTCCAACCACCCGCAACCGCGCTTTTCCTCTTCTAGATTCGAGGGGGGATCGCGACCTGACGCGAACCGAAACCGCTCTGTTTGCAAGCGGCACACGTCTCGACATCTCACCAAACCAACCCCCACCCACACCACCTTCCCCTTGGACCTCTCACCCACCCATCCCGAGCACATCACACGAGGAGACGGACCGACCCAAAAAGATTCGAAGGAGAAAACTAAATAAAAAAAATGCAGTGCCTCCGCAGCCTCCCACGCGCCGCCCGCGCGCCCACCACCACCCTCACCCGCCCCTTCTCCACCACGACCCCGCGCCCGCTCGCGAAAATGCAACTCATCGGCAACCTGACCGACGCGCCGGAGGAGTTCGCGACGTCGACGGGCCGCAACATCATCCGCTACGTCGTGGCCGTCAACGGGCCGCCGAAGGACGAGGAGGGCAACCTGACGACGAGTTACTTCAAGGTCGGCGCGTTCCTGCCTGAGGGCCCGTCGAGGGATTATCTGTTGCGGTTGCCGAAAGGGTTCGTTTTCATTGATCTCTCCTCCCCGCGCGCGCGAAAGATTGGCCGGGGTGAGAGAGGGGGGGGCTTTGGAGGGGTTTTTGGATAGGAGGATGGTTTTACTGATTTTTTCCTTCGGGTGGGTGAATACAGGGCTAAGATTTTCGTCGAGGCGGAAGCGAAGATGGATAAATATCAAGGCACGGGGGGGGAGAGCCGGGTGGCGCTGAACCTGATCCAACGTGAGTTAATAAGAGACATCTACTCCGATGTTTTTGGGGGACATGATTGCGAACGAATTGGCTGACGAGGAGCCTGGTTTGGCTTTTGTGGGGGAAACAGGCAGCTTCGAATCCCTCTCGAACCGGGAAGAGCTCGACAGCAAGCGCGAGCGTCAGGGTTCCGGCTCCGTCACGGGTCCGGAGTCGGATACCAATGCGGCTGAGGAGCCTCAGAGCGGGTTGGGCGCGTCGTGAGAGGGTGGTGAGGTGAGGTGCGGGAGGGAGGAAGGAGGGAAGGAAGAAGTGTGGATTGATGGGGGGATGGATATACTGTCGAGGTTTGGGCTGTATCATATGGTCGAAGAAGAAACCTGCGAGCGAAGTTGGCGGGTGTCGTTGGCGAAAGCGTGAAAGGGGCAGTGCCTTGTTGCTCGGTTCGGCCTGGAGCGTAGCGTGATGACACTTAGGTGCTCATAGGGACTGTTTACACATACTCAACTCGTGAATAGGATGGGTTTCTCCACTCCAGGCGCGTGGCTCGTCAGGTGCGAGTTGGGGTTCGAATGAGTGGTGGCTACAATCTCTGGGGTGAAGTTAGGGAAGTACGAGTGTCGGCCGTGCCTGTTTTTCTCAGGTCGGAATCGTGGGAGCACACGGTATCTCATCTCGAGGTCGCGGCCTATCTGTCGTTTCATTGACCGGGTAAGAGGTCGTCATGCCAGTCGCAGGTGTTGAGGGGCAGGAAGTCAAGAGATAGGTCCGTCAGGGCATGTAGTATTCCACTGGACTACTGAGGATGAAGGATAGGTAGGGTTGTGCGAAGACGGCGGTGTTCCCTACGAGGTCATATAAGGTAGCCAGGGAGGCACCGATATCACCTTCCAGGTTCTCTCTGGAAAGCCTGACTTACTCAGCCCGTCTCTAATGGCGAGTACAATTACATGTACATAGTGCGCACAGGGCAACGTGTTGAAGGGCGCCATCGCAGGTATGTATCCTCTCATCGTGGCAAGTGAGATTGGTGTCATGTTTGAGATCTGTGACGGAAGGGAAGCATGGTGTGACGCGGTCCTGATATTTCATGAAATATTGACGGATGGGACTCCCAATGGCTTCACTGCTGCTCATCACCATCACCATCTCCGTCTTCATGTGAAGGTTGGGGTGAAGGAGGTAAGGTACCTTATGTATGCTCAACGATCAGATCATTGTACATATATATTATTACCTACGGTTGTACCCTGTTGCGTAGGTACATTGGATACATACAGTATGGGCGGGCGCGCTGGCCGTAAATCCCTCATCCCAGCACTGCACTAGTCGAAGAAAACCCACCCACGCACACGAGACTCGTTCGTCTGTAGCAACAACGGAATTCTGAACCGACCCGGATTGTATCGGCCATCACCGCCGCCTGTGGTCCTTCTCATCTCCGCCTTCGACCATTCTCATCCCTCGTCACCACACACACACACACACACCTCCCCTCGCCCTCTCCCTCTCACATATCTCCCGAGTCCTGATCAGCACGCGACCTCCAACTCCCGCGGCTCGCCGCCACTCACCACCACGCCGAACAACCTCCACTGCGGCTGCGCCCGGCACAAGGGAAGGATTGTCGCGCACATCCTACATTAGGTACACATGTAAGCGGCGCCGGTGATGAGCGGAGGTCCATACAGCACTTGACAACGTGAAGTCGCTCTCGGCGGCACTCATCAAGAGCTACAATACTCATCCGGTCATCTCTGTAGTAGACCGCCGCCGTGTTTGTCAGCTGCTCGGATACTTCGCCTCAACTTACGATCGCGTCTCTTCCAGCTACCGGCTTCGAAGCCAAGGCCCGCCACCGACCGCCTGCGGCTCCGGAGAAAGCTTCGTCGGCTTGGCTGGCGACCCTCACCACCGTCACATCCGCCTCTTATTAGCCGGGACAACTGCAATTTGGCCCACTTCACTACACAACTCTCCGGGCGGCGCCCAACCTGAGGCGTAGAGTCTTGCGTCGCCATCTACCCGACCGAGGCAGCGAGTGGACAACGACGCCCGCGAACGCATCCAGCCAATCAGATCCCCGCAAACATGGCGGTCGCGACAACAATAACCCCTTCGCCCAACGATCACCACCGACGGACGTCACCCGTCCCTACAGAGTCGACGACGTCCACGAATTCGATCCACCATGCCGAAGCCAAAGACCCCTCCTCAATCGCACCTTCAGAAGCCCCATCGGTAAATGGCGAAACGCCGATGACAAGACCGGCCGCGCCGCAGAAGAAACCCACCTTCACGTCGCGACTGAGTCGGATGTTCTCACAAAAAGACACCAACGCCGAGAGTCGCGATCACGTCAAGGAAAAGATTGCGAACCAGGTTCCGGAGACGGCAGTGGAAGAAGGCGACGAGGTAGCCGGTCTGGTGAGGCGCCCGACCGCCCCATCCCGGACATCCTCGAAAAACGGCGGGTTGGCGGGCGGCGTGGTCCGGAACGGATCCGACTCTAAGAGAGAAAAGCGTGACGAGCCCGCGCCGGCGTTGCCGAAGCGATTCTGGGTGGATGAGAACAGCGTGCACTACCACTACCTGAAGAGTGCGAAGAGGCAGGAGAAGCTGTCGGACATGGTCCGCGACTTCTTGGGCGGCAAGCGGAAGGATCACCATGAAGAGCAGCAGTTGTCGCTGATGTCCAACTGGATCGACAACATGAAGAGCGAGAAGAATGAGAAGAACGAGAAGAACAAGAGCGCAAGCGTCCAGGCGGGCGGGCCTAACGCCACTGCATCGCTGGTGCAGAAGTACGGCAAATGCCAGGAGATTGTCGGCCGGGGAGCCTTCGGGATCGTGAGGATAGCACACAAACCGGACCCGGACGACGCAAAGCACGAACAACTGTACGCCGTCAAGGAGTTCCGACGGCGGCCCCAGGAGGACGCGAAGAAGTACAGCAAGCGCCTGAACTCGGAGTTCTGCATCTCCTCGTCATTACGACACCCCAACGTCATCCACACGCTGGATCTGCTCGAAGACGCGAAAGGTGACTACTGCGAGGTCATGGAGTACTGCGCCGGCGGCGACCTCTACTCGCTCGTGCTCGCCAACGGCAAGCTGGACGTCACGGAAGCGGACTGCTACTTCTCGCAGCTCATGCGCGGCGTCGAGTACATCCACGAGATGGGCGTCGCCCACCGCGACCTCAAACCCGAGAACCTCCTCCTCACCACCCACGGCGCGCTAAAGATCACCGACTTCGGCAACGGCGAGTGCTTCCGCATGGCCTGGGAGACGGAGCCGCACATGACCGCCGGCCTCTGCGGCAGCGCCCCCTACATCGCGCCCGAGGAGTACACCGACAAGGAGTTCGACCCGCGCGCCGTCGACGTCTGGGCCTGCGGCGTCATCTACATGGCCATGCGCACGGGCCGGCACCTCTGGCGGCTCGCGAAGAAGGACGAGGACGAGTTCTTCGACGCGTACATCACGGGGCGGAAGAGCGAGGAGGGGTATCCGCCGATCGAAACGTTGCACCGGGTGAGTTCTTTTCGGTTCGCGTTTCTAACAGTCAATGGCTTTACATTCTGCTGACATGTCTTGTGTCGATGCAGGCCCGCTGCCGCAACGTCATCTACAGCATCCTCGACCCCAACGCCAGCCGGCGGATCAGCGCCCATCAGGTCCTGAACTCGGAATGGGGCAAGGGCATCAAGCTCTGCGAGGCCGGCAAACAAGGCGTGTGAAAATCAAAGCATTTGGGTGCGATTTTTCCAAGGAGAGGAAAAAGCGCCGCCATCGAAACATAGCACGAGCGCCTCCGCCGACCCCGTAATGACCTCGTCCTTCTTCCATTCGTTTCAATTGCATGTGTATTGCACTTGCATTGCGTCCGGATTTCGAACCAGATGCATTACCCTTGATACCTTTTTGGACTTTTCCTTTTCTTTTTACCTTGTTATTTCTGTGGTTGCGTCTATTATCTTGGGACATGACGACCTTTTTTGCAGGGGTTTGAGCGATTTAGCGAGCGAACAAGTTACAGGCGGTTGGGGCTGGGGGATGGAAAGACAAGGCAAGGAACGGAGCAAGGCAGGTAAGACAGCATCGAAATCCAAAACCCATTCGCTCATTACATTACATTCACATGGGACCCGGGCGGGAGGGGGATTGGGGTGGAAAGAGAAGGAGGACGTCGATGGTTTCTCGATGATATATGGTCGTTTGCCAACTGTTAAAGGGGGGTTTGCAAGACATGATGGTCCATGTCGATTCCGTCGTGGCTTGCGAGGATTTGTCTGTATATACCGTCTGGTCCTATCGTTATAAGGTATCGATGAGACGATTTCTTTGTCTCTCGCCCGAGGATGTTGTTGCCATCGCAGTTTCATGGGCGCTGTTGATTTGAGAATACGATGTGGATGGATTCAGTCACGTGCTGTGGAAATTCGTCGCCCAAATCTAATAAAATGCTTGAAAGAATGACCACCGCTTGCGCCCGCCTCCAAGCTGTCCCCAGATCCCTGCTTCGCCCACCAGGCGTCACGGCTCATGGAACTCGTGTTATTGTTCATACGACGTACAGACATGCACAGCCACGATGATGATTTCGTAAGGAATGCGAAGTGTCAACATGAGCTCAGCCTTGTCCAAACACACAGGTTTTCAAGGTTGGACGGTCGTCGGGGTTCTGAACCCAATCACTGCTTCGCTTTCTCTGCTAACACAGGGCAGGATTCGACTCGGCCTCCATCACTGCCCCGCTCCCCAAGTGTAGGTAACGACGGCTGACGACACCTGGAGTGATAACGCAAGGGGTGGGTAAAGCAGCGCGCCACTCGCGATGAGCCTCCTCCTCCTCACTCCCGTCCCAACGAGCGTCTGCTGAGGCCCGGCAGTCGTGGATGCGCGAGAGCGCGAATGTCTATAAGTTACCCCCATGACATCGATGGCAAAGTGGTAGGTTCTTCCATTTTCCTGACCCCATCGATTCGCACCCGACAAGTGGACGATCCAATAGCAAAAACCCTACCCC
>Ga0058704_10001458_pt1 | contig 11069 bp, 9 predicted proteins | sample AgamicMgSfe_FD_71363 | JGI IMG/M metagenome (GOLD analysis project Ga0058704, IMG submission 71363) | Agave microbial communities from Guanajuato, Mexico - Mg.Sf.e | ecosystem: Host-associated > Plants > Phyllosphere > Phylloplane/Leaf | place: Guanajuato, Mexico | collected 2012-05-30 | reverse complement strand
TGCGGTTGACTCTGCAACTGCGAGATCCGTTCACGCCTGATTGGGAGGAGAAGCGGATGCAGAAGTCTCGACAGCGCCAGCTTCTTCTACCATTCGGCATGGTGAAAGACCTGCATTCTGTAGTGGTTACTGGCGATCCGAAACCACTAGCCTCTGTAGAAGATGAGCTGCGAAAACTCCAGAGCGAACCGCGAAAGCGACCAGAGCAGTGCTTACGTGAGACCATGAAGCTGAAGCTGGATGGTAACGCTGAACTCGTCAAAGGACATTTCCGAGCAGCGCTGGAGCTCTACAACGCAGCCTGGCTCGCAATGCACGTTGTCATCAAAGGCCGTAGACGCCACATTCACGCCGACGCTTTCTTTGGCCGTGAGTTGCGCGAAGAGCCATTCGTGGGAAAGAACGGGCAGTCTGAGCGCCTGATTCTGCGCGTCCAGCTTGTCGCAAACACTTGTCTAGCGTACCTCAAGCTGGAAGAATTTGAAGAGTGTGTGTTCTGGGGCATGCGCTCCATTAGCATGCTCAGAGAAGCTATGGGTGCAGATGACCGGCACGATATCCAGCCAGAAGATGAAGCGGTGCTAGGCTTCCCAGCTGCGACCGAGATGGGCAAGATCTACTACCGGACTGCATTGGCGAAGAAGGCCATAGGCGAGAAGACTGAGGCGAGGAAGCTTTTGAGCGTTGCGAGGATATACTTACCAAGAGATGACATGGTGAAGAAGGAACTGGCAGCCTGTACTTTACAGTTGGGCTGAACCACCTTGCGTCGGGCAGAGACTTATCGCAGCTTTGCAGTACGTTCGTGTTATGCATTCTCCTATCAAGCTCCTCGGCTGCATCCGCAGCGTCTGTCATATTCTCCTGATCCTGTCAATCTTGCGCTGCGATGACTTCAGACACGGTCGGTCGTGTCAATTGGCGTCCAGCCATTGCCGCGCCCTTGTTCGGTGGATGGCTCCAAAGGTCTTCACCTCTGCCATTCCTATGTCCATGCTGTCATTGTCGCGGACCGCGCGCTATACGCTAGATGCTACATTGACCTGCGGAGCGTAAAAGCTGTAGTATTCGTTACAGACCTTGACCGTAACGTCGATATCCGCCAGCCCCCTCATTCGAGGAGGAAGCCGCATGCAGCTTTGATTTGCTGATGCTCAATCGAGCAACTGCGGCGACAATGTTGGACCGACGAGACCGAGCGGCTGATTTCAAACATGTGGGAAGGTCACCAATATATATATATATATATGTATGCCTCTTTCCCACAAGCAGTGACTCAAGCTCCTGTACTGCTGCAGGTGTGCAGAGTATTGGTGAGAAACAGGCTCTTGCTCTGCAGCTCGATCTGTACCTACTGCGTTCGATCATCTGTGAAGTCGTCGCTGGGCAATGGTAAAATTCCTGCGTCGGCTGCGGCTCCCTGAAATGAGTGATATAGCCTAGTCGCACGTCATCGGCGGTGAATTACATATACATGTTGATACAGAATGCAGAAGAAGATGTACAATCTATATCATGGGTATGCAATCACCATTACCAATGCGTAGCAAACGATCTCGACCCTCATCTGACCCTTAAGGCGCTCAAATGCTTGGAGTTTCGCATCAAGAAGCCGCCAACAAGCGCAGCCGTGCTCACTGCTCCAAGTGCCAAAAGCGCCATGTTGCTGACTTGCGTTTCCTCAACAACTCTGCCAAGTTTTCGTACTGGCTTTTGTTGCACGATGTTCTTGCCTGAGCCATCAGCTTCGTAATCGTCGTAGTTCACATTCGATAAGAGCTTCTGATATTCGACGACTGTTCCAGACCAGTTGTTCGTAATCAAGCCCGCCTCGTTCTTGTACCAGCTGTTGCAGGTCGGGTCAGCGAAGCTGGAGCTCTTGAGCACTTCTTGAACCTTGGCATTGTACGCTTCGGTCTTATCGTGCCTTGGACTTAGGCCAAGCGTTTGGCCTTGCCTCCGCGCTTCTAAGACAGGCGCGATGAGGCCATTGATGTACCGGCTCTGGCTCTCGATCATCAAAATGATGCTGTTGTGGCCAAGATTCGTATTGGGTCCGTAAAGCATTCCGAAGTTTGGCATGTCCTCGACGCAAGTGCCAAGATAAGCATGCGCGCCCTTGCCCCATACCTCGCTCAGTGGACGGCCGTTCTTGCCGGTGATCTTGATGGGGTGGAGAAACTGCAAAGTCTTGAAACCTGTAGCGCAGCACAGCAGGTCGTAGTCGGACTCAACATCTTCGGGCTCGCCGTTCTCGCCGACTACCTTGACAGCATTGCCGCTGACACTGTGAATCGTCCGTGTCTCCAAGTCGACGTTTGGCAAGCTCAACGCCGGATAATAGTCGTCTGAGATGATGATTCGCTTGCACCCAACGTTGTACTTTGGTGTCAGCTTCTCCCACATTTCTGGCTGATCGGGCAGCTGCTCGTGCATCATTTGGATGGCCAACTCCCTGTACATGTTCGACGTGTCAGAACCGCTGTCGACGATAGCGCCGTACGCGTCCTCACGAAAGTCCATCTGAAGTGCTCGCTTCCGCCACATGACGGGCGGTACGTATCGATATACGTTTCTCATGAAGTTTGAGACAGGTGCATCCATGCGTGGGATGACCCAGTTAGGCGTGCGTTGGAAGACAGTGACCTTTTTTGCCACCTTAGCAATCTCCGGAAGGATTTGAACGGCAGTACAGCCTCGAATCTTGTCAGCGTACGCGTCTTGCAACTGTTCTGCGAAAGAGTCTTACCGTTGCCGAGCAAGGCAATCTTCTTGTCCGCCAAGTCATACGACCAATCCCATCTCGCGCTGTGCATCTTCTTCCCAGCAAAGCCATCAACTCCTTCGATTTGCGGCCACTGCGGTTGATTGAGCTGGCCTACAGCGCTGACCAAGAAGTCGCTCTTGATCTCATACTCTGGGTTGAACTCAGCATCTTTGCTACCCTTTGCCGTAGTAACCCTCGTCCGCCACTTCAGTAGCTCGTCATCCCAGCTAGCCTCCTCGACGGTAGTGTTGAAGCGTACGTGCTGATAGAGATTGTACTCCTGCGCCACCCGTACAAGATACGCCAGGATCTCTTCCTGGCCGGGATACTCTCGCGTCCAATCGCTGTTCTGGGCGAAGCTATAACTGTATAGCGTGGAGAACACATCGCAGCAGCAGCCGGGATACTTGTTGTCTGCGAAAGTCAGTGGCTATGTGACAGACTCTGCGTGGTAGATCAAGCTCACCATGCCATGTCCCTCCCAAGCCACTTGACTTCTCAAGGATGATGAAGTTCCGGCAGTTGTTGCGCTTGACCAGGTCGATGGCAGTGCACATACCGGCTATACCGGCCCCCACAATGACAACTGCCGCATTAGTATGGTCTCTGTTCCCGACAGGAATTTGCGGCCATGGTTTGTCGCCGACCATCTTGACTTGTCGTGGTGAAAATGCTGCAGTTCCAAAAGGTGGATCGCTGGCTTGTGTGAAGGTACAGCGTAAAACAGCAGAAAGGTCAAAGACGAATACAAGCACAGAACAGGAATATGAGGCTGCGTTCGTGCAGCAGCAAGCACCTAGTTAGGCGAGATAACGCGTTTTGCATCTCCGCATCCCAGGACCTCGGATAGGTAGGTCCTACGATCTGCGACTTGGTTCGCTGCTATTTACTGGCCGAAAGCGAACAACCTACGTAATTTTCATACCCTAGCATCTGCGACAACATCACGACGAGACCGCAGCCGCTGCAACAGTTTCATCAACACTCATGATGTGGTCAGCCGATGACTTCCAGAGGAGCGAAGATGCAGCGAGTATCGCCCCCATGCGGGGCGAATCGACGAAAAGCGGGCTAATATCGGGCAACCTGCCCATCTCTAAAGCCCCTGCTCTCTATGCCATTTCTCCTCCCACCCCGGAAAGAAAGGCGACTCCTCAAGCGTATGCGGCTCCCAATCGTCCTCAATCAAACCTTTTGCGACCTGCTCCCGCTCATACACCTCCATCGCTGGTATAACCACATGCTCCGTATGCCACGTACTCTTATACTCCATCAACTCCTTCTTCCCTTCCCTCAACACCTTCAACAGCAGACTCGGGATATACGGCTCATCTCTAAACTCAGTCACAGGCGTAAACACCGCTTTGAAATTAAATACAATCGTCCCCGACAACGGCAGCCGACGCAATGTCTGCCAGTCAACCCTGAGATGACACCGCTCGAGCGTATGCGCCGGATCCTGCGTCTCGCGGAGCTTCTCATGAGGATCATCGGGCGGCATGAAGAGCGGTTCATCGATTTCAAGCCCCCAGCTTCCTCGCTGGATAGCTTTATCCGCCGGCATCTTGGCGAAGTAACGGTCCATTGAGAATTGCATCTTCTCCCTATAATTCGGAACCGGCTGGTGTATCTCATGCAACTTCAGCCCGATCTTGGAGCCTAGGTTCCAGCCCAGGCTACTGCATATCATGCCGGCGCGGAAACGATAGAGGCCTGTTTCTGGATCCCGTAGCATGATCGCGAAATCTTCTGGTATGTTGTGGAGTAAGACGTGCAGGGGCTCGGTTGCGCGAAGGTCTGTTTGCGTTTGTAGTATTTTGTTGTGGAAGAGCATTGACGCCGTGTCGAGATGGAAGTAGTGTGGATACCGTGCGCACAAGAACTGCAGGCACATCTCCATCAGCTCCTTCGTGGCAATGTCCGAGCCTGGTAGAGCCTGCAGCACCATTGGTCCGTACACCTCGAACAGCTGCTCGCGCTGCTTGACACGGTCGGCGTAGGTGTGCTCGAGCTCTAGCCACCAGTCTGAGTCGAGCTTAGTGAGAGCTATGCCACAATCAGCGACACACACACAGATCCTCATCAGAGCCTTGCACGTACACATCGTCTGGTGATACGCCCACCTGAATGGCCTATACGGCCTAGGCTTCGCTTTGGCAATATCGAACTCCTTGTAGGCATTGGGTAGAGGTATGCCGCTCAACGCTGCATAATCTGGAAAGTACCCCAAGCGCTTAATCTCCTGAACCGTGAAGCCCGTCGCAGTAACATGATCTGCGAGCTCATATGTGTTCGCCACTTCCGTATTCGGCACCCGCTTGCTGTAATCCGGCGGCTGCTCGCTTAGCTCTTTCGCAGACTTGCCCGCTCCATTCAGCTGCAACCCGGCCAATGCATGTCTTCGGCAGGGCGGGAACACGTCGCCATACTCCGGCGCCGATGGCTCAGTTGTTGGCGGTAGGCGTAGCTTCTCGGGCGAGAACGATCGGGGTGGGGTCAAAGAGCCGGTCGCGCGTCTGCGGCGGAAGTGTAGCCTATCGAGGAAGACGTCGCGCCGCTTTCTGTTCAAGACAAGCAAGGTGAACGACGAAGTCAGAAACGCCAGGCCAACTGCAAAGAGGAGAATGCTGTACATGCTTGTGGACAGTACTTTCTAAGTAAAGAAAAGGGTGGACAGCCACATGAAACAATCAGTAATCGTAAAGGACGACGGTTGTAGAGGAACACAGATGGGACTGATCGCAAACAGGAAGTCGCTCTTAATATTCTAGAACGAACAAGATTTGGGGTGGATAGCTACAGCCTTAGGACAACCCTACCTTCTTCGGCATTGGAACGATGCTGCTGTGCGCCAATGCGCCATGCAGTCGCGAAACAGGTCGCACCGTGTGGCCAATGAATACCATGGAAAAGTGTCCTTATCAGTGGCTTCGACAGGCCAGCTGAGGGGGATGGAAGGAGCTCGATGTGACAAGGAGGCAGCTCTCCTCACGGGATAAGCGCACTTTTTCGGGCAAAGCGTGGAATATCCTGATGCCTCAGGCATCACATTGAGCACTCGTTTCAACTCTTAGTCGCTTGCTCTGCATTGTGCGTGGCAATCGACATGGACCAGAAAGTGACATGGATTGGATTGGAAAGTGGAGCATCCATCTGTCGACTCTCATCCGCTGACCTTCCGCTCCTCCTCGAAAAGCGTATCGACGACTTGAAACACGCCAGTCACGAGCTTCATAGTGGCCTCGTCGACCTTCCCACCAAACCGCTGCTGGATCTTATCCGGATGCCAACGGACTCTTTCGGCTTTGAGTAGCTGCAGCTTCGTTCGGTCTGCATGCGTCGGGATGTGTTGCATGAAGCTCTCGATGTTTGCTCTAATGACGGGCTTTGAGCTAAGAACGGGCCATGGTATGCGCTTCGAGGGTAGTGGTGATGGCGAATTTACAGTTGCAGACGCGCTGCGCTCATCGACGAGATCGAGCTTGAGCTTGTCCCAAGATGCGAGGTAGCGGGACCATGCTGCTGTGTAGTCGTTCTGGCGCTCCTTCGCTTTCGCATTGCGGGTTGAGGTTTCCCATGCGCCAAGCACAGTGCGCTCATATCGCTCTTCGTCATCATCATCATCATCATCATCATCATCATCATCGCTTGCCTTGCCATGGCGCTTCGCGCCTTTCCGTTCAGCCCTCTCCCAAGCAGCTTGCTCCTTCCTCCTCACAAACTCTTCCCTCCTCCTCGTCTTCTCTTCCTCCTCCTCCTTTCTCTGCTTCTTAGCCTTCTCCCGCTCACGTACAATCTCCGGATGCTTCTTCTCCCACATCCTGTTCTTGACATACGCCGCATACTCCTCGTCGGTCATAGCCTCCAACCCACCCTTCGACGTTTCGACAGAAGGGCGAGGATAGACGTGTATGGGTTGGTTGTACACGCTCTCCCAGTATGCTGCGCCTTCGTCGTCTGCTAGCGCATCGAAGAGGGAGTCGCGGAAGGCGTCTGCGGGTACTGGCTGGTCGAAATCAGTAGGCTCACGCGGGAATGGATGCGCTGCTTCATGTTGTGGTGGTGTAGGGTAGTCGTGCTTCCTGTGCTTACGATGCCCTCGATGTTCATCGTCGTCGTGCTTTGAGTGGTGTTTGCGCTTTCGCGGATCTGAGGTGCTAGACTTAAAGCGGAATCGCATCGATGGCTCGCCCATATCCTCGTCATCTCCGGATCGCCGTCGGTGACTGCGCATCGTCCGTTGTACGTCTTCCTTGATCGCATTGTGTTTATCGATCCCGTCCTGCAGGCTCGCCAGAATATTATCGTGGTCGGGCTCTTGCGCCTGCTTACCCAACGCTTCCTTCACCTGCCTCCTGCTCTCTTCCAGCGAAGGCATCGTGTAATCGCTCCCGAAGACGATGCAGACGCATGACAGCGGCGGCTAAAAGCAAAGCTGTCCACCAAACCGCGTGTCCGCGAGTGCTGCGTGCGCTTTTTGCGACTCGTTGTGTTTTGCGAAATCACAGTAACGCAGCGTGAAAGAAAGTCAGCCCTAGCCCTCGGGATTCGGCATCGTTGGCCGGAGCGACAGCTTAAGCTTTACGATTGTCCTGCAGGGTCTCATAACATGACGTTTCCGGGTTAACATGTGAAAGTCTGCGAAACAACAAGAAGCTCGTGCAGCCGTGCTCCTCTGCTCTCGTTCTACTCGCCATGCGCCTCGAACGCAAAAGGGCGTGAGACACTCTTAAGTAATTCGCAAACTGCAAGATAGCGCGCAAATCCACATCCTCCTCCGCCATGAACGGCAAAGGCACCGGCAACGGCCACCTCCCACCTCCCGCAGTACCAGTACCAGCCGACGCCAACGGGACGACCACCAGACCGACGTCTAGCGACTCAGGCGACACCGACCAAGACTTTGACTTCGATACCGATCCGCGACACCACGCGCGCAACGCACCCGTCCCCTTCGATCCTTCCCTCCAACCCAACGGCAGCCGCTCCCTCTCTTCTATTGGCGCTCAGGCCTTCTGGCTCGGCTTCACTCTAGCATTGTGTCTCTTCAGTACGCCATGGCTTGTCATGAACGCGTACGCGATATGGCGACTACCAGCTTTCTTCGCATGCCTGAGTCTGTTCCACTTCCTGGAGTACTACACAACTGCCAGATGGAACGTCCCGACAGCGCGCGCGAGCAGCTTTCTGCTATTCAGTAACGGCAGGGCGTACAACATGGCGCATACACTGGCGACGGTGGAGATCATCTTTTCGAACTTCTTGCCCACCTACCGGCAAAAGCTAGTGCATCCTTACACCATAGCGGCGGGACTCGTGCTGGTGTTCTTCGGACAGGTGGTACGCTCGATAGCCATGGCACAGGCTGGGACGAACTTCAATCACACACCGGTGCAGACACGGAAGGAGGACCACGTACTTGTCACGCATGGCGTGTATGGGTATCTGCGGCATCCAAGTTACTTCGGCTTCTTCTGGTGGGCGCTAGGGACACAGATGTTGGTTGGCAACAAGGTGTGCTTTGTTGGGTACTCCGTTGCGTTATGGAAGTTCTTCCGTGACAGGATAATCGGTAAGATCACCACCTGCTACCGTACACCTTATCCCTACTCGTGCGCTAATGCTATGATACAGCTGAAGAGCGCACCCTCATCTCTTTCTTCGGCAAAGACTACCAAGACTTCAAGAAGCGGACACCAACAGGTATACCGTTCATCAGGTAGCAAACACAATGCACACCTTCGTATCGCTTTCAGTCAACAATTACACACTCCGCCTGATTCCTCCAGTACTCATCCCCATAGTAATCCATCGCAGTCTCATGCAGCTCCGGATGCTCATCTTCCATGCACCAGAAGATAAGGACTACCCCATCTTCAAAGTGCTCCATCGTACCATCGTCCAGGAAGTCCGCCATCAGCTCCCTTATCTCTTACCATGGTCGCTCGCACATGCCGCTAACCAAGTAGAAGTACCTCCGTGTCGCCTCTCCGAAAAATTGGTTCGGTACACCGCTGACCATCACAGGTACACTACAATCCAATCCCGGACGGCGGTTGATCGCCCTAACAGTAAGCTTCCCGCCAACGCCACCAGATTTCCGATATTGCTCTTGCTCGGGGCAGCCTGTACAGTGATACGGAACCGCGACTCAAAATCTCCCTTGTACTCTTCCATTTCATGTTGCACCCACAAGTGCTCAATTGGCTTGATATGCAGGCCTTGGAAGTCGTGGACCGTGATGTCGAAGCTGGTTTGGGCGTAGTACAACGCCCATTGCCTCCTCACGGACTTGGCGGCATGTGCGTAGGAGAGCTGGCTGTTCGGGTGCGTCTTCGTTTGTGTGTACTTCAATGACTTTTGGGGAAGAGGGCGTAGTGGTATATGCGGTGGCGGAGCTCGGGTGCTATGGTGAGCAGGTAGGATTTTCCTGGTTCAGACATCTTTGTCGTGCCCTGTGGCAATCTCGCCTCTTCGATACATCGTGTAAACGCTAGAGCAAAGCACGTCTGCTCGAGTGTGCAGTGAGTGGTTCGGGGTGTCAGAGTATATCGTGCCTTCCGTTCACGTTAGTGTCGACCGCTCGACGTGTACTAACGTGCTGCTTATAAGTCGTAGCAGCGTCCAGCGAGCAGCAATCTTCGAAGCCTGACTGCAAACGCAACATCCTCCTCGCTCGTTCGTCGAAAACGGCAATATTCATGTTTTGCGCAGATACTGTCAGTCGGCCGACCATGGCACCTCCTCAGCGGACGACGATACCCCTGACCACCACCGTCGATGTTCCGATCAGCGCGGTCACAGCCTTCTGCAGCGCCACCGACAACAACAAACGGAACACCGTCATTGCCGATATCAGCTCGAAGACCACAAATGCTGTCGTTGACGCCATCCACACGCCCACCAGGCGCAGGCGCGGTTCAGGAGACAGTTGTTGCGATAAGTGGCGGAGTAGCTCGATCAGATTGGTCCTAGGCGAGTGTCAGGCGATTGTCGTGACAGGCGAGCACCTGAGACGAAAGACCAGATGTTGTCTATAGCTTGCCTGTATGAGCTCGACTTACGCTGGGTATCCTGGGGCTAGAGAAATGAGTTGCACTTTCGTTCTATTCGCGATTACTTTTCACACAGCGTTCGACGCGTGTGTGACCCGGGCAACGTATTGTTCGCTGACATGCAGGGCGATGTGCTTCAGAAGGGGATACTGATGAGTCGCCCAGATTTATTAGTATGAAAGCGGCTATCGCATCAAATTATCTTGTACTCAAGAATTCTGAGTGATTTGGCGAGATCTTGTGCCTATCCCTATCGATTCGACACTAAGGGCGTGGATCCAAGTTCATGCCTCCAACAGCGTATACTATGACAGAACATTGTTGTCATGCCCGCGCCGGCTCGTCAAGGTTTTGCAAGCCCAAGATTTTGCATCGAATGGCTGCTGTGCTGCGGCGGTAGGCTGATACTCCAACGTAGTGCTGCTTGATCAGCTTGCTGCTGGAGTTTGGAGAAATGGGAGATTTCACGCAACCTGCCCTGGGACATCGGTCAGCATTGTGCTCTTGCCATGGGTATGAAGCAATCGAAAACATGGGTGAGCATAGTGGTCGTGGTGTTGGTATGCATACCCGTTCATCGATAAGCCACTGTCGGCACGTGAGATGTTTTGACAACACACTCTCATGAGCTCGCACGAACATTTGCCTGTGGCAAAGTTGAGAGACTAGGAGCGCTTGAACAAAGGCAAGGCCACCTCAACCGCCGGTGGTGGAGCTGCCCATCAGTCTCATCGGAGAGGTGGACATTCAAGTGCGTGTCCAGTACTAACGGCGTACAGTGATTGCTTGATTCCCCGAAGATTACGCCAGGCGGCCATGACCGTTCCGAACGAAGGAGGAGACTAATAATTCAAGATGGCCAGCGAGCCGACTGCGTAGAACTAATTGCTTATGACCATTGGACCATGCAAGATGGCTACATATTTACAAGCCTATGGCTGCACGCCTGCTAACGCCTGTTGAGCGGCTCAGTAACTCGAGCCTTCTCTCCAATCCCAATATCCACCAACGCGTGCGCTAACCTGTATAGACAAAGGAGATGGTATCTCTCATCGTTGAGGTCGTAGTAATACATGCGCCTGCTCAACCATATGTGCAAGCATCCAAATGTACATATCTACAATGTAAAAAGCAATCGAACGCGCGGTAAGTCGTAGCAGTCGTAAAGGAGTCGACAATCAAGTATCATCGGAAATATGTGGTGGTAGTGGTTGATGCTGAACAGGATGGTGTGCTCAAGGCTCTTC
>Ga0058704_10001457_pt1 | contig 11074 bp, 10 predicted proteins | sample AgamicMgSfe_FD_71363 | JGI IMG/M metagenome (GOLD analysis project Ga0058704, IMG submission 71363) | Agave microbial communities from Guanajuato, Mexico - Mg.Sf.e | ecosystem: Host-associated > Plants > Phyllosphere > Phylloplane/Leaf | place: Guanajuato, Mexico | collected 2012-05-30 | reverse complement strand
GAGGATCTCATGCATAGGCGCAACGAACTGACTGATGAAATTGGTACATTGATCCAAATGAAGGACAAGGGCTTCCAGGAGTACGAGGCACTCAGCAGCCGAAACAACCAACTGATCGAGATGAACAACCAGCTTGTGCACGGCATCCAGGAGACTTACAAGGCCAACAAAGTTCCCAACGGAGCCGCAGTAGCAAATGGACTAGGTATCTACCATCCGGGCGCCAAGCCAGAGATATCAGGACCATCAGAAGTGCGCAACCTCAATCTAGTGAGCACGGACTCATCTATGCCGGACCTGCTCAAGGAGACCGAGGCGGAGCCAGCTACCGTTCTGACGGCGCCACACGTGGTCAACATCCGCAAGGGGGGGCAGGCTAAGAAATTCAACTGGCGCAAGGGCGGCGAAAAGATGGCCAAGAACGTCACCAAAGGCCTCAAGGGCGCATTTGCGGCCGACAAAGTACCTGATCGAAGGGAAATCGGTATGCCATACAGTGACATGGGTATGCCGTATAATACGACAACGTCACAAGCTCCTCCTGGTAGTGAGCAAAGTAGTCTATACAGCAAGCAGACGCTGGACGGCAGGGGTGGTCCCGGATTCGGCTTATTCGGACCGAAGAGCGCTGGCTTGAAGGCAGGCGCGTTGGGCAACATGAAGAACAGCAGTACCACCAACCTCTCTATAAGTACTGTTGATCCTTCTGGTAAGTTGCGCTGCTCTATGCTCGAAGCACACGATGCTGACATCTTGACAGTCCTTTTCGGCTCTGAGCTGGAAGCGCGCTGTGAGTTTGAGAAGCGCATGGTACCCAGCATCGTCAGTCGCTGTATCGATGAAGTCGAATCGCGCGGTATGACCGTGGAGGGCGTGTATCGCAAATCTGGCGGCTCAGGTCAGGTCAAGACGGTACAGCAAGGCTTTGAGAAGGACGGCAACTACGACATCTCCGACCCGGATCTGGACATCCACGCCGTCACCAGCGCACTAAAGCAGTACTTTCGCAAGCTACCCACACCCCTCATCACATACGATTCCTACGAGACTTTCCTCGAGGCCGGCTCGACTTCAGACAAGGAGAAGCAGGCCTACAACCTCCGTATGGCCGTTGCGGAGCTGCCTGAGGCTCATCGCAGTTGCTTGGAGTACTTGATACAGCATTTGGCACGTGTGATGCAGCACGAAAGCGATAATCTGATGACGCCACTCAACCTCTCTGTCGTCTTTGCGCCGACTATCATGCGGCCGCAGAGCATCGAACGAGAGATGAGTGATATGCAGGCCCAGCGCACTGCGCTGCAGGCTCTTTTGGAGCAGCATGATATTGTCTTTGGGACGGATGAATGATGCTGATGATTGAATACGCGCCCTTCTCGATCTTCGCCACTTTCTCTCGCATAGCCCAGCGATTGGTTGGCCGTTTGGGACACAGTACGCATGCGTCTGGGACTTGGTGGTCGTCCATTGGACTTATGTCTTGGTGATCAAGTGCTTGGGATGCGTTTGACCTTGTGCAACCTGTACTAGGAGAGTGCGGAGGATATACCATGGGTACTTGTTGATCTGCTCCTTTGTGGCGTTCTTCTAGCGATCTAGCGTTGAGTGTCTGGACAGACTGGACACAGGTGTAACGATACGTCGATGAAGTTGAGCCTATGAGTGAAGAGCGTTGTTGCGCCCTCGGCGCCGATCAGCAATGCATCGAAGTTGAGATTTCAAAAGTCAATGCCGCTTCGCAGTCGTGTCATCAAAGTCTCCCGTATCTGCAGGACCGTACATCAGCTCAAACCCCAGCAACCATGTACCTCAGGGTCAGTTTTAGAAAGCGCAGCCGTAGTTGAGCTTCTCTCAGTAGGCAATGGTGATGCGAGCGGTATATGACGTCATGGGTATCGCTTCGGAATGTGGTTTTCCCTACTCAACACTCTCTCATCTACAAAGCCTAAACACCATTTTAGGGAGCAAGCAATCTGATTACACCAAGGCTAAAGTCTCTGCGAAGCCAAAAGTGAGATCAAGATCGAAAAGGCATCTTGGGATCACAGCTTCCGAGCGCCCTGCAATGACGTTCCAGCAAGAGCTCTCCTCATGGTGGGCACCAAAAGGACAGGAGGTTGCACAGGCTCCCAGCATTGGCGACAAGGCTCCAACCGTGGAAAAGCTACAAGTAAACAGTGGCACATCTACGATCATCCTCTTCTTGCGCCACTGTGGCTGTCCCTTCGCAGAGAAGACGTTTCTCAATCTTCGGGAGACAGCGAAGGCCCACAAGAACCTGGACTTCATCGCGGTCTCTCACAGCTCGGAGGAAGCAACGAATTCCTGGCTCAAGAGCCTACCTCAAGCCGGCAGCGAACCGAGCAATCTGCGTATCGTGGTAGATGACAAAAGTGAGATCTACGCAGCGTGGGGTCTCGGTCCTTCAAGTTACGCTCATGTCCTCAGTCCATCAAGCATGTATGAGGCATGGAGGCTCGGCAAGGAAGAGGGGATTTGGAATCGTCCTACTGAGAGCGGAAGTCGGTGGCAGACGTCAGGCTATTTCGCGGTGGACAGCAAGGGTGTCGTTAGATGGGGAGGAGCGGCGAAGCGAGCAGACGATATGCCGGATTTCGAAGAAGCGGCACGTGCAGCTGAGATTGGAATCAAGGACGAGGCTAAGCTGTAGGTTTGATGGTGCACGTCACCGAGTGTACTGAACAAGTCTACGTATTGTTGCGCGAAGAAACCGGCTCAATCACGTCTTCTAGTGCAATGCTGGTCTCGACAGTTTTCCGTATGCCGTTACGCTCAGGCCTTAGCATATCTGCACCGATACCTCCACCATTGCGTGCTCTACCTGCGTGGCTGACGACGGTTGATCGCATGAAGATGTCGGTGCGCAACTCTATCTCGTCATCTTCCAATGGTCTCTTCGACGCCCGACTTCGCTTTTGCTGGCTCCCAACAAATGTTGTGCGATAGCTTGCGGGTACGGACGTAGAAGTACCTAGCTCACCTCCAAGCACGATGGTGCTATGCGTAGTGAAATGGAGAGCCATGGGTCGCACGCATGGTATTGTTGGGCTGACGAGCAACCACATTAGCAGGATTTGTAGGCAGACTAGAAACGGGACCAAGCCGATGCCGTCGTGGCCGCTTCTAGAGAAGGCTGCCCAATAACTGAGGGCAAAATAAGCCAGGAGTACGTTGCTGTGCAGGGTTAGCTAGCCTGCTATGGGTTTCTCGGGTGAGCACTGCATACAATAGCGGAAATGCGAAAGCACTGTATATCTGGACCTTACTCTTGAGCGAGAGATCTGCAGCGAATGAAAGAGATACAGTGGCAAAGTGGCAGGAAAGATGACGTCTAGAAGGAGCATCACCATGGCCACGCTCCAGCGAGCAAGCTGTTGGGTTCTTTAGCATGCACTTCAGACCGTGGACTACGGTTCCCTTCTTTTCAATTGCGACCGTACCGAACTCTGACAGCTGCCGTTCGATCTGGCATTCAAAAAACGCTCCGATGCTCATCCTGCGGATATGGGAAGCACTGCAAAAAGCAATGCGAAGACGCAAATTGCAATACTGGCCCAGCAAACGCGCCTCGAGCTCTTACGTGGAACAAGCTCCTTGAGATGACAGAGTTGTGAGCAGGCCGCGCACGCCTGAGCTAGCAGCAGTAGAATAACGATTGCAAAAGACAACCGGCCTGCGAATGCATATGATTCTGCAGAAACATGGGTGGGCGCTTTGCCTGCTCCTTCGCGGAGACAGACGAGCATGCAAGCCCAGCTGCAGCTGGCCAGATTATGGTCGAAGTCAGCATGTGCCTAGAGGACTGCGCAATAGAATACACACGTAAGCAACCATCAGAACGCCATCGGCCTGCCAGACTCGCTTTCGTATGCTCAACCTTACGGCCTATACGGCGAAAGAGTAGATAATTGAAAGCACAGTCGCAATCCAGAGGCCAGGCTGATGATCCCAGGATCGTAATATCGTGAATCTTGTACCCTGAGCCATTCGGACATGGAGTTTGCAATTGCCAGGAAGGTGTCGTCGCTATGCGAAAGGCTGCTGAAGGAACAAGTCACGTTCTTGACTGCCGTGGGCACACATCGTGAAAATTGACAGTGGAAACCCAAGAGCACATGAATGGGAAATTAGCACGCTGAGGCTGAAGAGGTTCAGAGAACCACTCCGGCGGCACGGAGTAGCGTCGATTGCAAGATCTTTCCACTTTGATCGGTTCTTCTATTGGGAAGCCATATTGACTTCGCATGGCAGTGGCTTGACAGGGGACAAACTACAATCTAGAAGATCACATCCAACAATAAAACATCAATAAGGCAAGTCGTTGACGCTGCAAGCAGTCGGGCTACCGCCACTCATGGGAGCCTTTGGGGTGATGATGCATGCAATTGCCGTAGCTGCCTGCCAGCTCACACAGTGCATGCCATTGGAGGTGGTGTGAGGCTTACCAGAAGAACCCTCGGTCACTCTTCGACTCTCAGCAACTCAGTGCCTGCTTTGTCTGACCCAGTCCATGCTCTAACACCAAACAGTTCTTGTGTGACTGTGTTATATCAAGTCGGTCTCTCACAACAATGGGAGGGATTTGGTGTGAGGCAATCTAAGAGTGCCAGTCTCTTAGCTCGAGCGGCGTGCTCCCCAAAGGAACGCAGGAACTACTCCAATCACAGCAATGCAAGTACACCCACGAAGCTTCGGTCTTTCCTACGCCGTACTTGTGCATGATGCAAGGTCGGACGTTGTAGGTGAGGATGCTTGGACTTAAAGCAGGTTTTGTACATCAGACCCAACATCACGGCATGTTCGCCACTTCATACAGGATGGCATAACTTTGAGTCAGCTCCGTAGACATCACCGTCATAGACCAGTTGCAGTCTGATACATCCGCGCGCATGGCACGGAAGCCGAGGCACCGCCGCTACGGTCCAGCCGCCCGTGAAGCTCGACAGACATTGAGAGCACTGACAGCAGGCACTCGGCGCACACATATGCAGCGTGAATCTTCCGTATTCATGATAAGGTACAGCATGATCAAGGTCCGTTTCGCTCGGCTTTCGGTGACAACACCTCCAAACCGTGTGAGCAACAATAGCCGTGAGGGTACCCCGGTGAGTTCCCTCTGTCGCCAACGTCCTCTTCTCCCACTCCTGTCTACTCTGCAATTCATCCATTTGTGAATCATTTGACTTCACCGTCATTCAGAAGCCCAGTTTTGGGACCGTGGGAAGATCGCCGCTACGATGGCACAATACTCGAAAGACACCGGCATGATAGTACAAGAGTTCGAACCATCTGCGGACCGCAAGTTCAGTGGTACAGACGACGACCAGAAAGCTATGTAGAGAATGGGAAAGATACAAGAGCTCAAATTATGTAGCACTGTCGTGCAGTGCATTTCAAGTTGCTGATTGCCAGTACAGCGATACTTCGATCTATGGGCGATTCTAGGTTTCGCCTCTATCTTAGGATGTGCCTCGGAATACGCGCTCATTACAGTCGTTTGGTCGTTGCCCAATGGTGGGCCTGCCGGCGCCATATACATGTTCCTTGCCTGTTGCGTCGGGCTAGCCTTGAGCACCTCTGGCCGAAATATCCTCAATGGCTGTAAGTAGCTGTCGTCTGAGCGTCGAGACCCATCACTAACGGTTGTGAAGCCTAGCGCCGGTGGGCAGTATTATCTTGAGTCCCTCTCCTAGTTCGCAGAGAGCGTCTCATCTCCTCCATAGAATCGCTATTGTACTTCAAGGGATCAGTAAATTCGCTCCACGCCTAACCCAGAAACTACTCAGCTACGTCGTCAGTATTTCGAATGTTATGGCCCTTACTGAGACGATGATGCGTCCTAATCTCTAGATGTAGGTCGGCTGGCTCACCGTCCTCGGCTGGCAAGTCGGTCTGGCCTCAGTATCGTACGCAGCGGCAGTGCAGATCGAAGGCCTCGCTATCCTCGTCAACCCAACCACCACATTCGAGGGATGACACGCAACGCTTTTCACGATCGCCATCGCACTAGTGGCTGTGCTGTTCAACACCGTGCTGGTGGAGAAGCTACCAATCTTCGAGCTCGTGATACTGATATGCCACGTTGCTGCCTATATCGCCTTCGAAGTGGTGCTGCTGTTGGTGGGCCCACAGAGTTCCAGGCGGGAAGTCTTCAACCAGTGGGAGAATGAATACGAATGGTCAAGTATCTCGACGGCCGTACTGATCGGTAGGCCTGTTGGACCTTGGCTCGAGATCATTAACGCTGACAGTGTTGTAAGGTATCTTAGGCCCCTCCTAGGTGTGCTTCGACTGATGATAGAGCCTCTTAATCGCTCGCCGTGGCGGCAAGCGCCATTTGAAGAGTGTTTGATAGGTGTAACTGGACATGAACTTCCTCTGTACTCCAAACCACTGCATTCGGGAGTGGCATGCTCGATTTAGGCAGACCAGTGACTACCCAAGTGAAGTCACTGGCGGGCACTTGGGAAAGGCCACGCTTGAGCTTTCTCGACTTCCATATATCATTGCGCAGGACTTGGGCGAGGACTACCTCCCTTGCATCGGTGCGATGCGGTCCTGTGACAACGAGAGGTTTGACACTGCGGTTGAACGAATGCGTTGTGGCTGAAGTGGAGCCGAAGCCGAGTCTAACGCACGTGCTATCGTGCCTTATCGCCTTATCTTTGTCCGAGGCCGGATCCCCCGCAGTGTGGCGCAAAAGGCGAAGCTCGAACCGAAACCTTGTCGTCAGCACGCCGTTGCAAGCTGCAGCCTTGCCTTGTTTTGCCGCTTTACACCTCCTATATACCATCCGAACATCACGGGCCCGAGGGTCTGATACCTGCTCCAGAGCTGTTGGAGTCAATATTGTGGGAGGGAGCAAGAAATCAGCGTCGTTAGCAGCAGACATTGCTCAGGATGCCGGCCGCAGTGCTCAAAGGTACGATATCCCAAGTGGGACGGTGTCGACAAGCGTAGCACGGCTACCTGCACAGCATGACGGAGCTACGACTATTTAACGAGACCGTAATATCAAGGCTGACACAGCTTCCTCGATAGGCATCATCGTCTCCATCTCCATCATCACCGCCCTCTCCATCGCTGTCCTTGAGAACCCGCAAGTCCAAGCGTGGCTCGAAGAGCAGCGCCAGAAAGTCGCTCAACTTCTCCGTTCCATAGGAGAAGAACTCGACCCAGAGTCTCGCCGTGTCGCTGAGGCTTTCGCGTACGAGGGCAAGACACCTGCCAACGATGTCGGTCTGCGGCGTGAAGCGTCTGGTAGCAAGGAAGCGGCCGCTGTAGCGACAGGCAGAAGCATGAGCGGCAGCAGTGTGACGATGAAGAGGATACCCGTTAGGGGTCCTAGCGACCCTGACGAAGCTGAGGAAAGGAGACGTAGGGGCAGAGAGTACCTTGCTAAGAGGAACCAGCAAATGTTCGAGTTTCAGCAGAAACGGAAGGCTGCTGCTAAGCTTGAAGGCGTTGCTACTCCACCATCGCCTACTTCGTTCGATGCCATGGTTGACAATCAAGGCAAGCTGAAGGTGCCCGTGATGGAGGAGAAGGAGCTGCCATCACCGCCTGCAATTGAGCCGGTACCGGAGGAGATCAGGGAGGAGATGCGGGAGGTTGAGCGCCAACTGGTACAGCCGCTACTCGCTGGTGAGTCCAGCTCGGGCATGAGTGGCTTCCGTCTGGGCTCGCGGCTTGCGGATCCCTTTAGCGACGAGTACGCGATGGAGCGGAGCGCTACGCCTAAGCCACCTGTGCCGCCGAAGATCGCGCTGGAGAATGAGCGCAAAGAGACACGTGCCATGCCCGGCAGCTTCTCGCCGGTGCCATCTGCGTCGCAGCAAGAGCAGACACAAGCGACCGAGGACCACGAAGAGCTCACTTACGAGGAGCAGCTCGCCATCGCCCTCTCGCTTTCCGAAGCCGAGGGCACGACCAACACCGCAACTGTCCGGCAACGCCAGCAGCAAGACGACTGTGACCTCCGAGCTGCTATCGAGGCAAGCCTCAAGGACATGGACGGTCAACAGGCTGCGCACGCCATCGCACATGCCGAACCACTTACGCCTCAACCGGTCAGGAGTAATAGTGCACAACAGCCTCTCGTCGACCTAGACTCTACGGACCCACCAACTTCTGTACCAGATCGCGAGGCCCGCGCCGACTGGGCCGATCTCTTCGACCACAAATTCTCGCCTTCCAACGAGCCTTTGTCAATAGGTGCTTCGCGAGGCCCGCCATCAGAAGCATCTGATGAGCTATATCGCGTTACGCCTGAGCTCACTCGTGCTCGTTTGGCGACATTCGACGCTCAGCAAACAGTGCCTGCAGTACTTGCACTACCTGGACAATACGAGGAGGAAGACCCGCCCGTGCAACTGCCTCAGCCAGCGATGGACGCCAGCTTCCACTCTGCACCTTCTTCCGTATCACCACCGCCTAGCACAGCAACTCTGGATTACGAGACGCCTCAACTCATCGATGTCGCCGGAGAGCAGCATCCACGGGAAGGCGCGAGGACACCGACTTCGCGTCCATCGTCGTTCGGCTTCGATACAGACTCTGACTCCGAGACGTTCGCCTCTCTCTCCGGCTCACGAGCGCCATCCCGCGCAGCAAGCAATGTTTCCGGCATCGAGGTGATAGATGTGGCGGAAGACAGCGACGTCGACATGCTGTCTGAAGATGGCATTGCGACGCCGGATAGTTGGAGCGAAGTCGGATCGCGGGACGGCGAAAGTGAAGCTGACCCTCACGAGCAGCAGCAGCGGATGCCTTCTAGCCTGTAGACCGTCTTCGCTCTCCCTATTGTTTTCCTAAAGATACCTCCTGTAGCAACTTCTTGGCCTAAACTGCAATCGAAATTGTTATTGAGATTGCATGAGCTCTTTCTCTTCATCATGTTGTTCTGTGCGTGAACTCTGCCAGTCGTTCTTGGACGCTTTCGCCGTTCCACTTTTCAATGTCGTCGGAGCTTTCGTTCATCCGACAGGTAGCTTTCGGCACGCCCACCTGCTCGATACAAAAGCTGGCTGCCACACTGCCCAAGCGCGCAGCTTCAACTACGTCACCGCCGGTGCGGACGAGGCCGATGGCGAGTCCGCCTAGGAAGCCGTTGCCGCCGCCTGTGGGATCTACGACTCGGCTAGGATCTATGTGGTAGGCTGGTAGCCATTGAGAGAGTATGTTAGGGCCATTGTCGGACAGAATGTAGCAGCCTTCTTTGCCTGCTCGGACGACGATGGCACCCTTGCCTTCGGGACCAATGCCATGCGATACGAGTTGCCGGGCGTGCTGTTCGACTACGGCTTTGTCTACACCGGTCGAAGGGTGTTGGTAAGAGAAGTAGGAACCGAGTTCTTCGTGGTTGGGACTGATGACGTCCACGTACGCCAACGCTGTAATGGTGTTGTCAAGCTCTTCCGGCGTGCAAAGGTCCGGTACAGGTTCCCATATGAAAAGTGGTCGCTCTGCATGCTCGCCAAAGCTTGCCCGACGACGTCGCAAGATCCGCTGGATCATGTCCACGCACCGCGGGGCACTGCAGATCAAATGGAAGCTCTTGGCTCCCAGCAACTTCAGCGTGAGGTCATCAGCAGTCAACCTTTTCTTCTCCGTCAGGTACTTGAACGCTCGGTGCTCGTTCTCGCCGTAACCGTTCCAGCCGCGGGTCGTTGGAGCATCCCGAGGCCGAATGAGCACGCCAGTCTCCCATGAGGAAATGGTGGAGCGAAGTTCGGGTGGGAAGTCGGTGCCCGCGTCTATGATCCAGCCTACAGAGTTGGAGAGTGGTGGTGGGGAGAAGAGGCGAGCACCGATTGCCGAGTAAGTGCCTGCGCCGCCGATGATGTCTGTCTGTGGGGTCTGATCAAGGGCGGAGGGCGGTGGGTAGATGTCATCTACGCTTACGTCAGTGGATGTTGTGATAAGGAGCCATTGAAAGTCTCAGCAACGCCTGTCTATCAACACATACTGCCATGCCTCGGAGTACAGCGAGCTTCAACGTAACAATTGGCCTCAAGCTCCGAAAGTGACATGAGCGTACATACCTATAATGAACATGCCCAGTGTGACAAAGTCAATAGATCTACTCTCAATGTGTGGTTTCATTGTCACCACATGACTAAAGCTGCAACTATGCCGGAGATCTGTAACTTCCTAATCGGGCCCGCCGCGTCTTGAAGGCAAGGTGAGGTTCTCGACTTAGCCCCTCGGCTCTGCTCAAGCCTTCTGGAAAGTTCTATAGACAGCAAGTCAATTGCTCAAGCGGAGAAGTCACCTGCCTCGCCTTCTTCATCAATGTCGAAATGAAGACTTGCATGCAAACTTTCTTTCTTTTTCAACATCCAATCAAGCTGTCGACATTTACTGTCGCAACTTCTTCTTTAACAGATATTGTGGCGCCAAACAGCACAGCCACAGCCGCAGCCACATCGGAGATAAATCGGCAGTCCGGAGACAAAGCACTACGTCATCTTCGAGGTCGTCTCACTTGCGCAAGAGCATCCAAGGATCCTTCGATCTAGCACGCGACAACGACGACTACAGCTTTCTCCTGTATCAATCTCGCAAGCAACGACAATAGCTTAAGCAACTGCACTCCGCCTGGTGCACTTGCGTGCAAAATCCATTGACTGAGACCGCACAACAAAGAGCACCTGCTCACAGCAAACCGACCTGCATCACACCCCAAACAACGCATGCGTTCCTAATCTTCCAATAATAATTCGCCTGAAGGCTATTCTTCCGCACGCCTTTCTCCGACTACAACGACCAACATGTCCGACTCCGGGCAGCCGCCACAGCGAGATATGGTCTATTGCCACCAATGTGAGAACGAGTGGTACCGCGACGAGCACGGCCTCACATGTCCTGAATGCCATTCCGATTTCACAGAGATTATAGAGCCTCAGCATGACCCTCGCGACGAGCATCTTCCAGATCTTGAGCCACCAGGTTCGCATGATGATCACGGACAGTTCTACGATGTACCTGATCCTGACGAAGATGACATAGGAGGCGTGCAGTGGCAACAGACCGGTCCCGGGCAGATGCACGG
>Ga0058704_10001456_pt1 | contig 11077 bp, 11 predicted proteins | sample AgamicMgSfe_FD_71363 | JGI IMG/M metagenome (GOLD analysis project Ga0058704, IMG submission 71363) | Agave microbial communities from Guanajuato, Mexico - Mg.Sf.e | ecosystem: Host-associated > Plants > Phyllosphere > Phylloplane/Leaf | place: Guanajuato, Mexico | collected 2012-05-30 | reverse complement strand
CCAACCTCTCCTCCTTTCCTTTTACTGACCTCCTCCTCCTCCCCCCAGGTGATCGGCCAAGGCGAAAACACATCTAGCTGGATCAGCACAGACGACCTAGCAGAAGTCGTCTGCTTCCTGATCCGCGAGGCCTCAAAAGGCCCGAGCGGCTCGCGCCTGACGTACGGCCGCGACGGCATCTACTTCTGCGAGGCCGGCGAGCTCGAAATCGTGGACCTGGCCCTGCGCGCCGCAGAGGCCCTCGAGAAGCTCGGCGCCATCAACACGGCCAGCGTCGTCAGCATCTCGCCCCGGAGCTCGCTCGAGCTCAACCACTGGGCCGTCCTGCTCTGGGGCACGGGCATGCGCACGAGGGCGGACAAGCTGCGCGCGCTGGGGTGGGCGCCCCAGACGGTGGATTGGACGCCGCTCGTGACGGAGCTGGCGCGCGTCGAGTTCGAGGCTAGGTTGGTCGGCGGTTGAGCGGAAGAACACGCCGACGACTCGGATGTAAATGGCGGTCGATATGATGGTGATGATCATGATTATGATGACGGTGGTGTTTCGTCCTGAGGCTTGTTCCTTGGCGTAAGGAGTTGTGCTTGTGGCTATGGTGTGCATGGTTTACTGCGTTCAAGCGGTCAAGGTGTTCCATTTGCTCTTCGATGAAGCATTTCCATCTCGATACTTGGTTTGGTTGCCTTTCTAGGTGTGTATGCTGACATCACAATCCTCGCATATGGTTTTCCGCCCAGGCTTGCCTGTCTAACCGTGTGCTGACACATGTGAACTACGATCCAGCTTTAGTGACACATTCGAAGCACACTTTCACAGAACAGCTGGATTGGCATCTCCAGAACAACGTCGTCTCACAAGACTGGGAGCCTGCTGTATTGCGTTACGAGGTCGTGCAACACTTGGCCCTCTCCACCAAACAGTCGTATGTAGTGAGCCACGCTAGACCTTTCAAGTATGGGAATGTCGTTTCACTCCTGGATTATACACGATGCCACTTCCCCGTCGTCCAAGTGGGAATGTCGTAAGAAACGAGGATTAGCTCTGCCCGCCAAGGAAAAAGTCCAAGTCGCTTGGTCCGCCGGCGTTCTCATTCTCGGCCAATTGCTCGAGCAGGCTCATAAAGGGGTCTTTGTCGCCTTCAGTATGTGTGCTGCCATTCGCGCTGACGCCGCCGGGCGTCTCTTGGTCCAGTGTCTGAGGCAGACTGAAGAAATTGTCGAGCTGGCCCTGTCCCTGGCCAGTATCTAGCATGCTTGGAGCTAACGACAGTTGAGCAGCCCAGGGGCTGAAGCTGAAAATCGGGGACACAGCATTCTGCCCGAACGTTTGGGTGTCGTTGTTGGGGTCCTGAGTCTGCTCGAAGAACGACTGCTGGGCCGATGCGAGGACAGGTGGACCGGGAGATGGTAGACGATTAAGCGCAGAGTCAGATATCGGAGGTAAAGGTTGCAGGGGAGATCCACCCAGAAAGTCGTTCGTACGCCGCCGTTTACGGTTGGCAGTGACTGGCTTCGTCCCAGAATCCATTTGGGGAGTTTGGTTTGATATATGCAAGGCCGAGGCTGAGCTTGACGGCTGTCCAATCAATGGCCAAGCACTACTGCTCAGCGCGTTGTTATATGCAGGTATACTAAGAAGAAGTCAGCAATGAAACTTCAACACGCCGGGACAAACTTGCCTCTCATGTAATGCTTCAACAATGATGTCGGCAAAAGTAACGTAAGCGCCATCGATAAATTGTCCAGGGTATCTGTCAAAAAAATCCTCCATCTGGAACACTGGTGAGAAGCGTAAAGGATTGCTTGCAAGTGATTTGAGAAGCTGAGAATGACAACTGTAGACCATCTGAAGGGTTTCGCGCTGATGCTGCACACCGGCCCAGGTAGTTCGCATTTCAGAAAGGTGAGACATTTCCCGGGACAAGAACTCTGCGCTGCGAGCGAAAACTTCGGTGTCTCGACTAGTGTAAAGAGCACCGTGGACATGCACAGTACCTGCTGTACATAAACAGTACCCAACAAAAGGCGGCCAGTACGTAAGGGAAGAAGATCTTCCGATATCAACGAGTTCAGCAATCGCGTTGGCGTGAAGAAAGCATATGTGCGTCGCTTCCATCTGCCATGATTGATGCTGGCCCGTCCCGGCGAGCTCAGTGAGATCCACTGGCAGGAAAGGTCGGTAGATCAAACAGTGTACAAGGTGGTATATTAGTTTGCTCAGCACCAATGTCGAACTTTCGGGCTGGCCAAACAGTGTCTCAATGGAAGAAAAGGCATCTTGTGCGTTTGCAGCCCAGGCATCAAGTTCTTGCCGTATTCGTGAAAGGTTTGACTGAGCGTGCCAAGGAAAATGAGAGTCTCCCTTGACGCCGCCTGCAGCCAAATAACGATTCGAGGCTCCCAAAACTTTTACGATCTCAATGAGCATGGAGGGGCTGCTCTGGTTTGTTTTGGCAGGACCAGGAGTTAAGGAGATAGTGGTGCTACTGGAGAAGAAGTTGCCTTCGCGAGGTGCTGCTGACGGGTCAGACGACCACGCAGGCAAGCGCAAAGATATCGAGTCGTCACTGATAAGACATGGACGTTTTGATCCGCATGCGACGAAACGGTCCATGATATAGCAAGTCCAGAATAGCCGGCGGCGGCCCTCGCGCTCGTTAGATGAGAGCCGTGGTCCTACTGGCGGTTCTCGGTGCAGATTCTGTGCAAATGCCATGCTTATGGCGCTGGCTGAGATGTTGTTAGCGAAGCGCGCTTCTAACACGAGAGTAGGGTAACCAACACAGCAACATATAACATTTCTTGCCCTTTCCAGCCTGGAAACTAGCGAGCGACAGCAGAAGAACAACCTGAATGTTCTCAATGGAAGGCTCATCGATATCAAGGGCACTTCGCGCATATGTTGCGCACTCTTCACTGCTCCTCACAGCAGCGTTGTACCCTCCCATAAGATGAGGCGCATAGCTACACCAACGTTAGTTTTTACAATATATGCCAGTCTAGTGTCCTTACCGCGCCGTTACGGCTTGAATTGCATTCACTACAGTCAGAGAAAGCTGCCCACTTGTCCACCTCTGACGGGTTGCAGCTTCATCGAGAATGTAACATGGTTTGTTATGGAGCTTGTCAAAGTAGACATCAAGAAGTGCAGTATCTCGTGTGGTGGTTGAGTGCACTCTACGTATATATACGTCAGTCATTGGTGATTAGTCGTGGAATCATACTGCGTACCGAAGAGACTGATCACCAAATGGGACGGCAGGTTGGGCCTGGTCAGGTGGATTCTGGCGGTTATGTCGCTCTACATGACCGCTCGTAGGATTTGAAGATACTGGAGCCTTTTGCAAGATGGGTGCCTTGCCAGTGTTGCTACTATCATGGGTGTCTAGTGCTGTATCGTCTGTCCCGACTAAGTCTTCGTCTTGTGGTGGAACTGCTTTCCCTTCTGCTTCTAGTGCTTTCTCCATCTGATTGACGCGCTTGACCAAGGCTTCGAGGACGTCGGTCTTGGGACCTCTCTTTTTCGGTATGGCATCTGCGCGAGAAGAGAGGGTCAGCCAAGCAGATACATAGACGACGTGCGGAAGACTATATGTACCGTATACACAGAGACATTGAAAGACCTGGCAAGCCTCACAGGACGGGCGAAGACGGTTACATTTGATCTTCGAAATTGCTCAGTCTGGGCGGGACTTCCACGTGTGCGCGCGACATACCTTTCGCTTCCTGCAACTCTTGCAGTTCATGGCTTCCTTGGGTTCGTTATTCATTCGTACCACAGGTAAGCGATCAATGCCGATTTGCATCCGGGACATTCTGAGGGCTCAATAGGCCCCCCTCAATTCACACGGGCCTTGTATAATGCAGTAACGCGCCGGTCAAGTCCAGGGAAAACAACGTTGATGGTAGGCCATGACAAGTCGCAATACGTCTTGTCTGGAGAGGCTGCGAATGTGGTCAAGTGCCGTGAGACAAAGAGGGTGAAGAAGAAGGTAAGCCGCGAGATGGCGCGCGCCATGATTTGAAGACCGAGGAACTAGAAGCAGCAGGGTCAAGGTGTAAGGTGGGGGGGGAGCTGCATGATCAGTACACTACTGTATGTGCACACTAGCAATATATTAAACAATTCGAGTGCTCTTTGTCATGTTGTACCATTTGATTATATGGCGGGACAAAGTTCTCATTCACCTTTGGTTCACTTTGTACAAGTTACTGCTAACTTACTCATTCCCAGTGCTCTCTCGGCCGTGAAGCATGTCCCGTCCTGTGACTTACGCCCGCAATGGTTTCCCCAGGGAGAATTGAGCCGACATCTGTCGTTCCTCCGCATAGACTAGTGGAGCCCTCATACTCACAGCCCCATATAACCGCCCCAAGCACAATCTCGTTTATATGTACAGACATGCAACTATTCAACCGCGGTGGTCCGACAGATCTTCTGGTACAGTGATACCAAACTTAAGTATGCTGCATCCCTCACTTAAGGTGTTATGAGAGGGGAAAAAAGTAAAAGAAGGGAAGCTGCCTACGAAGGATCTGAGAGGAGCACGTGCGCATGCCAGTCTCGACAGTAGAGTGTCGGGAGGCTAGGACAATCTAGTACAAACTCCGACCAGCAGCTAGGCGAATAAAATCATACGGTATGTTCTGTCCGACTAACAGCCTCAGTGTCTCGACCGTGGTCCAGGCTGAGACGTCTGCTGCTCCGTACGCTGACCATCCTAGTGAAGCTGCTAGAGCGACCGGGTCTCCTTTTCGTGGACCATTGGCCAAGTCGACAAACACCTTGGGAGGTCGACTTTGTCCCTGTCGGCTGCCACTGTAGTGCTTCAGTAACGGTCCTACGAGCAGAGACTTATCTGCTCGCAACGCCGAGATGATGACGGCAGGCTGTGCGACTTTTTTCACATCTTCCAAGCCCCTGACGGGCGTCACAGAGGCTAATGGCGGTCCATGGGCCTTGAAGCCTATGGTATAGATGGTGCCTATTTCTAAGTTCCGCAGTGCAAACATGGCTGCGGCAGCCTGTGAATCACTGTTTGCGAGGACTAACGCTACCTGACCACTGTATGCCGAAGGTACGAAATCACGGCAGAGGGTTGCTCGTATGCCCTTCCAGGTAGCATTGTCGCCTAGCAAAGCAGGCTTGCTGCCTTCTGGTCGCACAACAACGGTATCAACCTGGCCAATAGAAGCCGCCGCATTCGATAGAGCAGGCAGGTAGGGAGCAGATGTCGACAAGGGAGGACTGATGTAGGCTCCACCAAAATTGGGGGTATTCACGGCGCTCTCGAGAGCAACTTGTGCGCCCCGCTCTACACAGATTAATTGATGCGGCAGACTTAATTCTGTGATGCATTTCTCGAAAAACATGGCCTGCCCAGTCGAGCGGGCGCTTCCGAAACAGTACATGTCAAGCCTTGGTATCTGTCCCATGGAATGGCGTGCCGAATTGATTTCTGCCACGCTCATCTGACCGGGAGCTGCGATCATTGGTAGTAGAGGATGAGTGACTGGTGTAAAGACTCTGTTCATTGCCCGCGACAGCTGGCCCATTGGACCCATGTTCAGACCGGAGAGGGGTGGGCCGGTATATGCATTCTGAATGACGGATCTGAAGTATTCGAGCTCATAATTCTCCTGCATGGTGTTGACAAAAGCTATCATCTTGACGACATCGCCATATGTGGCACCCGCCTGGAAAAGTTCCTGAGCTTTGGGTGATGCCCACTTGAACTCCCCCGAAAAGTCGTGGAACGCAGAGATGATCTTGCTGTTGCCCTTGCGCTCCGAGAGACTTTTCCTTATATCTTCCGGCAGCCACAGCTCGACATCGATATACTCGCAACCCCATTGCACTGCTCGATATAGGTAATCATGGAACAGTTGTGGATTGTCCATTGGAAAACGGCCATTCTCCTTTGTGCAACGTGTGGTGAATATGATTGGCAATTCCGTTCTTTGTCGTAGTGTCATGACCTGCTCTCCAACGTACTGCAAGCTGGGAACATTGGTGTGCGTTCCATCTGCTTTAGTATCTTCGAGCAAATCCACACGTATTTCGATGACATCGGCACCAACAGAAAGAATATCGAGGTTGGGAAGGGCGGCAAGTATATTGGGGAAAGTTGTGGATATGAGGGATGTTTGCGACTTCTTGACCAGGTCTTCGTGCGGGTTGATCTGGCCCAATATGAATGAGAGGAAGCGCGCCAAGTCCCGCCGGAAGAAAGGCTTGGTCGTATATAGGTATTCGTAGTCGACGATGGATGATAGGGCACCGATTGCCGAATTGGTGTCGTCAAGGCAATGCGTTCCGATGATGGTCCTCAAGTCTCGCCAATGCCGGACATTGGAGCTGGCGCCTGTGTCCGTGATGCCGACGACAACATTCTCGGCCTCGGAAATGGCATCGTCAGGACCATTGACCAGACGCCATGTCTGACCAAGCGCTGCAGCAATCTCAATCACGATCTGTTCATGGTCCTGCTCATATATCACAAGAACGGACGGTTCATTGTAGTCTTCCTGCTCTTTAACCGCAACGACAGGGCAACTCTTCAGCACGGGAACCGTGGTTGCCTCGGCTTGAACATCTGTCATCATCCCTATCCAAGTGCTCGAGTGCCTTACGAAGCGGATGTGGCAGAAGCACTGTACCGAGGAGTAGTGGTAGCGCTCAGTTGGTGGCTGGCTATAATCGTTGGGTTTCTGGGTGCTGCGCGACGTCTCTTGCTGCAAGGTCGTTGCACTCTACAGCTGATAAAGACACATCTCTCGGTCGTCCATGAGCATTCATGTAGTATGATCCGTCCGTGATAATGCAATTGGCTGTCGTGAGAAGATATTGGCATGAACAGTTCGGAGTAGTGTGAGATGAGTCCGATTGTTAAACAGGGTCGCCCGCTCGCTCGCTCGCTGAGTCGTAGTTGGTATAAGACGACGATTTGTATGTAGGTGAATACCCGTTGATTAGATGACTTTCACGCAAGCGATTCGAAAATCGTTATCGTTCAGGGTGTTACCCCTCCAATCTACTCAAGTAGCACAAAAAGCTAAGGTACTCAGGCTGGTTCATGGCCAACTGCCTGGGGTCTCCGCTTCTCGGTCTTCTCGGGGAAGCAAAAAGTTCCACTCGGCAATGACTCGTTTCTGTTTATCCACCAATCAGATGTCTATGCTACGAGTAAGTTAGTGAACCTCATCGGAGCGGAACGCATACACACGGAATCATGGTTTCTTCGTCACACGCCGTCAAGTGTGCTGGTGTTATAATCCGACAAGCGGTGCTTACAAGTAGCAGGGAGAATGTTATTCATGCCGAGAATGCTTCGTTCAACAACGTGAAGGGGTTATTGGGAACCTGAACATTGCTTGGAGCACTTTCGTTGTCCACTAGTGTCTGAATAAATCACTAACAAGCGCTTTATAAAACGAGGAATGTGAAATAAAAGAGGATGAAAAAAGTCGCTCGCATGTCACTGCGCTGGCAAGTAGCCATAGAGACAGAGCCGCGTAGAGCTCGTGGTCTCGTTGACCGGCGTCGTTCTCGGCACTACGACTTACTTGGACCATGCGTTGCTATAATGATATAGGATTCGAAAAAGGGCAGACACTTGCAACTAGGACCATATCAGCCATAGTTCTTGCTGAGCAACGACATTCGAACCACTGAACTGCAGTCGGTGTACTACTTACTCTGTAGGCACAATGACAACTCAAAACAGTTGCTACAAGCTTTTAGTTCGTGCCTAGACAGAGTACGATCAACATTTGGGTAAGCTGCTCCGCAAACACGTCTTGGCTCGTGCAAATGCTTACAGAAATAATCGACGCAGCTAGTAAGTGAGACAGCATGATTCTGGTGTTGGATTTATGGCGTGCCCGTCGTTACCCTCGGTCGCCTTGAACGCATCTCGTCTCACAGCAAGTAGCGCGTGTTCCACTCCCGAGTATGATTGTCTAATTAGCAAATCATTCTGACACACGCGTTTGATTGCGAATATATCCTGATCATTGGTTGTTGACCGTCCTTGGTACTGTAGGTTTCCTCGATGGCGATCCCTCAGAGGAGACAAGAAATGGCTTGGATTGGCTGCAATCCCTTGAGCCTGCTTGAGGGTGGCGGCGAAAGACAGGCTAATATTGGCACATGTACATGTCCATCCGATTGAGCAAACTGTCCGTCGTGCGACTCTTCAAGCAGCATCGGTTGCCTGACAACCAAGAGGTAGGAGGTGTCGCTTCATCTTTTTCAGACAGTCCGACGTTCCATTTCGGATATTGCGTCCTGGCGAAAGCTGTGTGTCAGACACGTTCAAGACTGGATCATAGCGTTTCAGTTCGACCTGACTTATAGCAGAAGAGATGGGCGTGTCTCGTCTCATTAATCGGGTTTGTAGATCAGTAGAAAGAGGGTCCGTGTCGGTTGAGAGGGCAGCGGGGCACACCACAGCACTGCAATATGCACGCAAGCAATAATCAAATCACTGGAGAAGATCATAGAAAAAGTTGAATGGCAATCTTAAAGAAACCTTGCAGTACTTGTACTCCTACGATGACAACGTATGGGCGCAGAGAAAGGTTCTTGGTTAGGCATTCTACGTGAAACACCCCGCCGGCATCTGAAGGTGTTTCTCACAATTCCGAGGGTTGTGTATGGGAGGAGCGTTCAAAGATCTAGATAACTTAGTCAAAACGAGACCGATACAACCATGCAACGGCGACGATTGCCGAACCTCCTCTTCCCCTTCCCCTGGCTCAAACGTATGGTGGAGTAAGTGTACACTTGCCGTCATTGCCGAAAAGGAGTCGAGGGGGAAAAACGTCGTCGAAGGTTATGGCAAAACACAACGGAGGAGGGAGGAGGGAGGAGGGAGAAAGGATGCACACGTGCGTGCGCGAAGTCACTGTGAATAAGAGCAAATACGCGCGATTATCCAATGCCATGCGTAACTTAGGGTACGGTACGACAGGCGCTCAGTTGGTGGCGTCGAAAGCCACTTGGCGAGATGAGGCATTGATTGGATTTATATTAGCCAGACGAGAGACAGTTCTGGGGTTCCACTGTCCGACACGTGAACGACATGGCGAGTCCACTCGGAACTGCCCACCAAGCAAACACGGAGAAGTGCACGGGGCGACGAGAACTGAGGTGGCAGTGGCACAATTGCACAACAAACGAAGGTTTGGATGCACGCTGCAAGGTACCCGTTGGGAAAATCGATAGGGAGGACGCTAGAGGAGCAAAGTTGTACGCTAAGATGCTCCTTCCGAACGGTTCATCGCGTGAAACCACACATGGACCAAGATGCGACCAAGATGTGCGTGCAGCGCCCTGCCAAGTAGATTAAGGTGTGATTTAGCGTGGGAGAAATGACTGACAGAGAAAGAGTCCGGCGCCTGAGGCTGGACCCTCACACGCTGTTGCGCGATGCCTTTTGTTTCGCCATTCCCCCTCTCATGTTTCCTCTCTTTCATCTCTTACAAGACTCTTCCCCCCATCGCGCTCGTCAAGTCTCGTCTCTCGTAGACACTTTCACTCTTTTCTTCACCCCAGTCATTCTTTGCTCGCGGAATTGATTTCCTGCACAAACCAGCACATTCATTTTTGCAATCACGAATCACCGTTTAACGACCCCTCTACACGTTGCTTAGAACCCAGTCGGACAAGTCGAGTTATTATCAAGATGCACTTCACCAGCTCTTTCGCTCTCACCGCCGCTCTGGCCGTGGCTGTCCAGGCCCATGGCAATGCTCATCACCACCACAGGAGACAGGCCGTCTACGGTTCCCTGAATGCGACCTTGTCTGCCGCTCCCTCTAGCTATGCCCCCTCCAGCTCTGTCGTGGCTCCCGTCGGTACCGCCGCTGGCTTTGCCTCGTCGGTTGTTGCTCCCATCGGTACTGCTCCTGTTGCGTCCTCGTCTTCCATTGTCGTTCCCCTCAGCACTGGCGCATCCAGCTCTGCTATCGTTGTTCCTCTTAGCACTGGCGCATCTACCTCCGCAGTGGTCGTTCCTCTGAGCACCGGCACCTACGGCTCATCTCTTGTTGCGCCTGTGGATGCCGCCCGTGCCTCTGGCGCCAGCGTTGTTGCTCCTGTTGGCACTGGCGCATCTGCGTCCAGCCTCGCTCCTTACCCAACTGGCGCTTCCGGCATCGCAGCCGCATTCGCAAGCGGTTCCGCCACCTCGGCATCCTCGTCTGCGTTCCCCATCGTCACCGGTTACGAAACTTCGGTCGGCTATACTACCATCACCCGTGACAAGACGCTGACTTACACACTCGGATCTGGCGCGACCAGGTCCACCGTGACCACTACCATTCGCCACACCTCTACCGCCTACGACACCATGACTTACTACATCCAGCCCACGCCCACTGCTTCTTCTGCTGCTGGTGCTGAAGCCAATGCTGAAGCCGGTTTGGACTCCAACTCGGACTCTACCCGCACTCAAACCACTACCCTCCACTCCACCACTACCTCGACCAACTTTTTCACCGTCTACCCTGCCTCCGCTTCCGTCGCTGCCAACGGTAAGGCCGTTGCCAGCGCCGGAGCTGACGCTAATGCTGATGTTGATTGCTCCGCCGCTACCACGGTCACAGTCACCGCCGAGCAGACTGTCTACGTCGTAAGTGAACATTCTCACAGACACAGTATTCACTTTGCCTAATTCGATGCCCAGACTATTGACGCCTCTTCCACTCCTATTGCTTCTAGCACTGGTGCCAAGACTGTCCTGCCTCTTCAGTCTAGTGCAGCTGCATATTACCCCACTGGCGATGCTGCCTCCGCAGGCGCCCCGTACGCAAGCACGGGTTTCGTCACTCTTCAAAAGGTCAAGCCAACCGGCACTGGCTCTTACTCCTGGTAGCCTGCCGGCTATCAAGTGGCGTAACGATTTGCTCGACTGAGCTGTTTACGACAATTTCGACACGGGCGCGATTTTCTTGATGTTTTATATCCGATTCCTGTGCATTTTATACGCCAGGCCCTCATAGCGTGAGGCTGGTGATTGCATTGCTTAGTACATACCCTTCCTTCTGCCCCTTTTCATATCTCCTCACCCATGTAT
>Ga0058704_10001455_pt1 | contig 11080 bp, 11 predicted proteins | sample AgamicMgSfe_FD_71363 | JGI IMG/M metagenome (GOLD analysis project Ga0058704, IMG submission 71363) | Agave microbial communities from Guanajuato, Mexico - Mg.Sf.e | ecosystem: Host-associated > Plants > Phyllosphere > Phylloplane/Leaf | place: Guanajuato, Mexico | collected 2012-05-30 | reverse complement strand
ACTACTCATGGCTTGTTCTCACTAGTTCAAATCTCCTCTAATCCCTCACTACCCTCAGTCACGCAAGAACTCTAACACTGTTAGAAGCAGCATGACAGCAACTTAGTGCTTAGCCACCACGCCTGAAGAATCAGCCTGAGCGGCGATCATCTTTTGATAATCCTTGACCGTGCCTCCAAAGTGCGTCACCGTTCCCTGATCACAAACCCATAGACTCGAGCACACGTTCTGCAACATGGTCACATCGTGACTGACCATCAACACACCACCTTCAAAGTTCCTGAGCGCATCGCTCAACGCGTCCATGGCTTCGATATCCAAATGGTTGGACGGTTCGTCCAACACCAATATGTGAGGGTTTGTAAGACTGAGACAGGCGAATGCAACACGCGATTTCTGTCCTCCGGAAAGGAGGGCCATCTTCTGTAGACCTGTCATACCAGTAATACCGAAGGCGCCGAGGTGACGGCGGTACTCCTCATCCGTCTTGCCTGGATACTTGGCGGCCATGAAACCCACAGCCGAGGCGGCCATGTCTAGAGCGTCGACGTGATGTTGGGCAAAGAAACCAACACGCAGACGCGGATTCTGCGATATCAGACCTGATGTGGGCGATAACGCCCCAATGAGCAGTTTCAGTGCTGTGGTCTTGCCTGCACCATTAGGTCCAACGATACCGATACGTGAGTCGAGCTGCACGTCTAGATCTACGTTGCGGAGAAGTGGCTTGTCAGGTGTGTAGCCGAAGGAGACATTGTCCATCTGTATGATCGGCGGAGACAGCTTCTCGACTTCTGGAAATTTGAAGTGGACGATATACTCGCTCTCAGGAGCCTCAAGGATCGGCATCTTCTCCAGCTTCTTGATACGTGATTGTGCCTCCGAGGACTTGGCAGCGTTGTATCGGAACTTGTCGATGAAGGCTTGCAGATGAGCCCGCACGACCATTTGGTTCTCGTACTCGCGTTTGGCCGTCTTTCGGCGCTCCTCTTTCGTTGCATAGAAGGACTCGAAATTGGCACCCTTGTAATAATCAAGCCGCTCGGAGTGTTGGTGCATGATGTCCGTGGCAACTTCGTTCAGGAAAGCACGATCGTGAGAGACGACAAGGACTGTGCTTGGGTAGGTCTGTAGGTAGTTGGCGAGGAAGGTAATGGATGGAACGTCCAACATGTTGGAAGGTTCATCGAGAAGTAAGAGGTCGGGCTCGCAGAATAGTGCTCTTGCTAACGCCAACCTCATTCGCCAACCTCCCGAGAAAGTCTTGGTGGCATACTGCTGTCGCTCATGGGAGAAACCAAGACCAGCAAGGATGCTTGCCGCACGGGACTCTGCCTTGTCGGACTCCATTTCTGCCAACTTGCCTTGAACGTCCGAGAGTGTCGTATCGAGACCTTCTCGGTGTAGGTCGAGCTTGGCGGCATCAGCGGTCGTGTCCGCCAATGATGAGCGTTCTGTTTCGAGCTCTGCCAGTTCCTTCGTGATCTTGTCCTGCTCCTTCAAAAGATGTTTTCGCCAGACGTCCGCGTCAAGTACAGCCTGCAGGGCAGTTGTGTCGTCACCAGTGATCTCTTGCTCAACGTGGAGGATGGAAATATGAGTGGGAATGGCAATCTCACGCCGACTGAGAGCACGTAGCAATGTAGACTTTCCGATACCGTTTTGACCGACCAGACCGTACCTCCGCCCAAAGGCAAGTGTAAGGTTGGTATCGCTCAATATACGCTTGCCGCCGATAGACACATCGATGCCGTCGACCTTGATATCTTTGCTCTTTGATTGAGCATCGGAGCCGAGTTGCAGCGGGTTGACAGCCATGAAGAATTCTTCATATGACTGCTGCTCATCGGGCACGTCGAGTAGTCTAGAGGCTTCATATTCGACGTTCTTGAACTCTTTCTTATCCTGCTTGACTCGTAATTTGCGTTCTGCCTTTTCAAGCTTCTTTTTGTCGACACGAGATTCGACCTTTCTCGCATTCGCGGACTCGAGATCCACACGACCAGTCAGGCCAAGAGTCGAGGAGACGTTCCTCTGCGAACCTACATTGATGGACTGGTCGAGTTTCCTGGCGGACGGGGCTTGCTGTCTATGCTCGCCATCTGCGCCATTGTGATTATTTAGCCTGTCGATGAATTTCGCCACCAGATTCTGAATCGTGACTTCGTTCTGAGTGGACAGATCTCCAGATGCGGAGAGCAGGAGCGAGGTAATGGCGACGGCGGCATCTTGCAGCGGATCGTTGTCCTGGCTGTAAGTATGTGAAGCATGGCTCAGATAGCCGGCGGCATAGTCCGAGACGACCGGATCAATGGTTGGGATCTGTGTACGGATCTCTGCCTCCATGGCGGATAAATGAAAACGGAGAACTGTGCAGTCAATCTCCGGCCACTGAAGGATCACGCAAGGTCCACACGCGTTTTAGAGACTGCAAGTATGGCTTTTGCTTCTCTAGCGATATGCCAGGAGATGGCGCTGAAGCAGTTTTAGGCGTCGTCAGCTACCAAAGACGCCACATATGTCTCGGTGTATAGAGTACGAGAGAGTGTGATCGACGTCGGCTGTTATTCGTGGCACAGTGGTTCAATAGGTGAAGGGCTGAATCCACGCTCTCGCCGTATCAGCCGGTGATGGCACTGCAGTTGAACATTTTGGCAGCGTTGTCGAATGTCTTGGCATATCTTGTAGAGCTGAATAATGGTGAAATAATTGGAGCTTCACAATGAATCGTGTATGTGGGGTTCGCGCGCATTTAGGCTCATCCGAAATACCACAAATACACATACTTGGCGCGGACAAAAGCGGTGATCTGCACTCATTTGCAACTATCCCGACAGTCGGGAAGTTCTTCGACCGGGCAGTACATCGATCGGGCTTACAGTGCCATTGCTGTAAGAGCTTCGGTTTTCCCATTCTCTCGGTGCGAGGTTGTTGTGTACAGTATACTGAGCCTTTCTGCAGACTACCGTCGAGGTGGAAGGAAGCTTTTTTGTAAGCGAACGCGTGCAGGGAAAGTCCGAAATCAATGCAATCTCATCTTCTGGTTGGCCTGATCGACGACGACGACGCGAAGGCTTAATATAAAAATGGCTTAGGATCCAGCAAGGCGATTGGTACATGCTCCACAGGGCGCGGCACGCCTAGCGAATGAAAGTCCAGTATCAGGCTCGACACGCAGACTGGTTCCGTGCTGCGTGAGAGTTCGCAGCCACGCTTCTGTATGTCACGGATCACGACAAACTCCACATACGCTAAGCGAGTGCTGATTCCGCAGCATACGTGCGTACTATTTGGCGTATCCGGCTTGGATGCTACAGTAGTCCGAGGCATGCCTCAGCCATTGCGTCAGGCGTGATTGCAGATCTAGAGTCACACTGTTGTCAATCGAGAGGTTTTTACATAGAGTGACGGACGAGTGCATATCCGGGTATGCAACAGAGTCCCTTCCTGCTCCCAGGAACCGTTCTTTGGCGAGTTGTACAGCATGTGAAGCTGGAACAAAACTGTCATAATGTAGCCTGTAGCATCCATGCTTTACTATGCGTCAGGGAATCCTTCTTGTACGAACTAAGACCGGGGTTGCCAGACAATAATATTAAGAATAACAACAACATTATTGTCATGTTATGTCATGTCCCCACAGGCCACGACCGAGCTCTCACTGATCGATTGCAAATCTGATCGACGACGAACACCGCGCCAATAAACGTTGGACAACCGGGTGAGCATTCTGCTCCCATGAACCTCTAGATGCCGGCTGGCGCACCAATGATCACTGTCGACACGCATAAGCATAAGGACCCTCCCCGTTTTTGCCATGGCTCGACTGTGGGAACGTGAGTGGAAAGTCCAAGCCTAATCATGTACAAACGTTTGCGTCCTCCACCACCGGATGTTTGGAAGCATATCGTGCATGAGCTTGTCGTCAATCTGCTGCATGCACGACTGTCAATCTTGGAGAGCTTTGCCTGTTCGAGAGCAGTCCGAGCGCTCGAGGCCGGTTTCGCGCGTGGGGACTGAAGGTGCTGCCAGCGAACCACAGCACAGAACCGCATTGCCGGGCTTCGCAGCGATCAATGGCGTGCAATGGTCGCTGAAGTGCCTGTGAGCCAAGGTTTCACCACACAGGCAGCTAGACAATCTGGCTGGCTGTGCCTGATTTGCGTGACTGATTGCTGCATGCGGCTCGAGATGAGCAGCCGTCATCTTCGTCAATCTTTGACGACAATCATCAAAGCACATGCGTTGTACAGTAGTATTGTGAGTGTAGCAGAAGTCTGAATACTGTCCATGGCCATGTAGGCTCGAGGCATGTATAAACAATCCATCATATATACCTTAGCAGTGATGTTAATAGGACGACCCTGGTGCCACGAGGCGGCGACCCCTCCTTCTGAACCAGACTCGCCGGGGTCATCCTTGCCTGGGTGTAATCATAATAGTCTGGAACCCGCAAAGGTACATGTACGAGCTCAGATGCTTGCTTGTCCTCGCTCCTCCTGCCGCCGGCCATAATAGACGGTATCGATGACATTGGGCAGACCTTCAATTGACTTTCACTGCAGTAAACAGTCGTACCAGATAATGGTGTACTTTGTCTGGCAAAGATCTGCTTTCGTGCCCGGAATGACCGCCGCCAATACTGCCTCTGTCTTTAGCCGACTGTCGAGATGCATGGATGTGGTCCTCAATAATGATAACAGTCGTGTTGCTCGACTGCTCTATAGACTATGAGGCGTCATCCATCTACGTGACTGGGGTGCGATGCAAATTTACACACATGTTGGTGCGGGAGAAGCTATTGTTTGGCGGCGGACGCTTTGTTTACCGGCATGCGTCAGGAAACTGATACACTGTTGCGAGCCGCGGCGAGCCTCGCTTGATTTCCATAGATCCTCCGAACAATAAATGCAATTACAGTATTAGGAACAGTTCCAGGCTTTGAGCTCGTCCGCTTGGCTCAGCTCATTACTAGCATTCCCTTCTCCAGCAAACCCTGGCAGATTCCTTGTCCAACGCGGTGGCGCCGCTGCGAGGGGTCTTGCGTACCACTTGCTCTGCCGCCGTCTGCTTTTGTCCAACTCCACCAAGCGACCCGCGGCCGTCTGAACCGTTGTTCCTCTAATCTGGTAACGACAGGCATCTTGGCCCATCAAAGCAAACTCTCCTGCTCTCGCCGGTCTGACTCTGCTGCTCAGTGGGTACACTACGAAACACTATCGTACCTTACCTGCGACTCTCACCTCGTCCGATTCAGCTGTCCCCTCATTACGGCCTGCTCATGTCATTGTCTATCTGCGCGCTTTGTGCAACATGAGCACGCGTCAACCCGGGCATGAACAGCGTCTGAGAATATTGATGAATGCCCTGCTCATTCTCTCCTGCCTAGGCGGGTCTCTGAGACGATAGGAAGCATGAAAACAGTGCCCACGGTAGATCTCTCCCCAATCCTCCTTCCGCCCCAGTCATCTTGCATGGTGTCGCACATTTGGCGGAGCCATTGCAGCATCTCGCGTGCACTGGTCTTTGTCCCACCCAGGGCTATCAGATGCCGCTGATATGCTTTCAACATCTCAACACTCAATGTTCCTGTTAGCATCTGATTGACCGACTGACTGACCGTCTTCATAGCTTGTGGCCTCAAGTTCTGGAGTAGCTGTTTCTGCTCTGGGTTTCGCTATCGCTCGGCAAGAAGAGCATCCCACGTCAACACGAGCATCAAGAGATCGTAGCTCCTTGCGCCGCAGCGATTCTGCTCCACTCTTTGACATGACCTCCACAGCGACCTGCACTGTGCAACCCGTGGATACTTATGCTCTGCCAAATTCTTTTTCCTTCTCGTCCTCGCTGCCGGCTGGCTTCTCGCTCTCTGCACGTCAGTCCCTACGGTCTGCCAGCTCTCGAGATCCAACGCCGGGCCATGCGAGACCGGCTTCTGCCGGCAACAAAAGATCATTGAAGCGGAGCCTGTACTCGAGGGACGGCGGCGAGACAATGGCGTCAGAGTCAGAAAAAGCTGGTGAAGACACAAGTGACACATCGGCGTGGACCTCCAACGTGACACAGTCAACATGGCTGAAACGTCTTTCCACCTTCTCGTCTGTCGACTCCAGCCTTCCGTCAAGTCCAAGACCTGCATCAGCAGCCGTCTCACAGTCGAACAATTCAGCAACCTTCTCACATGTTGGCTCGCTGACACCAATGTTTCCTCATGACAGTCCACTACCAGTACCCCCGAACAAGCTGGTCAAACGTACCTCTTCCGTCCGAAGTACCAGGAGCAACTCGAGGCTCCCATTACCGACTTTGAGAAGGCCTGCAACAAGTCATCAGCGTGATGCCACCATACAACAGCATAGAGGTAGACTCTCCATATCGGCATCCCGTCCCGTATCAATGGCCAATCTACCAGATGATTCGATTGACGTTAAATGGAGGAATTTCTTCACACCGAAAATTGCTGCTGAGCGTACTGGAGGTTCATGGAGAAGACACTCGACTAGCATCCCCAATCCCGTCAAGAGAATATGTCCCGACCGGCGGTATCGGCCAGTGTTGCTGTCCGCTGCTGAGCCTGTACTACCTTCAAAAATCGAGATTGATACGGAAAACCAAGCCGGCGTTGATACACCATATGAATTCACGCCTCAAACGTCGCCGGCAGGAGCTCAATCGGGACGACGTTGGTTCTCATCGCCCCTTCCCTCTCGACGTTCAGTCGTCTCCCCAGCTGTATCTCACACTTCCTCCCTGGCACATAGCAGGGTCGGAGCGCTCCAGCATGTCGCCTCGAGAAGCCCATCGATGCAAAGTCCTGGCCCAGACGCAGCATCCCAGCAAGGTCTCCCTCTCTCCAGCAGTCCGTCACTCTCCGTTCGACGCTCCATCTCGCCGAACGACTTCCTAAGTACGAACCCACCTGCAGTCAAACTCACGCCCAATAGTACACGACTACCTCAAGGCAAATACCGGCGGAAGGGATTACGAAGTGCTTCAGGTCCACCACTTTCGATGGGCACAAGACAGAGCGTTCCGTCCAATGACATAGAGAGACCTTCAAAACGACGTGATGTTGGCATACAACAACACCGACCAGCGTCTGCGAAAGTCCGAGATCGCACTTCTCGACTTTCCAACACTCCATTGCAAGAAGTTCCATTGAATCTGTCCTCGCCCGCTCCCCGAACCACATCCTTTGAAGCATTTGCTTCTCACAGTCACTTGCCCAAGAAGGAACATGAGACGGAGAGTGATCTGCCCTTCCTTGACGCTGGCGTCGCTCCATCTCCTACATCTCATTCCGAAGCTTCACGACCATCACGCCTTTCAGCAAACCTATCAGAGATAGCATCCACCTTTGCTGGCTCAGATACCGAAACTCGCTATCGCGATGACGACGCTCTTGACTCTCCTACTGGTACATTTTATGACTCCGTCCGCACAAGAGCTACAAGTACGAGTTCCGCGGTCAAAGGCCCTGCCCTTGAGAAGATCTTCGACGAGCCCATCACGGATACCGACACTGCCTTTGTCACGTCAGAGCATGTTTTTAGCAAACCTCTCTTTGTCAAAGATACTTTTGACAGGTTACGGCACAGTGTAATAGAAGAGGAGGAAAGTATCTCTACACCCGTCCGCTCCACTCACAGCGGCTCTGCCAAATCCTCGCCGGAAGTGTTTCGCTTCCGTGGTTCTCCCAATCACCAAGACTTTCCATCCTCACCACCAGACCTGCCCAGTGTCTTCACGCAGATGCCCACGAATCCTGGTGAAGACAATGAAAGCTTCTGGTCCTTCGACGATGGCAAAGAGGAGGCTCAGACACAATCTCCTGTCAAAAACAGATTTCCTCATCTGAGTATCACAGCTGATAGGCTTAGCCCGTACCCGAAGTCCCACGGCTCGAGCTCGCTTACCACGACACCGTCAAGAGCTGGTATCATGGCTGTCTCTGACAGAGACGCACGCAGTAACATCTTCGATTGGTCAGAGCAACAAATCCTTGACAAGAGTCCGGGCAATCACTCGCCCCCTAGACCGAAGACTGTCCACGGAAAGAAGGATGCTGAGAACAGAGGCAGCAGATCGGCTGGTCGACGAGCTCCAAGCGGCGTGCATGTCCGAAGCCAGAGTGTTCCCTCGGCTCCTGAATCAGATGGCAAGAGAAGTCAAGTCGTCACGAACAAATTTGGTACCTGGGGTGTTGGCAGTAAAGGTGTCACCGAAGATTGGAACGAGGACTTTGACTTCGAAGAACCACCACCTTTGCCCGTGTCTACCATTACGCTTCCAGAAGACAAGCGACTGGACAGTGCCTTCGGCATGCACGTACCCAAAACCATTCGAGAGCAGCAGAACAACGTTCTTGCTAACATTGGACTTCTTCGAGATTGGGGTCTGCTCATCGAAGAGCTGAAGGAGCTGAAGTCGCGAGCAGCGTCCCTCGAGCTCTCTGACGGGAAGAATGTCGACATGTGGCACGAGGCAGATGCCATGATTGATCTAGCCGACCATGAGTCCCATGATCGTACACTCGCACCACGGCAGTCGCCGCCTTCCTCACCCACGTTCGACTACGGTGCTTTCGACGAGCCACTGCCCACTGATCTGCCACCTCTGCCATCCAGGCTGTCCATCGCCGATGAGAATGTGTTCGATTCGCCGTTACCATCTCCGGTGCGAAAGGCTCAACTCACCCAAGAAGTCTCTGCAAGCCCTCGCCGTCCTCGCAAGGACTCAGAAGCCGTCGCCAAGTCGGTCATTGAGGCATTGCAGCAAAAGAGAAACGTGTCCGACCCTACACCTGGTGGCACTGTGGAGCAGCCGGCGAAGAAGGTTCCCTTCGACACCGCTACGCTGCGGCGGATCGTACCCTATGTGCAGGAATTGAGGGATCAGGTCAAAAGAAGCATTCGTGAAGCAGAAGGTCTATACATAAGTCCGCAGCATCGGGAAGCGCCGAACCAGGATCCCTCCTTCAGCCGCATATTCCAGAACCCACCCGAATCACCTTCTACCCGTCGCCGAAGACGACGTTCGACGGCAGCGACCGATCACCACTTATTGTCGATAGACAGTAGCAGCTCTGGCAGCCCACCAGACGATCTCACATCCCGCATGAAATTGATGACTGTCGTATGATGAGGAAGATTATACACGATGACATGGTCTTATTTCACGGCCACCTGCATCAGCCCTCACCGGCGACTAATGTATTTGTACTAAACCACTTTCTCGTATCCTTTGTTGGCGCACTAAGAGGAGCCGCGATCTTACATATGTTAGGCGGAATCGTTAAACCGATTCACAGCGACAACATTGCACGGCAAACGCAGACAGATTCGATGGACCAGTTCAAGCCGTATTCATTGAGCCCGTAATGATGGTATCTGATGGATAAAGAGAGATACATGGAATGTCCTGATAGCAGGACTACATACCAGGAAAGGGATCAATAAGGAGGAGGACGTTGGCTGTGGTTCTTTCAGGAAGACTAACATCGAAGCGTCCTTGATCTTGGGCTCATGTAGCTCTTCTGGCGGCATCGGACGGCCTTTTTTGCACATGCATAGCGAATGTCATCGTTTCTCATGTTCTTCTTACCACGAATAGAAGATTGTAACACAGATCCTTCAAGCGTCATTCGGACTCTCTCGTGTAAGGAAATGCTTGGACAATGTGACCGCGCTTTATAACATGCACGCATGCGTCATACTAGACTGCATAGATCGAATGTATTTTTGAATGTATCAAGCCGACAGAAAATGCTTGAGGGTATTCGGGTTAGGCATCGTACGGCATATGATAAAATGTGCCCTGCTGGTCACATAGCAGGCATAGCTACATACGTCATTGTTGTTGACTGCAACCGACATCGCAATACCCAGCTCTCACAGTCCAGTTTGGGTATCCCACTTCTTATACAAATATCTGCCTTTTTGCTATACCATCGCCTGAAAATGTCTATGGCGTCTCTAAAAGGCCTGGTCGATCTGGACCAGGGCATGTTTTGGCTCTCGGCCGCAAGCATCGTCTTCAATCCCACATACTGGAAGTAAGTTAGCCTACGCACTATAACCCAATCTGTATAACGACTGACACTGTCTCAGCACTGCTGCCCGATCAGGTACGTCGAATTTCACTTCTGTGATTGTGCTTCATTCGACTGCGAGAGACGCGAGCATGGCCATAAAATGACTGGGCTTTGCAGAATATCGGCAGAAAACAATAACGAAGCTGTTCGGCGGTAATTCGCTGTATGGCTGCTATGCGCTGGCGGTATCGATATTCACGCTGGGAATCATAAGAGATGCCATGTATGTATGATTCCTGCTATCGGGCTGCGCAGCCACCTATTGCGACCGGCCGAGTATGCCTCCCGCCAATGCATTGACTGATCAAGATCATAGCTACGAGCGCGCTCTACGGACTCAGCCCTCTCATCCACTCCTCCAAGGCTCCCTCTCCAACGCCTTAGCAGTCGCCCTTCTGATCAGCGGCAACACATTGGTACTCTCCTCCATGTGGGCACTAGGCATCACCGGCACATACCTGGGTGACTACTTTGGAATTCTAATGGATGATATGGTGACTGGCTTCCCTTTCAATGTCACTGATGCTCCAATGTACTACGGCTCCGCAATGTCATTCCTCGGTAGCGCGCTATGGCTAGGAAAGCCAGCAGGAATAGTGCTGACCGGATTGGTGTTTGTTGTGTACAAGGTAGCTTTGACGTTTGAGGATCCCTTCACCGCTGGTATCTACAGGGAAAGAGATGAGAAGCAGAAGAAGGCCGGTGCAAAAGGAGGAAAGACAGGCAAGACTGGGCCAATGGCGAAGAATGAATAGTGCATTGATGAGCCACTGTGAATACGATATCGGTACGAGAGGATCGCAGAATTGTAGGTGATGAAGAAGAGCTCGAGAACATTGAGCTCGATGGAACGAGTTCAACACCACACGCAGAGTCTGCGTATGCGTCAGGGTCTTGGATCGCAGCAAGGCGACCTTATATAAAGTGCACTCAACCTCGCACATGAGAAAAGCATGATTTTCCGCACAAGCACATCTTAGATACCAA
>Ga0058704_10001454_pt1 | contig 11084 bp, 10 predicted proteins | sample AgamicMgSfe_FD_71363 | JGI IMG/M metagenome (GOLD analysis project Ga0058704, IMG submission 71363) | Agave microbial communities from Guanajuato, Mexico - Mg.Sf.e | ecosystem: Host-associated > Plants > Phyllosphere > Phylloplane/Leaf | place: Guanajuato, Mexico | collected 2012-05-30 | reverse complement strand
TTCGATGCCAAGGATCGCGATCCAGTTTTGTCAGAACGCCTTACACTATTCATATGACTTTCAGGCATCCGAATGGGAACCAAATTAACGAGCAACGAAACTAGTAGGTGCTAAAGAACTGTTTGGAATAAGACTATGGTATACATTAAGTAGCTCTAGGCTGTGCGCAAAAAACCAAGACCATTTATCGTCGCTGTCGTGATAGTATACAGGCCATGGATCATGGCAAACGCTGAGAATGATCGCTTTGTAACATGAGAATTGCCAGCGAACAAAAACAAAGTACGACCCGAAGTCGGCTGGGGAATGGGGTATCAAAAGGTATAAGGGCTCAGAGAACAATAGAATTGAACTCCTTAGACCTGACTCATAGATGGGCCGCCCTTTCTGATACCGCCCATACCACCGCGCATGTTGACACCGGAGCTTCTACCTTGCATGGCAGAGAGAACAAGGGAGACAGTGAAGGCAATGAAGCCGAACCAGAGGAAAGCGGTGGTGGCCTGAGCCTCGTGGCAGCGCTTGCTGGTGTTTGGGGATCCGTTGGTGACAAAATTGGTGGATGTGTAGGCCTGTGAACTGTTAGCATTGGTGCATAGAAGGAATCGGCGCATAAACTTACGTAGTTGCCGCAGCTGTGAACGTGGAGGTATGCAGCCATGGCGACAGCACCGCAGAAGTAGAGAAGGACGTTGATCGCGTCAAGAGCGATCATGAGCATTGGGTGAACCATGAAAGACTCCTTGATGGTGGCAGGGATGAGGTAGAAGAGTGACAACATCGAGAAGACGGCCACGAACATGTCGTAGTTGACGATGGATGGGTTGCCGGCGAAAGAGGTAGCGATCATGTTACCGACGAGGGACATGATGAGCAGAGCCCAAAGAAATTGGGTCGCGCGCACGGCGACGTTGACCATAGCGATTCCGCCAGCCATTGTAGATGAGGTTGTTTGAAGTTAAAGTGGTTGGATTGGGTTGGTGGTTGATAGATTTGTGGTTAGGAATGTCGCGAGTTGATTGTTGGCGATGGGTGATGGGTTGAGAAGGACAAAAAAAGCGTGCTCGTGGTGGTTTAATAGCTGATAGTAGGCATGACGTGTGTGACAGCCCGAAGGGATCCGCGGGCGACAAATGACGTCGAGTCTAACTGCTTCCAAAACTCAAAATTGTTTGATTTTTGATGCACACATCGTCACCACCCGGATCGCTGCATCCGCACGGTAGGTGATTTACCTGTCTAGTACTGATCTGGTCGTTAGTGAGGCTCAAATAACGCAATATCTGTCCAAACATCTGACATGCGGTCTGTTCTGGGTGAGGTTGTGGACAGACTCACGGAAAGCATCTTCGCTACTGCGCGACTCGACGGGCCGCACATCTAACCGCCGCTCACCGATCACTGACCACCTTGCATCGCGAGCAGCATGCATGCATCACAGGGACAGACCATTGTTCCATATCGTCATCTTGGTGACACAAAACAGGCTCTCACCTTATCGAACCACCATGACCAGCTATGAGGCCACAAACTGCACTACTCTACTGTATCAGAAGCGCTGCTTGTCCACGACATTGCGTTGTTTTTCCGTGGGCACTACCTTAATACATGGCACTCGATTGCCGCCCTGCATCGCGAGAATTCATCGTGGCTTGAACCCTTGATTTATTGACCGACATTCTTAAAACTCTTGATAAGGTTTCCTGCTCAGGATGCACGCTTCAAAACGCCCACTATGCTAGAAAAGGGTGTCCTCAGCCACACTGTCCGTTTCGAGCTCATTCGTCCTCGAACCTTGCTCTTGACTACACTTCATTTCTCAAATCCAATATGCACGCGCTTACCCGTTGTCGATGATTTACTGGCCAGCCTACTGTCGTTTCAACTCTCCTTGAATGGGTAGTGCGAGAGGATCCGGCCTTCGCGACCGTGAAGAAGGCGAAGGAGTATCAGACGACGGCGGTGCAGGCCTCATTGGTAGGTTCATCGTCACCGGCCCTGTGCTCGAAGTTCGTTCCGGGTATGCTGGGCGAGATCTCGAATTCGAGGATCCGTTTGATGACGCAGTGATGGGTATCTCTCCAGACACTGGTGTAGGCTCTCGAGATATCGGCCTTGACGATTGGGCGTCGCCGCGCAGCAGTGATCTGTTCGAAGGAGATGGCTGTGAGATGAGGTGAGACTTGCGATTATGCCTGTCCATCATACTAGTCGCCCAGGCCTCAAGGTCGACGGGTGTTCTCTTCGCTGCTTGAAGGAAAGGATCGGCATCCTGTCAAAAATTAGCGTCGCTTCACGGATGTGCATGAGAAATCATACATAAAGCTCCCATGGGGTTGGTCTTTCGTCTGGACTCTTCATCAAGCATTTGGCAATCACGTTCTCCAAGATCTTCGGGAATGCGTCACTCTTTGGAAGTCTCGGCGCCGGCTCCAGAACGATCTGTTGGAGAAGATCGAGAATACCTTGCGGTCCTCCGGGCTCGTCGTCCGAATCGCTTGACGTGCCAAACGGAAATTTACCGATGGCTAGTTCCATCAACGTCAATCCAACACTCCAGACATCCGATTTGACGGTATAAGCCGAGCCTTGAATACGCTCTGGAGCCATGTACGTGCCGGTGCCGACGAATGTGTCTGCTACCGAATTGTCCAGCTCGCTTGATACACCAAAGTCACACAACTTGATTTGTCCTTTCGAGTTAACCAAGACGTTGGAAGGTTTGATGTCGCGATGCATGATCCTGTGTGCGCGGTAGAGATATGTCAGACCACCAAGTACGGATTCCGCAATCTTGCCCAGTACATCAACTCTCACCGGGCCAAAGTTTTTCGAAATGCTGTCAAGGGAGCTGTCCAGATATAAGCTACAGCCATGTTTGTCCCCATCTTCTACTCACCCGGTATCCATGTACTCCATGCACATGACGACGTCTCCAGTGTCGTTCAAGAAAGCTCCGTAGAAAGACACAATGTTGGGAGAATTGCACTCGTGCATAATCTGCAGTTCACGGACAATGCGTTTCCTGATTTCCTTCTTGGCTTCCACATGTATGATCTACAGGTCATCAGTCTCATGTCCACGCTTCTCTGGATGTCCCAACTCACCTTCCTTGCCATCACAACCTTTGTCGCTGTATGCATCACCTTGCTGACCGTACCACCGTTTCCGGCGCCCAGCTCTTTCAGGATCTGGAGGTCTTCACTCCGTAGATCCAGCCTGAATTCCACACCAATCTCAAGAGTATCTCCTCGCTTCTCGTCGTTTCCATTAGCACCTGGAATCTGCGCGTCGGTCGCAGCCGGAGCAGCTTTGGGCGCCGGAGCGTTAAGGGCCAGTCCTTTGACGTTCTTCCTCTTCATCGTTCGTGTTGCGAACGCATCGCTTGACATGTTGGCGGATTGGCTCCGCCGAGCTTTGACGCTGACCAAGGACCAGCAGAATTACGTGAACCTCTTGTAGGAGTACTCGTTCGAAGATCAGTGATCCGCGTGAATGATTGCTCCAAGGATAGATTGTTTAGTCAGGATTCCCTATCGGGGAAGAATTGCGGCAGGTGAATGATCAGTATCGGCAGGTGAGCGTGCAAGACGTGAGTAACAAATACTGGCTGTGTGATCGATAGCTGTGAGCCTTTCGAAAAAATTAGGAACCAGGGGAGTTGAGTAATTATACGAGTTGCTGATTCCGCGAACGATGCGATCTGTAACCAGGCTAGAGGGTTGGGTCTTGGACTAGCGTTAGGAACCGACACTTTCAGATTCAGAGATGTCCAGGCTGTTGATATGGTATATCCTTGTGACAAGACCGAGCAAGCGTAAATGAGCTATTTGCTGATTGTCTGCCAATCGAAGACACTTTTCGATACTGTGTGATTCAACTGGCGGCTTCAGGTCGGCATGGTGCATACCGCTTTGGCCGTTTTCCAATACACACTTCACTTGCAATAACCAATCCCCAGATGCCAAGCATCACGGGCCTTTGACGCGCCAAGGCCGCTTTCTAGAGCTTCACTTGGGAATGTTCATTTATGGTAATTTGTCAACTATCGCGGACGCGTATATGTAGTATACCGCAGAGCATACACAACGAACTTACGCCCAACACGAAGAGAGAAGGCGCATCAGTGGCATCGAATCGGGGCTGACGCTGCCCACATTGCGACTCCTTCACTTCCAACGACCTCTGTGATCGACTCTCTTTACAACACTCATCACACACCTTTCAAGTTTGACTCTCTTCACTACGCTTGCGTTCAAGCCTTAATATCCAAAGACTGTTCAGTATGTCAACAAACGCATTTTTCGACGTCTCGGCCGCAGTCGACAGCGAAGAAGAGGATGAGGACTACGATGAAGAGACCGGCGAGGTAGCTAGAAGGCCAAAGAAGTCGGGGGACGATCTCAACGACTCTAGTGAGGAAGAAGACGAAGACGACGACGAGGAAGCAGCACGTGAAGTGAGATACATGAGCAATTGGCTTTCTTATAAAGATATTGATGTTTTCTAGGTTGCCCAAGGCTTCATCGCGGACGAAGACGAAGAGGACGAGGACGAAAAAGCTGCGCGCCGAGAGCGCAGGAGAGAGCGAAAGAAGAGAAGACGTGAGGAGCGAGAGCAAGAGGACGAGGTGCTTGACGAGGAAGATTTGGATCTGATTGGTATACGACAGGACGACCGAGCAGATGAACAAGTATGTTCTTATACTTGAGGTGCCAGAGTTATGCTTACAAATGACAGTCCAAGTTCAAGCGCCTGAAGCGCGGCCATCGAGATGATCGTCAAAGAAACGAATCCCGTGGTGTGGAAGAAATCTTTGAAGACGAAGAGGAGGAAGAGCGCAGAGGCCCTCGAGGTCTCGCTGATGAGTTTGATGACTTTATTGAGGAGGATGAATTCCCTGATGAGGAGGCCGAAATGATGCGAGACGAGGCTGAAATCGCAAGACCAACAGGACGCCGATATGTGGACCCCCTCAAATTGCGCAGCGGCATGGACGAGACAGCCCAAGAAGACATGATGGCAGCATTTGGTGACGGTACCGAATACGACTGGGCACTCGATCTGCAGGACGCTGGTGATGAGGCCGACCAAGACCCAGACAAGATTCTCGAGCTCAAGGATGTGTTTGAGCCTTCTCAGCTGGTCGATAAGATGTTGACGGAGGATGACAACATCATCCGTGCTACTGATGTCCCGGAACGATACCAAATTGCTCGCAAATCGTTCAAGGAACTGGACCTTACACCGGAGGAGCAAGAACAAAGGAACAAGGAGGAAGCAGCCTGGATGTGCGCTTTGATGCTACCAAAACGACGTCTCGCAAGCGACATGCTCGAACCCTTCCAGGAATGCGTCGGCCATGTTTTGCGCTTCATGACCATTGAAAACCTCGAAATGCCCTTTATCCTCCACAACCGCAAGGACTACCTAATCCACGAAGAGCGCATCCCCACCGCTCCAGACCCGGGCGATCCAGACAAGCCCGCTTACGAGGTCAAGGCTTCGCGACTGCTCCAGCCTGCTGACTTGTGGGAGATTTACGAACTCGATCTAAAGTTTAGAGCACTGATGGAAAAGCGTGATTCCCTCGAGAAGTCATATCAAGCACTTCAGGCGCAGGGTGTCGAAGATGCGGTGTTTGATGACATGATTCCAGCAGCTCAGATCATGGAGGAACTCCAGGACGTTCAAGACTACCTCCACTTCCAATATTCCGCTCAACTCAAGGATGCCATGGTCATTGATGGAGAGTCTAATGGTGTCAATGGCACAAATGGAACACAGAAGCGCGCACGCCCAACCAGGAATATCTGGGATCGCGTTCGAGCAGGCAGAGCATACCACGTCGTGAAGGCATTTGGCATTTCTGCGGATGCTCTTGCTCAGAATGCGCTCAAGGCAGGAAAGAAGGCTTACACAGAAGATCCTACAGAGCGACCTGACGATATGGCTGATGGTCTTGTCGACGCTGAAGAATACTCAACTGGTGCTCAGGTCTTGCAGGCAGCGAGAGCCATGTACGCTGAGGAACTCGCAATGAGTCCAAGAATGCGCAAATTTGTCCGCCAGACCTTCTACCAAGACGGAGTCTTTGACTGCAACCGGACTGAAAAGGGTCTGAAGCGCATCGACGAAGAACACCCATACTACGAATTCAAATACTTGAGAGCACAAAATTTTGGCAGTCTGATGGAGAAGCCAGATATGTTCTTGAGGATGCTCAAGGCGGAAGAGGATGGTTTGATCGAGGTCTCACTTCGCCTGCAAAATCCTCGAAGCTTCACCAGAGCTCTTTACGAACACATCGAGTCAGATAACGTTTCTGATGTCGCAGATGCTTGGAACGCACTCCGCAAAGAGGTCGTCGACACTGCTCTGCAAAAACTGTCAAAACTTATCATCAAAGGCTGCAAGGAGAGTTTGAGAACTGAATGCGAGGCCGAGATTGCAAAGACGTGTCGCAACGAATACCTCAACAAGCTCGACCAAGCACCATTCAAGCCTCGCGGTATGATTTCAGGAACCGTCCCTCGTGTGCTTGCAGTCTCGAACGGATCTGGACAACGCAACGACGCCGTCTGCTGGGTGTACGTCGACGAAAACGGCCGTGTTATTGACAACGGCAAATTCACAGATCTTCGGATCGGTAACGCCGAAAAGTACATACCCGACGGCAAAGATGTTCAGGCATTCCAGGACATTGTTAATGATCGACAACCCGATGTCATCGCAGTATCTGGATGGTCCGTCGAAGCTCGCAAGCTTTACAAGGATCTACAAGACATTATCGACAAGTACGATGTGCAAGGTCTAGCAGAAGAAGACGACGACGGAAACGAGCAGCGCAGCAAGATCGATGTTGTTATGACCAACGACGAAGTTGCTCGCCTTTATCACTCCAGCGCACGTGCAGCAACAGAGCATCCTACTCTTCCACAACTGGCCAGGTATTGCGTTGGACTTGCGAGGTATATGCAGAGTCCATTGAAGGAATACGCAGCACTTGGCAGAGATGTCATTTCAATTTCCTTCAGTCCACATCAGAACCTCGTCTCGCAAGAAAAGATTCTCAAACACCTCGAGATGGCCATGATCGAGATTGTCAACTTGGTTGGTGTCGAGATTAACGAAGCTGTAGTGGATTCAGCCACGGCCAATCTACTACAATACGTCTGTGGTCTCGGTCCAAGGAAAGCTGCGCATCTTCTCAAGGTCACCAATCTGAACGGAGGAGATCTGTCGACTAGAGAAGAACTTGTTGGCGACATTGACAGAAACAAGCGTGCGGCGGTTGGGCCAAAAGTGTTTGAGAATTGCGCAAGCTTCCTTTACATCACCTGGGATGAGTCGGAGGCGGAATCAGATATGCTTGACAATACTCGTATTCATCCCGAGGATTACGACACTGCCAGAAAGATCATCGCAGACACGCTTGATCTTGACGAGGAGGATGTCAGAGCGGAACAAGACGAGAATGGAGCGAATGCATTGGTTCGCAAGCTTGTCCGGGACGATGCCCAAGACAAACTCAACGATCTCATTCTTGATGCGTATGCGGACGAGATCTTCAAGAAGTTTGGCCTCAAGAAAAAGGCCACTCTCGAACTCATTCGCAACGATCTCCAGACACCATACGAGGAGCTCCGACAAGCGTTCTACTTCCCTTCGACAGACGAGATTTTCACCATGCTTACGGGAGAAACTCACGAGTCGTTGCAAGTTGGTATGATTGTTCCTGTCACGATTCGCAAGACATTCATCGACAAGATCGATGTGAAGTTGGATTGTGGTGTGGAGGGCTCTGTCAGTATTCTGCCCAAAGGCGTCGGACCGGGAGAGGTTGAGCCACGGAACGTGTGGTCACAGCATCAGACCGTCCAGGCCAAGATCATCGATATGGACCGCAAAAAGTTCACTGCGGTATTCTCCATGGGTGATGGAGAATTGCAGCAGCCTTTCCGCAGAGAAGTTGATCACATGCCTGGACAATGGGATGAGCAGCAAGAGCATCAAGACAAGAAGGATGCGATGAAAGGTATCGAGAAGAAGACTGGTCGCGCGCAGCGTGTCATCAAGCATCCTTTGTACAAGCCTTTTACCTCAGCGGAAGCAGAGCAGTACCTTGGATCTCAGTCACGTGGCGATGTTGTCATCCGACCTTCGTCCAAGGGTATGGACCACTTGGCTGTCACGTGGAAGGTATCGGACAATGTCTTCAAACATATCGATATTCTGGAGCTGGACAAGGAGAATGAGTTCAGTGTGGGTAGAACACTCAAGGTGGAGAACAAGTATACGTATAGCGATCTGGACGAGTTGATTGTGCTTCACGTCAAGGCCATGGCAAAGAAGGTCGACGAGATGATGAACGACGAAAGGTTCAAGGAGGGTGAACGCAATTCGACCGGTAAGATGGCCCTTTTCTGAAGACTACTTGCATTGTACTAACAAATGGCAGAACAATGGCTCAAAACATACACGGAAGCGAACCCGAAGCGTGCAATGTACGCTTTCTGCATCAACAGCAAATATCCAGGCTACTTTGATCTCTGCTCCAAGGCCGGTCTCGATGGACCATTGGTGGTTTGGCCAGTTAAGATCATCCCAAATGCTTACCAATTACAAAAGAATGCCTATCCAGACATGAAGGCATTGAAGAATGGATTCAAGACGCTGGTTCAAAATAACGCAGGGCGTCCAGGCATTAATGGTCGGAGGTAAACAAAAGCAGGATAATGGATTTTGGGCGCAGTCGATGCCCAGCGACTGAAATCAGCGTAGGGCGCGAGATACTCTATACTTATTCATGCTTGAGAAAGATCACGTGCAAGATCGTGTTTTGCAAAGATGCGCAGGGCGTACAATGTCAACGGCGATATCTCAGAGATTCTTAAGAAGAATGTGCTATGCGCTTAACAACAAATCACCAATGATGTGAATGTCGACTTGACGTGACGTGAGCCACGTGGCATTGGCTGATGATTTCGTGCATGATTGAAAACACACAAGAACATCGAATCCGGACAAAGGCATCGGAGATAAGTCCTTTCTTGCCCCCTGCATCAGTAATCATGATACTGCACAGCATATCAGATCCATCAAACTCGGAGTTTTCTCGTAGGCGCAAATTTCTCAAAGATGTGCCGCAGCAAAGCCGGCAATTCTTTCGTGTGCATCGCAGCGCGAACGGTTCAAACTATGGATTGACGTTGATCTGGATCGGCGAATACGGCCCTAAGTTCTGTAACGTCATTTCACATGGACACGAAACTGCTGTCCTAATCCCACCGCTTTCGATAGCCATCGATGGCCTAGGAAATACTGCTGCTCAGTGCTCACTCGATGAAGAGCAAGACGAACGGCGGTATTGGCACTCGTCGCCATGAGCTCAACAGCACATTCTACCACATCGCAGGAAACTCGGTCTCAACGGCACGTCGTTTGGCATCATCTCGCGAATAATCATTATCATCGTGAGCTTCTGCCACACACTAATCTCGAGTGAGACAAATCCGAGGCAATTTTTATTACAGTATCTGCGGATCCACAGAATAGCATTCTTCTGCCGCCACGGCGACGGTAACGGACCCTTCCATCGACTTCTTTCTACGGTATTCTTTATGTACTCTACGCCCACTACACTTCCTAGAGTACGATTAACCTATTGGCCCGTCAATCGTTCATTGCAACGGACGTATCCGGATCTTCAATTTTCTCGATCGAGCCACAGTACTGCGCTCAACTCTACTGGGCAAATTCCCTTGATTTTTCCTTCCATATCCCGAAGCCTCAACTAAACTGCCATGCATTATTGCTAAGCAGGTACGTCATGTCGTTTGAGCTCTGGGCCATTGCCTCGCCGGACGAAATATTTGGGTCCAATGTGGTAAGGACCCCATCATATCCACTCGTTTCCCCTGTGTCTGTGCCAACGTTCTCTCCGTCGTCTATATAACATCCACTGCCCATCCCAGAGTCTCAAACATGTCTTCTATCCTCGAACAAGCCAAGAACATTATCCTCCCTCATCACAACAAGGAATCAACACCAGCAAACACAAACATGTCTGACGTTACTTTCACTGTCTACAAGGGCTCCGAGTCCGGAAAGATTGTCAAGTCTACCACCACCAAGAGCGGCGAGCTTAAGGATGACCAGGTTCTCCTCAAGGTCACCGCCTCCGGTCTCTGCGGTACCGATGAGCACTACCGCCACGCCGACATGGTCCTCGGTCACGAGGGTGTCGGTATCGTCGAGAAGGTCGGTCCAAACGCCAAGTACCTCAAGAAGGGTGACCGCGTCGGTTGGGGCTACGAGCACAACTCCTGCGGTCACTGCCAGGAGTGCTTGACCGGTAACGAGACCTTCTGCCCAGAGCGTGCCATGTACGGTTACGCCGATCTCGACCAGGGATCTTTCTCCCACGCTGCCGTCTGGAAGGAGGCTTTCCTCTTCAAGATCCCAGACGCCATCCCAGACGAGGCCGCCGCTCCACTCATGTGCGGTGGTGCCACCGTCTTCAACGCTCTTCACATGTACGGCACCGAGCCACATGAGCGGGTCGGTGTCGTCGGTGTCGGCGGTCTCGGCCACTTGGCCATCCAGTTCGCCGCCAAGATGGGTTGCGAAGTCGTCGTCTTCTCCGGCACCGACAGCAAGAAGGACGAGGCCATGAAGCTCGGAGCCAAGGAGTTCCACGCCGTCAAGGACGTCAAGGACCTCTCCAAGTCGACCGCTCCTATCAACCGTCTCCTCGTCACCACCTCCGCCCAGCCAGACTGGAACCTCTACCTACCAATCATGGCCCCAGGCGCCACCGTCTACCCTCTCTCCGTCGCCTCCGGTGACTTCTCCATCCCATACATGTCTATTCTCCTCGCTGGCCTCACCATCCAGGGTTCCCTCGTCGCCTCGAGGTACATCCAGAACCGCATGTTGGCGTTCGCTGCCAGACACGACATCAGGCCTATTACTCAGAAGTTCGACATGACTGAGGAGGGCATCAGCGATGCCATGAAGAAGCTCAGTGAGGGCAACGTCCGTTACAGGGCTGTTCTCTTCCCAAAGGAGAACTAGATTTG
>Ga0058704_10001453_pt1 | contig 11096 bp, 8 predicted proteins | sample AgamicMgSfe_FD_71363 | JGI IMG/M metagenome (GOLD analysis project Ga0058704, IMG submission 71363) | Agave microbial communities from Guanajuato, Mexico - Mg.Sf.e | ecosystem: Host-associated > Plants > Phyllosphere > Phylloplane/Leaf | place: Guanajuato, Mexico | collected 2012-05-30 | reverse complement strand
TTGCACCGTGAGGGACTCGAACCCCCGCCACTTGCTTGGAAGGCAAGTATGATACCCTTTCACCAACGGAGCTTCAACGAAGGATAATCATTTTTTGTCAAATAATAAATGCATGTTTTGATAAGCGCCACAAAATTGTATGCAAGAACATGAGGTCCACAAGCCTTCTCATGTAGAGCCTGGATCAGTCCCTTTTAGCTTGGCTGCTTGGAGCTGCCATCGTTCACTATGTCAAAACATGGAGCAACAGATCGGCGTGGCTGATGATGGTCAGCTTGTTCGCTAAATAGGTATACACGCTTGCCTCCATCTGCAGTACCAAAAACTCGAAGCTTTGTGCAAGTCTACGATTTATATAAATTGTTCATCACAGGCAGCTCAAGCGGGCACTCAAGCGGTTCTAGACCAGAGCCTTGCCGCTATAATGAACGGACAGCAGTGCCTCTCAACTGCATCTGGACTGAGTGACAGCCAACGAATTGAGTCTCATTTCTGAATCCACTTTTGGCATCTACTTTAGCACAAAGACTCAGGAGGTACAGCTCGCCACAAAGCTGACGGTTCAAAACCGACGACCTGAAGCCGACGTGTCGAGTGGCTATTCAGACAATCTCACGAGTCCATCTGGAAGTTGTTTATACTTTTTACATTCGGCTGATGGGTGAGGACAAGAGTGGTAGAAGAAAGGAAGAGCCATGGAGGTGGAAATGAGCCGCATGTCCACGTGCTGACCAAGCGAATTGCCCGATGTTTTGCCCCGCGTCTATCGAACTTTGAACAGTACCGATTTAGATTTCTATCCTCGACATCCTCTCCATCGGCGTAGACGCTGGTATAGTACTTGCCTTCCAGCTGGGTGTCGTCGTAGTAAGCCAGCCAATCTAGCACAATCCAAAGCTGATCTACACAGCCTCTTCGAGGTTTGAATCATGACTACACCTTTCAGTCTAATGCGCTTGTATGTGGCGCGTCACGCTAAGCGCGCCATGAGCTGAACATGCTCATCACTAGCATTTAAAATTGAGTATCCCAAGATCACCTATGGCTCGGTCATTGCCTCTGCGCATTCTTGGAAGCCAGACGTGGTATGGATTTGCAGCCTCTGACACAAGTCGGGAATTTAGTAGGTACATGCACTCGAGTATACCGCCCGTAATATCATGATATCTCCTTTCCGTTGCCCTCAAAACCGTGCTCCTTTCCATCGATTCTCCCCATCTCATTCATCTTGCTTTTGGTTGTAGGAGCACTTCACTCTTTCGTGCCCTCACCTTCCATTCCTTTTTTTCCTCAGTTCAAATGGCAGGACAATCCTTGTCAATCATGCCTGCGGCGTCCGTCGTAGCATCTGGAACTCTCAGCCCAGTGATCTCCGCAAATGTGGCTGCTCTGGTGACCCCAAGCTGTCCTCTACCCACTCAGTTCAACATTAAAGCCTGTCTTGGTTCCGAGTCACACTATGCTATTGTCAACCCCCCCAATGAGAGTGGGTCCGGAATCATTACGATCGACGTTGATCGATCATCTGCCACCACATTTTCGATCGACGCAGCTGGTCATCTTGTCTTTGGAGACCTCATTGCCAATCTGAACTTCGGGTTCACCTCCGACTATCTCTTCTTCGACAAGGCTAGCGACTTGGAGATTAACGACTCTCACCCTACTACCTGCTCGCTCAGTGATGAGGGCCAGCTGAGCTGCTCGCTGGACGATGTGAGCATCTGGCAGTACTGCGACAGCATTCTGTCTCTTGGTAGCTCTACAGAACAGTCTTCCGGTGACTGCCAGCCTGTGTCGATCAGCATCGAGCGAGTGTTGTCAGATCCTTGCAACACAACCCCAGTTGCGGAGCCAGAGGCATCTCAAAGCGGTTCTGTTGATGATGGCGCGCCATCGACCTCAGAAACCCCTAGCAGCTCAGGAGAGAGCACCGCATCTGTGGGTGTTGGTGTCGGCGCCTCCATTTCTTCCTCAGATCTTCCTACGGCCTCTGCAAATGTTAGTGTTAGCGCTTCCATCTCGACTCCAGATATGCCTACGGCCTCTGTGGATCTTGGTGTCAGCGCCTCCATCTCCGCCTCAGATCTGCCTACCGCTTCTGCAGATGTTGGTGTTAGCGCTTCCATCTCCTCTCCAGACATACCCTCTGCCTCTGTAGATGCTGGTGTCAGTGCTTCCACCTCCGCCTCAAACCTGCCCACCGCCTCTGCAGAAGTTGGTATTAGCGCTTCCATTCCCTCTCCAGACATGCCTTCTGCCTCTGCAGATGCAGGGATTAGCGCTTCCATCTCCGCCTCAGATCTGCCTACTGCCTCTGTAGATATTGGTATTAGCGCCTCCATCTCCGCCTCAGACCTGCCTACCGCCTCTGCCTCTGCAGATGTTGGTGTTGGTGCTTTCTCAGATCTCCCTACCGCCTCTGCAGATGCTGGCATTACCGCTTCTATTACTTCTCCAGATGTCGCTGCTACCATCTCCGCAGAGATTGCTGCTACGGCTCTTACGAATGCTGATGTTAGCGCTTCCATCTCTACTCCAGATCTTCCTACCGTCGCTGCGGATGCTGGCGTAAGCGCTTCTATCTCTACTCCAGATCTGCCCTCTGCCTCTGCCTCTGCAGATGTTGATGTTAGCGCCTCTGTCGCTGTTCCAAATCTGCCTGCTGCCTCCGCAGAAGTTGGTGCTAGCGCTTCCATCTCTTCTCCAGACATGCCCACCGCGTCTGCAGAAGTTGGACTTAGCGCTTCCCTCTCTTCGCCAGATATGCCTACCGCCTCTGCAGATGCTGCTGCTAGCGCTTCCATCTCCATCGGCTTGGACGTCCTCAGCAGCGGATTACCCCCTGCTACGGAATCTCTATCTTTGTCAGCATCCGCCGTCCCAGCTGAGACCGGTACATCTTCAGTGTTTTCTTTCGAGCCAACGACTACCGAGACCTCCGTACTCATGACCACTTCCACCGTTTTCTCCACCGAGATTCAAACCTTGACTCAATGCCCACCTACGGTCACTGATTGCCCGGCAGAGCAAAAGAGCACCGTTCTGGTTACCTCGATCGTCCCGGCCTACACGACTGTGTGCCCTGTCTCCGAGGCAAAGGCCTCTGAGACCATATCATCGTCCTCCGGTTCCGTTGCGCAGACATCTCCTGTCATGATGACTACTTCGACCGTGTACTCGACAGAGTTTCACACAATCACGAGGTGCCCACCATCTGTACCTAACTGCCCAGCCGAGCAAAAGGCCACCGTCACCGTCTCGTCTATAGTCCCAGCCTACACCACCGTCTGCCCGGTCACCGAGGCGCAATCTTCGTCGATGCAATCTTCACCATTGCCATCTTCGTCGGCCATGATGACCGAGAGCAAATCCATTGAGATGACCACATCAACCGTCTACTCGACAGAGTTCCACACGATCACGAGATGCCCAGCATCCTTCCCCAGCTGCCCTGCCGAGCAGCAGACCACTGTTACCATCTCGTCTGTCGTTCCAGCCTACACCACCGTCTGCCCCGTCACCGAGGCGCAGGCGTCATCAATGCCATCCTCGTCGGCCATGGTGACCGGAAGCGAGTCCATCAAAATGACGACCTCAACCGTCTACTCGACAGAACTTCACACCGTCACCAAGTGCCCCCCAAGCGTGCCAAACTGCCCCGCCGAGCAACAAGCCACCGTGACCATGACGTCCGTGGTCCCAGCTTACACGACCGTCTGCCCAGTCAGCCAAGAAGCGACCGCAGCACCATCGTCCTGGTCCGCGGCTTCCAACAGCGACTCCGTCAACGGTTCTTCCGCTCCTGCCTCATCAATGGCCATGTCGTCCCCAGCAACGCCCGCCGACACCTCCGCGCCTCTCTCGACCTCGACCGCGTACACGACTCAGACGCTGACGCTCGCAAACGGCCACGTCACGCAGACAATCACAAAGACCTACGCCGCGTACACGACCGTCGTCACCGTCTCCCAGGACAACAAGCAGATGCAATTCGAGGCCGCCTCTTCCGCCTCCATGTCAGACATGCAGCCCCAAACGTCCGCCTCCGCCTCCTCCACCTCGGCGGTCTGGACCAGTGCAGGCGCGAGTGACGCGCCCGCGCCCTCGTCGTCTGTGCCTTTCTCTTACTCGTGGACCGGCAACCAGACCTCTGCGATGGGCACGGCGATGGCTTCGGGTGGGAAGTCTACTTGGGCCATGCCTACCACGACGGCCGGGCCCGGGGTTGCGTCCGCGTCGTCGGCTCCGGCTTCGGCTACTGAGTCCGTCATGGAGTTTACTGGTGCGGCGGCCTCGCTTAGCGGGGCTTGGACTGGGGTTTTCGGTGCGGTTGTGGTTGTGGCTGCTATGTGGATGTGAGAGATTTTCTTGTTTTTCCTTTGTGGAGCTGAGTTTTTTTGGGGGCCTGGTATGGAGATGAGATAATGTTGGTGGACTGGGGTTATGCCTTTCTGTATCTGATTATTCATTTTGTAATGTTTCAATATTGTTAGTATATATGGCATTCTGCTACAACTGATTAGGCTCGAATCTCCGTCTCGGCGTTCAGTCAGCGATGCAGCTCTCTCATAAGTTGCTAGCACAAGTTGGACATCCATGCACATAGTCGGGTCTTCAGGTTTCATTTACAAGAGCAACGAGTTTTCATGACCTCGGTAAAATACAACTCTTGCCATTAGAAGAGGAAAATCATCATGCCTGCATCCGCCAGGGCTGCACCGGTCTTCGACATAACCACATCCATCACTCTCAGCTTAAATCTTGCTCTTGTAGTTGTGAATGACATGAGGGTTGCAGTAAGCGAGCAGACCCTGAGTTCCCCACTCGCCACCAATTCCACTCTCCTTGTGGCCGCCGAAAATGGCCTGTGGGGTCGGCTTCTCCCAACTGTTGACAAAGACACTGCCGGCTTGCAGACGAAGGGCAATGCGCTCGGCTGCCTCGACATCCTTGCCCCAGACACAGGCGCCGAGACCGGTATTGGTGTTGTTGGCGCGGGCAATGACTTCTTCTTCGTCTGACCAGGGTTGAGTGGGGACAATAGGGCCTTGCAGGTAAGTTAGCTGTGAGTAATCGAGACGACGTAGGATGAGACTAACCGAAGGGCTCTTCAGAAATGATTCTGCTGTCATTGGGAGGGTTGTCGATGATGGTAGGCTGAATGAAGTATCCTTTGGACTCGGCGACATCAGGTTTGCCAGCGGCAAAAGTATAACCCTTGGTCTTGGAGTCTGCGAAGAAACCCTTGACGCGCTCGAACTGCATGGAGTTCTGGATAGGACCGAGCATGACACCGTCCTCGTCGGGGGAGCCGACCTTGAGGTTTGCTGCGGCTTTGGCCATGGCGGCTAACATTTCCTTGTAGATCTTTTCGTGGATGTAAATACGCTTGGTGGCTACACAGACCTGTGAGAGAAAAGACGGGTTAGTTCTGTAGGACTACAAGTAGCTAGGCTTTTTTCCTCTTTTTCGACATTTAAACAACCGTTTAATGCAGGAGAAATACATGCAGCGCACGCAACTAACATACCTGGCCAGAATTCTGGAAAGCACCCATAACAAGCTCTGGTGCCGTCTTTTCAATATCAACGTCTGGCAGAACGATAGAGGCATCGTTGCCACCGAGCTCAAGTGTCACACGCTTGAGAGTCTTTGAGCAAGCCTCCATAATCTTCTTGCCAGTGGCAATGGAACCGGTAAAGGAGATCTTTGCAATGTCAGGGTGGGCGGTAAGCATAGGACCGAGCTTGTCATCTCCACCGAGCACCTGGACGACGCCTGGTGGGAAGATTTCCTGTGCGAGCTCAATGGCCTTGAGAGCGGTGTATGGAGTAAAAGGCGATGGCTTGACAATGATTGTGCAGCCAGTCATGACTGCGGGGATGATTTTGCCGAGAGAAAGGATGAGTGGGAAGTTCCAAGGGCAGATGGCACCAACAACACCGATAGGCATATAACGTGTAGTCATGATCTTGTCGTCATCTTCAATACGTTCACTTGGGACATCGAGAGTCATGTGGTGTTGGAACCACATGGCTACACCCTTGACTTCGAATGCAGCGAATTGACGCTGTTCAAGTCAGTCTTCGATCTCAAGTCACCCTGTTTCCAACGAGAGAAAGCAACACAACTCACAGGCTTGCCAGTCTCCTTGCAGAGGAGAGTGGTGAACTGATCAGCGTAACCCATATACAGATCACAGTACTTCTGCAGGAGTTCCTTCCTCTTCTCCATGGGCTCTCGGCTCCACGTCTTGAATGCCTTGGTGGCACTGGCGACTGCATCATCAACGTCCTGCTGCACGGCAATGGGAACATCCCACAATTTCTCTCCCGTCACAGGGTTGATGCCTTGATGGCTCTGCTTAGCACCGCGTTGTTTGCCATCAACAATGTTCGAGAACGTGTCGAAAGAGATGTTGGAAACTTTTGAAGGAGACATGATTGGGAGTCGTAAGGATGAAAACCTGCACGTAGAACGAACCGATGACAGGGCGACTTCACTTGTTTATATGTCAACGGGCGAGACTCTACTTCATAAGCGCAGAAGGATCCCGCATTCGAACCCCACACCTGCCTTCGATGCGGGGAACATGGAAGGAGTCGATTAATGCAGGCTAGTGCCGAAGTAAAACGCTATAAGCATGGCTGTGTCAGACATTCATGATTTGATCTTACCGGGGCTTCTGAAGTCGATAAGAGAATAGCCTCGGCGATATGAATCCTCAGACCGCAACGAAACGATAGAATGACATACGAGCCACGGCCCCTATAGTATAAGCACTTGGCATACACACAGGCATGGAGGTCAATGGATAGGAAGGGAAAGAATCATGCAACCCTCCGGAGAGTTGTGTAACACCTCGTTATCAGCGCCACAAGATCATCGAGGCTGATGTCAGACGGGAGTGCACCACCAGTCTTGTCTGACCGGATGCGAATGACATGAAATGCGCCACGAATAGCCATCCTTACGATCAAAGGTGTTCATCCAGTGCCTTGACGAATTGCTGCACTTCTTCCTCTGCATCGAGATGTTACGTTAGTTTTACATGACACTTGCATGCCCGACATTGCTGACCAGTACTAACCAGTATTGTAATGTACCAAGCTGACTCTGATGACTCCGTCTACCGGATTCAGCTCCATGACTTCTTGCACAAGGCGATTGCTGTAGAAAGAACCCCATCTGAAGCCAAAGTCCGTCTTTGCCTCGATAGCCTCAACGACACTCTTGCTACTGCGGCCGTCCACAGTGAAGCTGATGACGGGGACACGTTTGCTAGAGTCTGCGACTGGCTCTCCCCAGATGTGGACATCGTCTCTAGAATTTAGGTAGTCGATGAGGACACTTTGAATCATCTCCTCGTGTTTGGCAATCGAGTCCCATGGAATGTCTGAAAGATATTTACAGACAGCTGGTATAGAGGCAGTCAGCTCGTAGTTGGCAGCAGCCAGTCCGAGCATGTCCTCCAGAGAGTTGGTGCGTTTGAAGTAGTGTCCCAGAGTACGGAGAACGGACTGGCTCGACTCTTTGGCATACAGCATTGCCATGTGTGGACCATATACCTGAGGAAGTCAGAACAAGTCAGAGTGGAGCCATGCCAGACCGGCCTACCTTATACCACGAGAACGCATAGAAGTCGACTTCAAGCTCTTTCACGTCAACTTGTCTGTGTGGTGCATAAGCTACAGCATCGACAGCCAGTAATGCCCCTGGTACCGTGTGTACGGTTTGAGCAATTGCCTTGATGTCACTGATTGATCCGAGGACATTGCTCGTATGTGTACAAGCCACAAGCCTCGTCTTCTCAGACAAGAGGTTCTTCAGGACTTCGCAGTCGAGCTTAGGATTCTGCTTGTCGGACGAGCTCCACCATTTGACAGTTAGGCCTCGCCAACCAGCCAACTGAAGCCACGAAGCTACGTTGGCCTCATGATCCAGCTTTGACAAGACAATCTCGGATCCAGGAGTGAGATGCTCCCATAGAGCTAACGAGAGATTCCGGAATAGCTGTGTGGTGGATGGCCCCAAGACTGATCGTATACGGTCAACATGTCTGCGCCGTCACCGTTGTGGGTTCGACAGTCATACCAACTTCATCCGCCGTGGCATTGATGTACTTGGCCGAGGCTGCCTTGCCCTTTGCGAACAGGTCCGTAGATTTCTGAGCTACAGGATACGAGGCCCCGAGCTGGACGTTGGTGTTTAAAAGGTAACCAGAGATACTTGTGGAGACTTAGATGGAGAAACGCAAACCAATACGGTGACACGATCTGGCTACGTACGCGTCGACCACCTCCTGCAAGATCTGACTGCCACCAGCATTGTCAAAATAGACCTGCTTTTGGCCAAGAGCAGGAAAGTGTTTTCGAACTGCGGCCACGTCGAATGCTTTTGCCATTCTCTTTTCCTCTAGGTGCTCTGAGGACTTGCCGACAACAATCGAGAGAAGAAGAAGAACGTTACGCAATCACAGCAGGCATCGTCCCGGCCACTTTTCACCTACAGTAGCCTTGGCCGAGCTGGTCTTATGGACCTTCCTGTTCCGGCTGTCTTTCGGCCTACCTACTCGACTTACCGGAGGGATGTTACAAACTGTGCCATCCATGACAGCACAAAGACTAAGAACCTGTAACTGTCGAGGTCTGTTGACGACAGACATGATAACGAATGTCTCTGAAGTACTGCAGTCAGCGTGCACCTCTCCAGAATCGACGTTTCAAGGAAAGAAAAAAGGCTCTCGAATAGTGCCAAGCCGAGTCGCGTCCGAAGTTCGGCATTTCCCGCGGTCCCAGCCCCGCTCGCCCCGCCGCAGCTGTCAAGCAGGTCGAAACTTTTAACGACAGGCTGTTGATCCAAAACCTCAATCGTCTCGACCAACAGAAAGCGACGACGCGAGAGAAGGACTCGTCATTTCTGGACGACTCTCGGCAGATGCGATTTAATCTATCCTTGTCGAGGGCGGACCCAACACCGGCTCTAGAAAGCACAATAAGTAAAATGCTCCATGTGGATGTGGAAAAATCCATGACGTAGTAACTACAACACAGCCTGACGTAGACGCGGTAAGTAGAGGTAAGGCACTGTTGATATAAATCCGACATGTAAGCACTTTGCTCGAGCAGCTAGTTTTCCTTCAGAGTTGTGTCCTTGATCTCAATTTCTTTTCAGTCGGAACCCCACAAATCCCATCACAAATTTATCAATCGCATCAGATTTTCATCATGGCAATGTCACAGGCAGCATACAAGGTGGAGCAGATGATTGGAGATGGCCCAGCAGCGACGGAACAGAACGTCTCCAACCCAGCTCTAAACAACAACAAATATGGCGACACGAGCGAGACAATGAAGGCGCTGACATGGCAAGGAAAGAACAGCGTCGAAGTCGGTGAGTTGGACCAAGACCCGGTGTCGCCTCTTTGCACAGTGGAAGTTGATTAGCTAATACGCGTGTCACCCAGTCGACGTGCCCAAGCCTGTCTTGATCGAAGACCGCGATGTAATCCTCAAGATCACGGGATCCACAATCTGCGGCAGTGATCTCCATCTCCTCCACGGCTCCGTCATCGAACTGCAAAAGGGAGATATCCTGGGTCACGAGTTCTGCGGTGTTGTTGATTCTGTGGGCTCTGCAGTCCACAACGTGAAGCCAGGAGACAGAGTCGTCGCTAGTTTCCAGATTGCCTGCGGAGAATGCTTCTACTGCAAGCAGAAGCTCTCGTCGCAATGTGAGCGCACAAACTCCAACACTATCGAGCGCGGCATGTACGGTGGCAACACTGCCGGCTTTTTCGGATATTCGCATTTTACTGGTGGCTTTGCTGGAGGCCAGTCGGAGTACACTCGAATCCCCATGGGCGACGTGAACTTGCTGAAGCTCCCCGACAATGTCCCTGATGAGAAGGGTCTATATCTTTCCGATGTACTCTCTACCAGCTGGAACTGCGTCGTCGACACCGGTGTCAAGGAGGGGGATGTCGTTGCCATCTGGGGTGCTGGTCCCATTGGTCAAATGTGCATCGACTTCTCGTTCATCAACGGGGCGTCAAGAGTCATTGTCATTGACAGCAACTGGCGTCTGGATATGGTCAAGGAAAAGTACCCCAAGGCAGAGACCCTCAACTTCAAGAGTCTCCCCAAGGGCGAGAGTGTTGTTAGCACTCTCAAGAGCATGACCGATGGTCATGGCCCAAGCGTCTGCCTCGAATGTGTTGCTGGCGAATACCCCAAGGGATGGGCTCACACTTTCGAGATCATGGCCGGTATGGAGACGGACACTAGCGAGATTCTCAACGAGATGATCGAGAGTGTACAGGCTTTCGGCCGGGTCGGAATCACCGGTGTCTACGTCGGCTACGTAAGTCTTTCATGTGCCCATGTTGTTAGTGCTTCCGCTAATGTCACCTCAGACCAACCACTTCAACATTGGCTCCCTCATGAATCGCGGTATTCGCTTCATCGGCAATGGCCAAGCTCCTGTGCACAAGTACTGGGAAGAGCTACTCAAGATGATCCAGGATGGCAAGATCGACCCACTCAAGATGGTGTCACACAGAATCCGCATGGAGGACATGGCCAAAGCCTACTACAAGTTCGACAAGAAGGAGGACGGTATGCAGAAGATCTTTGTTGAGACCAAGTTCTCTGCTCCACCTTGTGAAGGCAGTCCTAGCCTGACCAAGTACTAAGGGAGGATGATTCGACCTGATCTTTTTCTTGGAACAGCGTAACGGACTTGGAAGGGGAAAGCAGTCCCCTGAACCTTTTGGGAGGCACAGCGTCGGTTAATAGTTTGGCGGATGCATAACATCCGCACAAGATGAATGACGAATCATGCATGGCTCATGTTTTGCCCGCTATACTATGTATCCAGAGTTTGGGATGCGCGTTGACCGTTCAACGTTTTTGCCAAACCATCTTCAGAAAAAGTCTTTGAGTCTCATAGACAACCAAGATGCCCGAGTTGATGCTTGATAGAGTTCTACATGGTCTTGGTATCTCCGAGAAACGGCCCGGCGGCTCGAATGTTTCAAGATTCAACAGAGAGACAAACACAAGAGAACGATCGAGGTGGCGTGGGAAAGTGAGGGG
>Ga0058704_10001451_pt1 | contig 11104 bp, 16 predicted proteins | sample AgamicMgSfe_FD_71363 | JGI IMG/M metagenome (GOLD analysis project Ga0058704, IMG submission 71363) | Agave microbial communities from Guanajuato, Mexico - Mg.Sf.e | ecosystem: Host-associated > Plants > Phyllosphere > Phylloplane/Leaf | place: Guanajuato, Mexico | collected 2012-05-30 | reverse complement strand
AGCCGCATCTACCGATACGGTCGTGTTCCGTAATGGCAGCCCTGTACCTCCACCGCTGTCGCGGGTCTGCCGGCAGGTCAGAAGCGAGTTTCTCTCCGTGCTGAACAGCGACGTCTTCTCACCAACTACTGTTGATATGAAAGTCAAGGACTTCGACTTCGCTAGCGTATACGCCACCATCAAACAGATGATGCAGATTATTCCTCCGCCGGGGCAGAAGCTGAGGCTGAATGTCTTGATTGATCGATTGGATCACGCCCGGCGCAGAGTATCGCCCCTCGCTATTGAACTGGCTCGAGTGTCTAACGGCAGGACACAAACGTTACAAGGCTGCCGACCAGAGCGCGCCTGGGCAGCCCATCCGCGTGTGTCATACCGTGCGGGTGCCGTCCCACAAGTACATCACCCGGTTCCACGTACAGGGCGACGGTGCGTGGTTGTGCGATGACAAGCGCATGGGTGAGGGCATTGACTTCAGGCGCCTCCGCTTAATGAAGCGCATGATCTTCAGAGCCATCGGCAAGGCGCGTGTCGCTCCAGCGCCGAGAAGCGAGCTTAAGCGCATGCGTGAAGAGCCTTGGTTGGGTTGGGCTGTTCCGCTGGACGAGAGGAAAGGCAAAAGGCGCAGGCTGGAGGAAGATGGTAGTTGCGAGTTCATTGCAGGGTTCAGCGGTCAATTTTATGATGATTGAAAAGCGGGCACCTGGCACTCAAGCAGTCAGACCTGGAGAGCGAGACAGACCAAGAGGTATGGTGCTCGTGTTCACAAAATTAACGTAACATTTTCACGGTTCACGACCGTAGCCTGGTGGCGAACATCTCACTTGCGATACAACCTCTTTCGCCTTCGCCAATCATCGACAAACACATGAAATAAGCTATGTATCACAATGACTATCGCAGTACCATATCCAGCTCACATGGCACGACCGTCAACTTCCGTCTCTGACGCTTCCCCCCATTACCAATCGACTGTCGCAACACCTTCCGGTTCCTGGACATCCTCCAAGATCCGCAACATCATCATCGAGTTTATTTTGCTATTCATCACGACGTGAAAACAACGCAAACGCCATCCGAAAGAGCGCAAACGTAGGTTCTGGTACGACCTATCTTGTTCCGACCTGCCTAAGCAATGACTCTATTCTTAGCAAAGAAGTACCGGGCACAGGTGATAAGTACGGCACCAGCCATTATCACGGCTGCACTGAAGATGATACCCCGAGTGTAGCTGTGGTTATTGATCAAAGCACCAGCGACGGGAGTACCCGCTAGCGCAGCGAATCCGACAATGCATGTCGACTGTCTCACATAGGCTCCAATCTGCAGTACGTCAGAGACAGGTCTGGTTTTGTAACTAGCGATGTCTGACACATACTTTGCTCGGATGGTCTGCTGTATAAGCAATCGTCGACATCATCAACGCGACGATGATTCCGCTCGTGCCTCCGAACAATAAAGCCAGCGCCATGATGCCTGCCGAGGAGGTGATGGCGAGCCAGCAGAATAGCAGTAGCGAAGAGCAGTAGCAGGCAATGGTGATGACATTGAACTGGCCGACGTAGCCGGCAAAGGTGCCAGCCAGCACGCGTCCCATGAATGAGCCAGCGTTGATGACGGCGAAGAGGTAGCTGGCCAACTCGGCAGACATCCCTTGAGCCAAGCCGTACTCTGTAAGATAGAAGTAAGGTGTCCAGAGCCCCAAAATTATCAGGAAGAGCGCAGCGACCTGGAAGGAGTAGGCGGGCTTTTTGAAGGCGTCCAGCAAGACGAAGCTGCCCTTCCTCCTGATGCGCGTGGGCCGGATAGTGACAGCGGCCACAGCGAGCAATAAAAGACTCAGGAAGCCGTATACGCGCTGCGCCCAGCCAAAGCCGACTTTTGGGATGAGATTAGTCAGGATGACGGGGAAGATGATGCCGCCAATCGGAGAGCCGGTCGAGGCATAGGACATAGCCATAGCGCGCTTCTTGGAGAAGTAGTGACCGACGACCGACAATGCAGAAACGAAGATCAGGCCGGAAGAGACGCCCAATAGAATGCCTTGGCACAAGAGCAATTGGTGAAACTTAGTGCAAAGACTGGTGAGCATCATGGCGATGACCAATGTAAGCGAGCATGGCCAGATGATAACCTTGCGTAGCCCGGTCAGCAAGCGCCTCAACAAATCACGGGACTTGGGTGTGGAAGGATCCCTGTGCGTACGTACCATTACGCCGTACCGATCAGTGATCGGTCCGCTGATCAGAGCTGCAGAGAGTAGAGCAAAGGTATGGATGGACCCAATCCATGCGATTGTCGAAGGAGAGTATCCTTGAAGGAACGTCTGGAGGTAGTATGTTTCGTACACGCTGCGACCCGTCAACAACTGCTCAGCCATTGCGGAAGATGAAGGCCGGCCATGCTTTTATCGCTGTATTCACCTACCCGAATGAGTTGACGATGCCGAACGATGCGAACGATGTACACCAGCAGCCCAGCACGACCAACCATGCAGTAACACCGCCTTCAGGGAAACTGGGCGTTGCAGGCTGCGCCGGTGTTTTGAGTCATGTTGACGCTGGTCCTTTCTCGACAATCCCTCTATCGGTTCGCTTCAAACAACGGTCGTTGCCGACTTTGTCGGATGTTGACAAAGAAGACATTTCGATTATGGAGTGAGGGCCCGGCGACAGCCAAATGAACGATAGGCTATGACTTCAGAGGATCGAAAGCAGTGTGCACAGTCGAACGTATGGATTGTGAGACTGAGTACAGTATTGCAGTACTCTAGCCTTATAGCTGCGGAAGGGTGTATTGCGTCCTCGGTTTTGACATCTACCTCCGGCGGTCGAAGACGGACTTATGGCATGACAATACTGCACCGTGACCAGGAAGACGGCTCATGCGTCTCCCCAGAATGCCATTGTACTATCGCCGACCCGTTTGGCATTCTTCTAGCAGACGAGTCGCAATGATTAATGCAGGGTCTCGCTAACGCTGCAGTGGCGTCGGAGATGATTGGAGATCGGCAGGCATACACGGAGATGGGTCGCTTCACTCTGAGACGTCTTACTTTGGTTCATTTGGAGATGTTCTTTTCCTCTTGTCCATCAACTTGAGCGACAGATGATGGCAATCGGACATGCTGATCACACACAATGCTGCATTCAACCAACTCCGAAGCCTCAACCGGCTCCCTCGATCAACCTTCGCCAACAGCAGCGGCAACGAGTGACGGCGACAAGCCACACCGAAAGCGGCGACTTCAGCTCAGCTGTGCTGAATGCAGGAAGAAAAAGGTGGGCTATAGGACCTTCTACTGCTGCTAGCTCCGTCTAGCCATAATGAGCTGACAGAACGTCCCTCCAGCTGTCATGTGATCGTCGCTGGCCCTGCCAAAGATGCCTGAGGACTGGGCGGCGGTATCAATGCTCTTACGTAACATCGACAAGGCAATTGCTGCCCGTACTGACCACGTCGTCAGCGCAGTCAGAGCTGCATGACAGCAGCGACGAGATTCGCGACCTACGTGCTCAAAATGCTCATCTACAGGAGCTACTCCTCCGGTGCCGCGTTCTCAACGAGAGCAAGGGAGGCATCGAATCGAGTGGTGATGCCGCGCCGGTTGTACATCAGCGTTGGCAAGGCCAACGCTCGCCCGTGGACTCCACGACTACCACCAGTAAGACTAAGCCTACAGACCATTTGAGACATCGCGTCCCACGCGGCTACTATGCTCAACACAGCCTTTTCAGGTTCTTCGTAGAGGTGAGATCTCCAGTAATATGCGATCCTTCGCCGGACAGTGTGATGCTCATAACACGATTCTTGTGATAGATTCCGGACCTCTACCCTTTCATCCAAGAGACTGCCGTGGAATGGCTCGAGCCAGTCGGAATCAACCTAAAGAAGCTGAGGCCGGCAGCGAGTGAGGATTGGAAAGCATCTACTAGCCTAGATGAAGAACGCATGTCGATGAACGCATTGCTGCCGCTCCACGAAGACACGGATGCCTTAGTCGCCTTCTACATTAATCATCTTGAGTACCTCCACCGTGTCGTCCACATTCCGACTTTCCGGAAGGAGTACGCCACTTTCTGGGCCGCCAAACAGTCGCGCTCCTCGGAAATCACCGCCCTCGTCTTAGCCATACTTGCAATATCTGCTTGTGCATCTAACAGCTCCGGTGATCATACGTCCATAGAGTGCAAGTTCCGAACTATACCGGTACCCTGGATCCTGGCTTGTGAGCAGTGGCTAAGTCGGCAGAGCCTCAAGCATCGCCGTCTCGCGCACTATCAGGTCTCTTGTCTGGTGTACCTGGCCAAGCGCATGAACATGATCAATAAGAAAAGGTACTGGATAGAGACAGGCAGCAACCTTATCCAGAGCGCTATCATTGACGGACTGCCCTGCGATGCACATTCCGTTACCGATGGCCCTTTCACTCGAGAGATGAAGCGCCGCATCTGGCACACCGTTCGGGAGCTTGATCTCCAAAATGCGTACGAATACGGGCTGCCCACTCTGCTCCACAACATCGAGTCTATCGTTGAGGCTCCCGCCAACATTGACGACGAAGAGTTCGACGACACGTCTGCCGACATACCTCCGTCTAAGCCGAATGGCCACTACGCACGCACATCGTACCAGTCACTGAGTGCTCGGAGCTGGAAGTTACGCCTCGAGATATCTCGTCACCTGCATAGTCCAGCCTTCTCACAGCCGCTGAGCTATGACGAAGTTCTGCACTACACGCACGAAGTCACGCAAACCCTGCACGACCTTCCGGCATGGAACACTGAGGAGCCGCTGCCTTGTCTCGCCCATGCTTTCCTCAAGTTCCAGCTGATGGAGTGCATCCTCGCCCTCCACCGTCCATACCTGCACCGAGAGAACTCTAAGTTCTGGCTCTCGCAGAACATCAGTCATCAGATGTCACAAGAAGTTCTGTTACTCAACCGCCGATTGGATGAGCAGGGTGCCCACAGCCTGGCACAGCTCCGCGAAGATCTCTTACTTGCCTCGTTGACTCTCACCCGGATCACGATGTTGCAGTCTCCTGGTAGGTCTCCGCCGAGTGCCACGCTCATCTGTCTTTTATGGCTGCATGATGCTGTCCTGAGACTAACATGTTCTTCCACAGCCTCAACAAGCATAGTCATGATCAATTCGACCGTCAGCATCCAACTTCTGGAGCAATGTCTTCCATTGACGGGAAAACGGTATCTGCGATGCTACAATAGTGAACCCTGGTGCTTTCTCACCATGTACGCCACCGCCATGTTGCTCAAGGTGCATCTGGGTAAGGAGCAGCGACGGACGGCCAAGTATTCGTGCGCGCAAATGTTCCTGGAACTACACCGCAAGCACGTCCAAAATCAGCAGATGTCCGTGCCGAGCCAATGGCAGCACCATCAGCAGCAACCTCCAGCGCAGGATCTTTACTTGGGCTCAGAAGACGTAAGTTCACGGTTCTATGGTTATGGCTCTGAGCAAGCTTACAATCCCGCAAACAGGCCACGGTCACTCGCCAACAGCTGCCCTTACCTAGTACAGTCGTAGAGCCGGCGTCTGACTGGCTAGGTACTGGGGTCTTCGATGTAGGTCTCGACTGGTGGATTGGAATCTTGAACCGTTTCGCTAACGCTTAATCTAGTCCGATATCAACCTTTGCGATCTCGATATGGATCGGGACGGTATGTGGGAGTACTTCTGATGTCTGAGATAAAAAGACTACCTCAGAACCATTGCAGCTGGGTATCGCATAACAAGTGGCAATTTGCCCAACCCGGACACAATCGTTTGGAAGGGAGCGCTGTCTGAGTGCTTGCCAAACGCTGGCTTGCTCGGAATCGTCAATTGAAGCAGAAGGTCACGTATCATCGAAGTCGTTCTCCACCTCCACAATAGCCAGACCCAGGAGCTCAGCAGAAACCAGGAGCAGTACATCCGCGACAGCATGTGGACACTAGATGATACTGGGGCTCTTCACCGTGTGGACATCGAACGTGCGCTAAGGGTGCTGATATCGTGGAGCAAGCTTACAGCGCAGCAAGTAGCTAATAGCTGCCTCTACATGCATCTGGTCATGGTGCTGGCTCTTGCGTACGTCTCGCTCAGATCGTCGGTCTCATGCGTAGCTGGAGCTGAAGGAGCGCATGTCGATGATCTCTACATGCAGGAAAGTGCCGAATTGAAATTGAGTTGGTAAGAGCGTGCGATGCAGCAGTTTGCGGTATCCGGGGTTTCGAGTTGCTTGCAAATGGTGGAGAGATCTCGAAACCACGGATGGTCGGAAGTCTGGTCAAGGTCAGTATTATCACTGTTTGCCTCTCGGAGTTGAGGACACAGAGGCTCTTTGACAGATGGGAACAATGGGAGCGAGGGCAGAGAAAGTGAAACAACAGGGTAGTAGTAGAACAAGTGCATGCATGCTTTCATCTATCTCAAGAAAACCCTCGCTGCTTCACAGATGCTACTATGTCATAAGCTCATGGGTGAACAAACTCCATGATGCTCACCCGCTGCAAACCCTTATTCGCTCGTCTACAACTCATCGTGACCGCTCGGCTCATCATCATCGTAGTCAGGCATTCCACCCGCACCACCAGAACCGTAGAGCTTGCTCGTAATCGGGTACGCAACATCACTCAGCTTCTGCTTCTGCTCCTCAAAGTCCTCCGCGACAGCTGTCTGCGCGTTCTCCTCCAGCCAGTCCTGCGCCTCCTTGACAGCTTCCAAAAGAGTCTCCTTGTCATCTTCATCGATCTTGCCGCCCAGACCCTCGTCATCGTTGACCTGATTCTTAAGGCTGAAAGCGTAGTTCTCCAATCCATTGCGAGCCTCGATACGCTCACGGGTAGCCTTGTCCTCTTCAGCGTACTTCTCTGCTTCGGCGACCATACGTTCAATTTCTTCAGCGGAAAGGCGGCCCTTGTCGTTCGTAATGGTGATGGACTCGCTCTTGCCTGTGCCCTTGTCGCCCGCAGACACACGTAGAATACCGTTGGCGTCAAGCTCGAAGGTGACTTCGATTTGCGGCTGACCGCGAGGTGCTGGTGGGATACCCGACAGCTCGAACTTGCCGAGGAGGTTATTGTCCTTTGTCATTGAGCGCTCGCCTTCGAAGACTTGAATCAGAACGACGGGCTGGTTGTCGGCGGCCGTGGAGAAGATCTGGCTCTTCTTGGTCGGGATCGTAGTACCACGCTTGATGAGGTGGGTCATGACGCCGCCGGTGGTCTCGATACCTAGGGTGAGCGGGTTAACGTCCATGAGGACTACGTCCTTGGCCTGTAGCACTCAAGCGTTAGCTTTCTATCTGGGCTGGCTAGGGCTTACGGATGCGATAGGTTGTAGTGGTGAAATCACACATCGACCACTCGTCCCAGGTATCGAAGTTGCCATTGCACTCGCCCCAATCGCAGTCCTCACCCGGTGGGGACACTTTGGGTTGATAACGTTGGGGAGTTATTACCTCTTCTTCGCCGGACAAGACACCACCCTGCACTGCTGCGCCGTACGCGACAGCCTCATCAGGGTTAATACCCTTGCTCGCCTTCTTGCCAAAAAACTCCTCCAACATGGCCTGCACCTTCGGGATACGCGTGGAACCACCAACAAGCACAATGTCGTCGATGTCGCTCTTCTTCAGCTTGGCGTCCTTGAGCACCTGCTCAACCGGCTTCAGCGTCCTCTTGAACAGATCGTTGTTCAGCTCTTCGAACTTCGCCCGAGTCAGAGTCTCAGAGAAGTCCTGACCCTCGTGGAACGCCTCGATTTCGATCTTGGTGCTCATCTGGCTGGAAAGCGTGCGCTTGGCCTTCTCGACCTCGCGCTTCAGCTTACCCATTGTCTTCGAGTTCTTAGTGATGTCCGTGCTGTGCTTCTTGTTGTATTGCTTGGTCAGGAAGTCCACGACACGCTGGTCGAAGTCCTCACCACCCAAGTGAGTGTCACCGGCGGTAGCCTGGACTTCGAAGACGCCTTGGTCGACGGTCAGGATGGAGACATCGAAGGTACCACCACCGAGATCGTAGACGACAATCTGGCGTTCCTGGTCGGTCTTGTCAAGGCCGTAGGCGAGAGCGGCGGCGGTGGGTTCATTGACAACGCGCAGAACGTTAAGGCCGGCGATGGTGCCTGCGTCCTTAGTGGCGGCACGCTGGGCGTCGTTGAAGTAGGCTGGAACGGTAACGACGGCGTTGGTGACCTTCTCGCCTAGGTAGGACTCGGCAACTTCCTTCATCTTGCCCAGAATCATGGCGGAGACTTCTTCGGGGGTGAAGGTCTTCTCGGTGCTGTAGCCATTGTCAACAAGAATTCCTAATGTAGTCGTGTATTTGTCCAACTTACCCAGTCACATCAACCTTGACTCGCGGCTGACCACCCTTGTTAACAACGCTGAACGGGAAGTGCTTCATATCCCTCTGAACATCCCGGTCATCGAACTTGCGCCCAATCAATCTCTTGATGTCGAAGACTGTCCGTTCTGGGTTCGAGGCGAACTGGTTCTTGGCTGCGTCTCCGACAAGGCGCTCGTCGTCGTTCCATGCTACCCAAGACGGTGTTATCCGGTTACCTTGGTCGTTGACGAGAATCTCCACCTTGCCGCCTCTCATGATACCGACACATGAGTATGTCGTTCCAAGATCGATACCAATGACTGTACCCTGTTAGCCAGCTGTCCTCTTCTCGTATCTTCGTCGAAGCACCACTTACTGGGACCAGACACCGAGTTGTCCTTGATCGGCTCCTGCACATTGTCTTGTGCGTGTGCCGAGGGAATCATGCCCATGAAGAGCATAGGCGCGAAGAGGATGGCGCAGATGTAGAAAGCCGTCATCCATGGCGAGACGGTCGGCCGCGCTGGGCGACTCTTGTTTCTGGAAAACCTCGCCATCGTGCTGGCTGGTTGTGTGTGGACGTAGGAAGAGGTGTCGGTGTGCTATAGTCCTGGCTTAGGTGCTCTGTAGACCTGTCGGGGTGGCTAAAGACTTGCTCACTCAATGAGCAGGAAGGGGGGTTGAGTGTGAGTGTGGATGTCGTGCAACAGAGACTCGCTCGTGCAGTTGCTTAAGAAGAAGTCGGAAAGAGGAAGAGTGTCCTTATGCGGAAACTCCAGCTGGCTTTTCGGCGAACTTCCACTGCGATGAGGCCAACTTTCACAACCTTATCTGGAATCTTGGCAGGGTCTGAGTTATCTAGCCAATCAACAGCCAGCCTACTCCGCTTGAACCTCCGTGCTCAAAGAACATGCACTTCAGCCGCTTTCAGGTACCCATGGCTTCTGCACACGTTGTCCGTCTTGACGTGATCCACCGCCTTGTGAGTCACAGAGAAGTAGGCGGCCTGGAGCCATCGACAGGGGAGATTATGATTCACAAGATGGTTATCTGGTCATGTCCATCCTTCACAGACAACTACCAGCATTCGGACATGTGTTCGCTCGTGCGGTAGTCGCGGCACATCACCAAGCATGTAGCGGAGCAAGAGCATTGATCGTGTGGTCAGAACGATGTGCTCACATGGAGAGGAGTCGCATCCATAGGCGATGGCGCTATAACATGCCCGAAATCAACAAGACGTATACTAAGAAGCTGGTGAGGGCGTGGGGTTGCAGGAGGCATGTTCCAGGTGGAACGCGAGAAGCAAGCTGTTAAGCCACAGCCCTGAAGACGAGAAGCAGTGCGCAGAAGGCTCTTTTGGGCAACGTCCACGAGCTCCATCTCTTTCTCTTTCAGCAGCACCGCATATTGTAACAAGATTTTCTCCTTTCTGACATACGCTTCCCGCTACCATTACAATCTGCTGCTGATCTTTGTTATGTTTTCATTCACACATACCTTTGTATTATTTATTTTTTCGCGGCGCGGTGTTGCGATCACGACATGCCGTGCGGACAGCCGCCTCCAGAGCCGTTCTCCAGGTCGCGAAAAGTCTGATGACTCACATGCGAACTCATCCCGAGAGATGGTATTCACTTGCGAAGCCGGGTTCGTGCGCACGGAGCACGCGGTTGAGACGTGCATTCAGACACTACCACACCGTGTCTCGTAAACACAAAGCAACAGCACGACCACAAGTGCATTCAAACAGCCAACAACTACTGCGTGCCTTCCCGTGGGCGGGACTTCAAAGAGGATTGCAAAGCAGCGCATTCACTGACGACGCCCACAAGCTTGAAGTACTCCACTCTTCGGATTGCCGCTGCTGAAGCCCCTACATTGACCGAGAATCTCTTGCCCCGTCAAGCAAGAACTACCCGCAGCACATACTAACAGCGTATTGGGAGGTACGCTCAATTTCCCTCCGCATTGACACTGTGAGGACATTGACAGCAGCAGTATCCAGCACCGTTCTGTATATACAATACCTACAGCTCAAGCAAGATGCGGTTCTCCTCGTTCGTCCCGATCGTCATCGAGACGGCGCCAGACACCGAGTTCGGTACCAACCTGATGTTTTGGCTTACTTGCATCGCTTCCATCTTCATCCTGCTGGAAGTGTCCGGCTTCTTCAAGTTGTCGCCCATCCTCTACGGCGCGTTGGGACGGGTCTTCGGGCCTGTCTCGCGCTGCCTGCCGCGTCTCACGAAGCGCATCACACCGGTCACACCCACCTAAGGCAAGCCGCCCGTCGTTCCTGGCGCCCCGATAATAAACGCCGACGACGACGACGACGACGACGACGACGACGACGACGACGACGATTACGGCGATGACAGCTTCTTCGCCGCTTGGGAAGACACCAAGATGTTCATGAGAGACAGCAAGAAGTCTGCGAGCTATCATGTCAAGCGCCGGATCCCGTTCGTTCGTCCAACCGCGCCAGTTCTGGAGGCGGACTTGAGGCGTGCCGCGATGACGAAGAGGGCCAAGGAGGCGCCTGAAGTGCGCGAGGCGATGCGGAAGCAGAAGGGAGGTGAGGAGAGGGAGAAGGAGGAGCAGGCGGTGTTCGAGGAGGCTAGGCGTGAGGTGGGGGTTGAAAGGCGGAGGAACAATCTTTTCCTCAATCATGACTTGATCAAGCCGGAGCGGATGCTCGAGGAGAAGGAGAGTCAGCCGTATAGTTGGCGGATGCTGGTACCTGGGTGGGTGGTTTGAATGGTGGTCAGGGA
>Ga0058704_10001450_pt1 | contig 11120 bp, 7 predicted proteins | sample AgamicMgSfe_FD_71363 | JGI IMG/M metagenome (GOLD analysis project Ga0058704, IMG submission 71363) | Agave microbial communities from Guanajuato, Mexico - Mg.Sf.e | ecosystem: Host-associated > Plants > Phyllosphere > Phylloplane/Leaf | place: Guanajuato, Mexico | collected 2012-05-30 | reverse complement strand
CCCGTGATGCGCCAAGACTTGCATCCAAGCTTCCGTTCTGGTTACCTTTACCTTTCATGCAAAGTCCTTTCACTTCGCTTCATCAGTTTCTGCCATACGATCCTGGCTCGTCCATTTGCAGATTACCGCCTGCATCGCATCTCATGTTGCCGAGTTGAAGACTGATGACAGCTTTTGAAGCCTCAGTTGCTCAGACCGCAGCCTCATATATGATCATGGTCGATTGTATGCAACTCTCGCCTCGCATTGTAAGTCACAACCCTCATGCTCTCCCATCTTATGATGCTATAATTTGCGTTTGACCCCTGTGACCGGAGGCCCTCGCCGGGGTCTCTGAACGGCACAGGTGAAGTGATCTTCAATCTTACATATTCTGAAAAGAATCTATCAAACCTTTCGTTCAGTATACAGGCGTTTTGAACCACAAGCTAACGTTGATTAGAACAGATAGCCAGGTTTTTCTTCATTGGGCCTATCAGATTATCATTACGTGTCGTTTTTGGTAAGCCTTTACTTTTCTTATCCCCTTCCGATGATTAAAACACACACTAGATAGTAATTGACCCTACGGGGAGTGATCGTCTACACCAAGATCACTGAGGAAAATCATGTTACGATGATATGATACATAGCTTGCAGTGACACTTGCTAACATGCATCAGATTCTGCACTCGTCGTAGCTGGCTTTCGACGCCTGTGTTGTGATTGCTACTTCGCTCTTCACTGTCTTCGCCGTGCCATCGATGGAGTTGACACCAGTCCGCGTGCGTGGAGCACGGCCGAGCCGTAAGCGCCTTGGATCAGAGGATCAAGTATGGTCGCGCAAGACTCGCAAAAGGCTTGTAAAGACGTCACGATCTCATACTGCAGAACCGAGTCTCCCTCAGAAGTAAGTAACATATGTCGTTATAGGCATCAAAAGTATCGCCTTTCGTATCCTCTTCCATTCCATCACTAGCTCTTCTTGTCCATTGGGTCTCGTCGTTCGTTCACCGTCGTTGACCGACGATAGCAAAAGTGCACGTCGTCGCTTGTCAAGGCTTGAGCAGCTTCCCAATGAACTTATTCAGGACGTCTTCACCTATTGCGACAATATCAGTCTTGCGTTGTCTTCGCCTTTCATTGCGCAGCAGCTTTCTGGCGAAACAATATTCTTTGAATGCGCAGTCAGGTTACTGTTCTGTTCCGGACTCCAGCACCAATGCGATTCGTGTGCATGCCCTCTCGGAAGACGCAGTCAAGATATATACGCTGTGCTGCAGCGTCGATGGATGTCATGGTCCATGTTTCAGAAGATTGTTCTCGACACATATAATCTGGCACTGCAGGAAAGCGAGTCTGCGCCACTTATTGGCGAGAACTCTGCGCAGTCGCAGCACGAAGGAGGAGCAGTGCCTCGCCCAGACTTTAACCATCCCGAGATTCAACCTACACTTACATACTTGCATCTCGACTCATCAATGCAACTGCCCGAGAAGTTGCTTCGTGGACCGTGGACGGCAGATACTGCTCAGTTCCTCTATTATCTCGCATGGATGAAGCTCGGTATTGACTGGAGTCATTCCACCCTTGGGGAGGTCGCAGCCAGTGGGCTTTCCCGGGCAATTGCGGACGGCCAACGTAAAGTAGTGGCGACATTGTCGTCACCGGTAGTCAGTGTCCAGCCAACCATGAACATGCTGCGTATGGCAGTTGTACAGCATGGTTGCGACAAGACTATCGTGTTTCATCTGGTCTGCGCCGCTGTCAGATCATTGGTAGAGTCTAGAGGGCGTCAGCGTTCCGAATCTTCTGGGACAGATGTAGGTTTTCGAGATCCGTCCCTATGGAGTTTCGCAGGACGTGCACCATCAGAGAAAGCTCGCTGGCTGAAGGACCTGCTGCGATTGGCGGCGGATGTTTCTTCAGCTCGAAGTCAGTTTGACGAGGACGTATTCAAAGAATTGGTAGCAACCTGCGGACGGGATAGCGACGGCGTAGAGCAAATAAAGATACCCTTTTGAACTCGCTCGTATTTCACACTAAATAGATCTCAGTAATCAATATCTTGTTTCCCTGAACGCGTCAAGACACATTGCGCAAACACGTGGTGCGGGGTTTATATCTTATCTCCGTGAGAGAGCAGAGCCGCTCGTGGTTGTTGCCTGAACCTGAGACTCGGGCAGTCTTCTAGCCGTAGGATCAATAAGATCAGGTAGCGTACATGTCGGTAAAGACTTGGAAGAAAACACTACTCCTTGTTTCTATTCTTGTAACCTCACGATCAGTATCAGTAGGTCTTACTCCAGATCATACCAAGCGTCACGATGGATGTCGACCGCAATAGTGCATTGCATGCGCTCACAGGTGGTGGTTCTGTGCGACAACGCAGAGCACGTTCTCAGTTGAGCTGCACTCACTGTCGACAGGTGAGAAATGGCCAGAAAATCGGGAGAGCTCTTATTGATCATATTTAGGGGAAGCTCAAGTGCAATCGTGATAGTCCGTGTGATCAGTGTATCAAGAGAAATCGCGAGACTGCTTGTAATTACCTACCACCGCCGCAGAGGAGCAAGGCTGGTCAGAATGTCAAAGCTCGCATCAATCATCTCGAGCATCTCGTTGTAGAGCTTATCAAATCGAAAGACGACTCAAGACAACCAGCAGAAGCACCTTTTGCAGTACCTGCGGCGGTATCTGCACTCACACCTCCTTATGATAACGACAACGACGAGTCTAACCTCGACGGTACAAGAGACTCGCCGGAGACCGACGAGCGTGAATATGGCTCAATCACCATCAATAATGGTGAGACTAGCTACGTTGGCGGTTCACACTGGACAGCGATTCTCGACAGTATTTCCGATCTCAAGCAACATCTCGTGGATGATGACAATGGCACCGTCGCAGAAGTCGACGCGGCTGAAGAAGAGGAAGACCTATTCGAGGACTCTCCGGAAGGCATTTCTTTTCTCTTGAGATCGCCTCTACGCAAGTCAAAAGCCGAATTGATTGAATGCCTCCCGCCTAGAGATGTCGCGAATCGATTGCTCTTCACATTTTTGAATTCACCAGATCCATTCAAGGTTGTGATTCACCCTCCGACATTCCAGAAAGAATACATCGAGTTCTGGCGCAACCCCACCAAAACTCCAACGATGTGGATCGCCTTGCTGTACGGTGTCTTCAGTCTGGCTTGTGGGCACATGGTGCGTGAAGTCAATGCACCAGAGTCAGCACTGGCCAAACAAATATACGCCGACACGTTAAGATACCACGAGCTTTCCGCTTCGGCTGCCTCTCTCGCTGACTACACATCACCGAAGCCTTATGCAATCGAGACGCTAGTCTTCTATGGTGGTGGACTGGTAAGTCGAAAGTCTTTCGTCGATGTCTGGCAACTCCTGGGAGTCGCTATTCGAGTTGCGCTACGTATGGGTTACCACAGAGATGGACGATATTTCAAGAATCTGACTCCGTTCCAAAGTGAGATGCGGAGGAGATCCTGGCACTCTCTGTACATGATAGATGTGCTCCTGTCGTTCCAGATGGGACAGCCTTCAATGCTGAGGATGGTCCAGTCGGACACGGCAAGACCAGGCAACTACCACGATCACGATCTATTTGTCGACATGAAATCTTTGCCACCATCACGACCAGATACAGAAGTGACGCCTATGACTTATGGCAACACAAAATCAACACTATTCCCGGTCTTTGCCGACATCGTCGAGCTATCTCACGCAACGATACCACCTTCTTACGACCAGATCATGGACCTCGATCGCCGACTCGACGAAGGCATTTCCAGAATGCCAGCATTGCTTCAACTCAAGGCTCTGGATGAATCAATCACCATCAGTGCCGAAACACTCATGTGGCGTTACAACCTCGCACTTCTCGCACTCAAGTCTCGAGTTGTGCTTCATAGGCGGTTCTTGAAGGTCAAAAAAGACTCGCCTTTTTACTTCTCGCGCAAAGCCTGCGTCAACGCCGCCGCAGCCACAATGCGTTATCACCATGAGATCTACTGGGCTAGTATGTTAGACGGACAATTGAAAGTACCTAAGTGGTACATGGCTTCGGTGTCGACGCACGATTTCCTCTTGTCGGCAATGATTCTGTGCGTCGAGCTCGCGCAGCATTGTGGCATGACGGTGAACGGAGAGACTGGCACGGAAGACAATGACTTGGTGATCGATCAGCAAGAAATCATTTCTCTGTTGGCGGAGACACAGCGAATCTGGGAAGAACATGTAGCAGACTCGTTAGCAAAGGGAGAGCATTCGCAGCCGAGTGTCGCCGAGGCCTATAGATCGAAGCTTCTGGTATCCGAGACGGCCAAAGCGGCGAGAGCCTTGTCTATCATGATTGCTAAGGTCAAGGCTCGGAATGCCTCGTTGGTCCCACCGAGCATGAGCACGGGTATGTCGGACAAATCGTACCAAGATCTTGAGACTGATACCCCCGCAGGCAACAGTAACAGTACACCAGGACTCAGTATGCCAAACACATGTCCAGATGACTGGGCAGATCCGACTGTCGTTACAGAGGACTGGATGAATGCGGGGGTCGACCCCAACTTTATGGACTACACCATGCTTGGTGATATGATTGACGTACCAGACGGAATTGACTGGGTAAGGAGCTTTTGTCAAAGGTATACGTCGCTTTACTGATAGGTGTGCAGGAACTGTGGGATAAGATCTCCGCTGGTCAAACAGCCCAGACAATGCCGGCACCTGGTGCTCCATTTCCCGATTGGAACTTAGGACCCGACCTCTCTGCTGAGAGTGTCAACGGACCTCCCAAGAACGGTAACCTTCTAGGATAAGGCACGACGCCAGACGAGTCTTTGCGTCAATTGATGACAGGCAAGATACATGCCTTCGCCCGAAGATTCTGGATTGTGTTATGCATGGTTACTGCTGGAGCACTACAACAAACAGGCAGGGTCTACCAATCATGGGAAGCATAAGGGTATCGCACGACTTGCGTGCGGAAGACATGATGAAACGGACATGGTATAAGGCGTAAGAAAGAAAATGACTTAATCTCAACTCAAGATATGCAATCACAACCACTCTCTCCATCCCCAGCTCTGCTTCTTCTTCTCGCCAGGAAGCGTGCAATCGTCAATCTCGACCTTTGTGACGTTCTTCCAGACCTCGGTCGGTATCCAGCCAATGTAGGCTCGGTCACCAAATCCACCGATCCAGTAGACGTGTTCCACCACGAGCCTCGTCCAGTGACTCTCGTGAATCCTGTTACCCGGCAGCCAAGCGACTGAATCTGGATGGCTTTTGACAAAGCATGTCGCGAGGCCCTTGCTCTTCGCCTCCTCGGCGCTAATGGTCTCCAGATGTCCGATGAGGCTGAATCGCGGCAAATTGGCAGCGCTTCTCCATTGTCCGTCTTGAGGGTGCCATCGCAGAGACATGGTGATGTTACTTCCGGCATCAACGTTCTTGAACGAGGTAGCAATAGAGATGGCTAGGATCGTAGGATCGCCGTTGTCCTCGCAGTCGGCGTAGTAGTCCATGAGGCCGATCGGCGCGCCTCCAAGCCCTACTGGTCTGTTCTCAAGAAGATCGACACCATTGCTTTCGATTGTGAAGGATGGTCGTTCGGAAGGAAAGACTGTGGAAAGAGTGCCAATGTTCTCGAGGTGGAGGACTCGTCGAGCCTGAATGGCCGACTCGTGGATCGTAGGTATGCTGTAAGCCGAGGCCTCTTGGTTAGAGAAGACGCTCTGCGGGAATGGGCGTATAGCTTGTCGGCCGAGCGCATTGGACGCAAGAGCCAGAGTGGCTACTAGCAGACTTGGAAACATATTCTTTAATGTCGACAGAAGTCTGCAGTAAAATGCAGTGCTCAAGGTATTGCCTTCAATTGAGAGTCGCCTCGGCTTCAAGATGATGTCGATCTCCAGCTGATGTGATAAGATAACGCCGGACATGCGTGGATGACTCAGCTTGACGCCCAGACCACCACTTGGCACAGACGCACAAGCGAGTCCGCTACCATTTTCGATCTCCGGAGTTGCTCGACGACACTATCCATCACCCAACGACACATTTCGCATCGTGAGTCACCTCCTTCGTATCCTCGATCTCATCAACCATCAAAGTCACGACACACAAAATTTTCGCCGATTTTTTGCGCTTCTCTGAACGTCTGCTAATAACTTATTGCCACCCACAGACCGCGACCACAAACTCATCACACACTCATAAATCGTCAACATGGGAAAGGTTCACGGTTCCCTCGCTCGTGCCGGAAAGGTCAAGTCTCAGACTCCAAAGGTTGAGAAGCAAGAGAAGAAGAAGACTCCAAAGGGCCGCGCGAAGAAGAGAATCACTTACACCCGCCGTTTCGTGAACGTCACCATGACCGGTGGCAAGAGAAAGGTATGCGATGGACAATCATGATGGACTGCAGCTGGATGAAATACTGATGGTATGACAGATGAACCCAAACCCAACTTCTTAAACGACATGCCTTGAGCCGATACGTTGAGGAGGCGCATGGATGATGAGAAGGAGATGGAACGATGCTCTGTCTGCACCACACGTCTAGTGTGCGTTGCTATGGAAGTTACCAGCATGTGATGGTCAGGAACCTCGAGGGCAGGATGCTGGGATTGCGGATGAATGCTTGAAGACGGGACTGGTCATCGAAATGGAATGGGAGGTTCACTATGGCGTCTTATGACTTCTCTGCCAAATGGATTACGGTTACATCAACCACAAGTATCGTACTTTGCTTCGCTGTCTATGTGTGTTGAGATGATATGCTATCACGACTGGAGCTGCCGAGAAGCTCATCGTTCATGCGGCCAGGCTGAGGCTACGCACCACAGCATGGGTAGTACTTCAAGGGGCCCATTCGAGCTTCACTCACAAGCTGTCGATTTCCATTTGAGAGAAAGAGACGTTCCCGTCTTAGCTACATGTGATTCGTGCTGTGCTTCTTCATAGTCCATGAGACTGGCTCGCAGGTTGGTGACCAGAAATGCTTGGCGATGATGTCGACTTCACCCCGAGCTTCCTCGTGTTTGCGGAGACATTTGGAGCAACTGTTCTGACTCCAACTCTTCCCACTTTGCGACTCACTACTACTCATAACCGAGAAACATTTCAAACCTCTCTCAAGATGTGGAAGAACCTGTTCAAAGAGGTCAGTTGTCCTTCTTCATGACCTTCCGCTTCACTGCTTGTCACCACGGTGGACATACGCCCTCTAGCGTGTACAATGACTGACTCTTCCAGTCCGGTGTCAAGGACGTTATTACCCTTTTCCATGCACCAAAGAACCCAGCATCCGTTCGCGTTCACACAATATTGAAGCAGACAGCTGCGAACGCCCATTCCACCGCTACCATTGACCAGATGTCAAGCCATGACCAGCAATCAAAGACCGAGAGGACTGACTACGAGCTTCGTATGGCATCCGAACATCGACTATACGTAGAACGGGACGACTGACAGACAGTAGAAGTAGAAGAGGGACCCCCAACAAGCGACCAGCTCCGCAGCATTATCGACTACATCGGACAAGGAAAGGCTGGAAACGTAGTGGAGGGAGCGACGGACGGTGACGATGCGCTGAAGAAGATCAGCTCAGGTTCACTTCTGAAGCGACCGCTTGTTGTAGATTGGAACAATGGCCGCGTCGGTAAAGATGACTTCCTTCCATCTCCAACTGCAAATGGTCACTGACACAACATAGTTTCTGGTGACAACGAGTCTGAGATTCTGAAGCTTCTCAAGACCAAGTCTTCTTAGACGATATCCAACAGAGAAAGGTCAAGCATTAATTAGCGACGAAGATGCGCCATTTATGATACCAGCTGGTTGAGCTCAATTCACAAGACCAAGCAAGGAGATACTCCGCTCACGAAAGAATCAATTTGAAAGCACACATTGTGTCCCGCCTTGGAGCTCAAATGTGAAGACATCATATGTCAACGACCTGGGCTTGTCGTAGGTATATCCTTGCGTTTTTGACATCTCTCCCCCAAGCCTGATGGTTGCTTCGTCCACATTCACATTTACCCGCCCATTTGTAGCTCCAAGATCTGTACTGCTTTGTGTCTTCACTTCACTTCACTCCACTCCACTCCACTTAGACGCGATGTTTCATCACGTCACGCGCTTAGGCAGCTCTTGCTTTCTTGCCATTTCTGATTTTGACAAACTGCGTTGGTCGCACCTGCCTCCCGTATCATTGCGATTTCTCACACTTTCTTTGTGTTTCAGCTTGCTTGCAATTTTCAATTCCAACCTCAACCTCAGTCTCTTCATCTCGCAATTAGACCAATGCTTGCTTGATTGTTTTCACATCATTCGCCATGAACGGTATATCAGCGGCACCTATTGTGGTGCCACCCGCCTCATCCAACTCACAGCCGACCTCAGACAATTCCATCAACCCACACGTGCCGCAACTGCGAGGAGCAAGTGCTGCGACGATGAGGGTCCCTCCCCCTTCGATTGCCCGGTCCAACCCCAAGGAGGACATCACTTCGTTCTGTGCCTATCTTTGGGAGACCCACACGGAAATGTGCAGAGACGTCTCTGACGATGAGATTCCTCGTCCTCAGCTTGGCAACTTGACCACGACCAAGGAGGAGGATGATGCCTATGTTGGACGTTTCTTTGACAGAGACATGATCACGATTCATGGTTACCGTTTCCTCAAAATGGCCCTCATTGCCATCTCCCGCTACAACCACATGCAGATCGTCAATTGTGCGGACGAGTATTTCGACAAAGACAAGGGCAATCAAGAGCTCTTTCAAGACCCAGGAACAGCACAACAGATGCGTACAACTACTGATATCACCTCGTTTTTCGACAAGAAGTTCATCAACGATCATAACTTCCCAAGATTTCTCACTCGGGTGATGCAGTACATCCAATACAACTTCGATCAGTTCAAGCAGACCTACGCACTTTCACCAACTTTTAGAAAAGTCGCGGACGAAGTTACAACCACGCCCACCGGGTCACCTGGATCGAGCGATTCTACCAAGCAGATGCTCAGCGCAAGCGACGGCAGACTCAGCCCGATCTCCGAAGTAGAAGTCTCTTTCCCCGCCACCCTGAATGTGCCCAGGTCCAGGAACTCTCAGACCCCCATTCGCGGTGCTCAGGCCAATGGCCATAACCTCGCAGCTGAAAGGGAGCAAGACGACAGTACTCCAATAAGAGACAAGAGTGAAATTAGACATGGAGGGCTTCAGAACACGATGCAGCAAGATTTGCAGACTGCCGGCGAGCACACCAATTCACGCAGGGCCAATTCTTCGACTGATCCCTCTCACCCTGAGTCTACCACTCCTACACGTCGCCAGCAGCATACCCCGAGCCGCGAGCTCTCTGCTCAGCGTATCAAGGAGTTCGTGCCAAACCAGCCACGAGGTCCTGTACAGGGTCAGATGTACAGCCAAGGTCATTCGGGACCTGATCCGCGTTTCGGACACATAACGCACCCCCTCCCTACTATAGCAGACGTAGTGCCAGGTCAGCCGTCGGAGTACTTTGGCTACAGTACGAACCAACTACCACGTAACGACCAACCACGACAGAGCAATCGTGGACGTGGTGCGTATGGTCAAGGAAGAGGTCGTGGCCAAGGCTCTGGCAGTTTCGTCGTTGATCCAAATTCCTATCAACGCATGCCTGCGGATGCCGTCAACTTTCCGCAGTACCGTGGCCGGACTCAATCGACAGCTTCTGAGCGTAGCGCAAACTGGAGGGAAAAGGAGAACGAAAATCAAGTTATTGATGGACACGCCTCTCCTGACCAAGCATTTCCTCAACCATATGGACCCCGCTTCATCCCACCACATCAACAAATGCCTTTCCCAGCACCTGGCTCTGGGGATATGGGAGCCGTCTTCGCAAACCGGACAAACAGCCCAGCTGTCATGCCTCGGCACGCTTCCAGTCAGAGAGCGGGTCCCAACCAAGGAAACAGACCAGTCAGCAATGGTTCGCATAGCGAGGGTATTCTGGACGTCGCTATCCTCAACATTCCTCAAAGCGCTACCGGAGACAGGGTGGTAGAGAAGATGAAAGAATTCGTTAATGGCAAATTCAAGATCCAGTTTAGCGGACCGGGTTTCCTTGTACTTCGGTAAGTACTTTCGCTTGAACCTGTTTAGACCGAAACTGACAACCACAGATTGAATGCCGGAGCCGTCCACTTTCTCCTACAGCAGCAGCCAAAGGTCATCATTGATGGACAGAGGTTACAGTTTGATGTCCCACCGCCTAGATCACGCGAGTCCCGGCAGTACAGCAATTGGAACCAAAGGCCACGTGATTTCACAAACCCCTTTCCAGAAAGAATGCCACTGATGGTTTCCGACGAGTCATTGCCTGGATCTACTAGACTTATGTCTGGACCACCTTTCAATCCTGGACCAGATCATCGTTCCTTCGGGTCATTTCGCGGAGGGCCTCCGGTTCCCACTGTCTATCATCCAAGCATGGTGTTCGCGGGAGCTGAACACAGCTTCGGCCCCGAAGGACCGTTTGCCGGCCAGTATCCTGCGCGTCCGGATCGTTATCGTGGTCCTCCACAGCAGAACTCGTCCAACCAAAACGCTGGTGCATCCGGAAAAAAGAACAAGAAGTCACCAAAGAAGCACAACAAAGCTAGTGCCTCGTTCAGTGACACCGCGTGGCCAGGTGGAGCAGAAGGTGTCAGCCACGATGACCCTTTTTCTTCACCGCCAGGCAGGATCAAAAAGGATACTGCGAAGCCTCGAGTGCGTGGAGAGAACGTCGAGACTGCGGCAGGTGCTGTCGAGGGCAGAAGAAACCCGTCTTCCAGTTCGTCGACCTCGGCTACATCTAGCATTGAGACCGTCAAGCAGAAAGTCTCGCCCAGAAAACTTAGCACAGACAGTACTCTGGATGGATCGACTGCTGCTCTTGTAAGATCGACTGCCAGTCTTCCAGTTCCGCCAACATCGGAGAGGGTTGCCGCTCACAGGACTATGATCCCAGACAAGACAATCACAGAAGAATTTTTCGCCGAGCTACAAGCCAGCGCTGCGGTAGAAAACATTCGTCGGGACACCGTACATGAAATAGTCGTGGAGTCAAAGCCTCCATCAGACAGTCCCA
>Ga0058704_10001449_pt1 | contig 11122 bp, 8 predicted proteins | sample AgamicMgSfe_FD_71363 | JGI IMG/M metagenome (GOLD analysis project Ga0058704, IMG submission 71363) | Agave microbial communities from Guanajuato, Mexico - Mg.Sf.e | ecosystem: Host-associated > Plants > Phyllosphere > Phylloplane/Leaf | place: Guanajuato, Mexico | collected 2012-05-30 | reverse complement strand
ATCTGCATTCCTCTTCAGGACTTTGTTCGAGCTTCTCAAAGGATCATACATTATCGCTTATCGAAGTGACTCAGCCCTGCATCACCACCTCAACTCCCCAAACGTCAGAGACAGCAGATATGTCGTCTTCTATCGCCATTCCAAAACGCAAGTCGCGCTTTCAGTCTGGCTACGGTGGAAGCAGCGTTGTATCTTCCTCATCTTCTGCCACTTCTCCATCCTCATACTCCGACCCAAGCACAACCTCACCGCAAGCGTCATCTCCTTCCGCATCACGCATAACCTCAACCATGGCATCTCCACCACCACCGAGCGCTGTCTCGCGTTATGCTGAGAGACGACCATCTCTACTTGGTACGTCAAAATGTGAAAGCGTCAGATTGAGTCGATGCTGATAGTATCATAGGAACATCCGTCTCCAAGTCAGAATACACTGTGATCAACGTTGCTGGACCAGACGGTCCACCCAGACTGGTATGTAATACAGTAAAATGATATATGGAATACGTAGTTAACTGTCACACAGATTACTTGCGTCAAGGCGTCTCAAGGGTTTGATTGGAACCAAGGTGAGTACCTTTGTGATATACCATTGAGTCTCGGACATATTGGTGCTAACTCCGCGTAGACATCTTCCTTCCATCTTACATGGATTACGATTCATCCGATCTTGAGAGAAAGGCAGATCCAGTTCAAGACATCATTCTCACCGATGAAGAGGCCGCTGCCCTTCTGCCTCAATGAAGAGACCGAATGACATGGCATCGGTATATTACGGGATATGAACAACAGCATTGACGACAACAGACACGATACATCTTGAGGGAGTTACTACAGATTGATGGAGTATGGCGTTGGGATTCACTACGAGCGACTCATAGTAGGATTATGCCGGGGGTTTGGTCAAGACGTGATAATTCTTGCGGGTTTTGCTCAATAGGCAGAGAAGTAGCCTTCAACCAATATAAGCACTTATCGCACACAACGATGACAATGCTCGTAAGCGATTCTCCGCTACTGCAGCTTCAAGATTTCAAGTTGTAAGTGTGACCCTCTTGCTGTCGCACTCTCACCATGCACCGATAACATCGGCCAAGATAAGGAGTCACATCATTCCGTTGTCAACAGACTGCTCCGCATCCACCAGAGCTGGCACCGCTCCGCGTTCCCCGCAAAGACCAGGCACCAGTGACGCACTGGTGGGACGGCTGACTCCGCTTCGGCAACGTCTTACCGAATGTAAATGTCAGCCCTGCGACTTGTGATCCGAGCATCAACAAACACATGGAGTTTGACGATTGGGTGTTTATCACGACCACCAATAATCTGGAGACCAGCATAGGAAAGCTTTGCTGACACATATCCTGTGCGACACCGTGTATCTTTGAATAACGACCATACTTCAACGAGCATACTTTATTCAAAGCCTGAGGAAGATCATCGACCGAGTCGCCAGACCAGCCCGTTCATCAAACACGCGTTTTGTGTCGCAATCACGCTCTCGAAGCGCGTCCGACATCTCAGAAGTCAATTATCTCGCCTACAGTTCGGTTCTACCTGAAGTACATATACATCATCACCGCCAGTCATGGACTCGACACATCGCAAAATCGAGCTTCAATCACCGGCCGATCTCTCGTACCTCATTTCCAACACATCACTCGCGGCGCGCGGACGACTAGACACACATTTCCCTCCTCTATCAAATCCCGAAACCATCACCGCTGCCAATGGATCAGGAAACACGAACGGAGGACAAGCGAAAGAGGAATTCGACCTGCGCAAACGAGTAGAAGAATTAGTCCAAGCATACATCGAGGAAGTGTATAAAGGCGTCAAAGGGAACGTGAGTGTCAATGGGTTGGAAGGACGGGAACTAGAAGGGGTCGGTGAGACAGAAGGTACGTTTCAATAGGGAAAGGCAGTGGGCGCGTCACTGACAATTGCAATCACAGAGATCGAAGCCTTTGATCACAAACTCGCGTCTCGCATTCAAGCTTCTTCGGCCCAGATCGAGGAACTCACACTCACGCTGGCTAATCTCCGTCGTACCGCGCCGGCTGAAGCAGCGAGTGCTTTCCAGACGACGTCGGATGCGCAGTCAAAGGCATGGGAGAAGAGATTTAGTGAAGCAGAGGAGCGGACGATGCGTGAAGCGAGGGAGTCGGAACTTGATGTTGCTGGCTTGGAGAGGATTGCTGAGATGCAAGAGACGTGGGAGAGGGGTCTGGGCAGTCTCGTCACTTCCAAGGCAGGCATTGGAGGGACTGTGGCGAGGTTGGAGAGGGCGAGGGAGGTGGTGGCATATCTCGATGGAACGCAGTAGGGGATTCTACATCCTTGAAAGAGATGGCAGAACGGATCGTTGCATCAGGTTTGGCTTTTGACTTTTGATTTTTCGTGTTTGGATTGTTATATACCCCGGACGAATCGTTGATACATTATCTCTGTTTTTCACTGGACATTCATCTCGAAAGAGACTGAAGGAAAGGTGGAACACTTGCAAAGCACGAATGAATCAGAGGTCGGCCATTCTTTTAGAAGACTAGAGGATCGTGATGTTAACAGAATCGCTCGAGGAAGTCCCATCTTTCAATAATACCCAGACGTAGATGGCGGGCTCTTCTGACGACAATGCAGGACCGGAGTGCGCTCCTTTAGCCGTTCTAACAATGTTTCCTGTCACGTTCGATCAACCGCCAAATCGCCGATGTGTATAGGCGTAATACTGGAAGGATCGCTCGTGTTTGAAAAACAATCGCTGCAATAGCTGCAATCGCTACGATCGCATACATGTAAGTTCTTGACTACTGTGAATGCGCCTCGAATGACGATTCTGTGAAACTGTGAAATGATGAAGTATGTATGTACGTGTAACTTAGTTGGTTTCTTTCAATTCGTTGCCTTTTCTCTCAGCTCCAAGTCCGTAGGTCATTGAAGTAGCGACGAGAGAAAGTTATTGTAACACGACGCGGTTATCTGGTAGAGACCTGTGGCCTGCGCTTATCACTTACGAGTATGCTGTCGACCCTGGGTACACTTTACTATACATCCAGTGGTTTCGTGACGCCGACCGTAGAAAGCGCCGTTTCCGGGACAGCTGAACGCCTCGTCGTAGGGCGTTCACCATGCCCAATTACTTGTACTCATCGTACGTGTAAGTCAATCCATAGAGAAGTGATATGAACATGACTTGTAGGTACCGAACTAACGTCGTGGCTGAATGTGTACTGCATCGTCACGCGTCGGAATATTGGGCAAGCCCTGCAGATTCGGAACGCGCTCCTCCAGTATTGTATGGTATGTCGCTCGATCGGAAAGAAGATCGTCGATAGATGGTTCACGATGCATCAGCAGCGCGAAATACTCGCTTGCGCTGCGGAACACGCCTGGTGAGGAGCAGGTTTAGATCTATGCGGCGTATTGTATTCTGTCCGACTCGTTATACTTGACATACTCCCACGACCGTGATACTGTACTGATAAAGTCTGTTGCGCAACAATGCGGTCATGACACTATAACTTGTGTATAGAGAGAGCTAACTTACCTTTTGACTTACCTCTTGTGACGAGCGTAAAGTGCTTCCTTTCCAATGCAGAACCAATGAGCGAGTCGTCATCAAGCCCCAATCGTCGATCCGGCTTCGATAGAGGTGCTGTAAGGCTGTGCGTTGATAGGGTCCTAATCATAAGCAACACAGCAAGAGCAACCAAATGTAGGAGAGATCGAGAACAACAGGTCGATCCAGAACTTTGCTTCCGTGAGTCGCACTAACCCAATCGGGGAAGACAGCGAGGTCTGGACTAACGTCATGCCTCCGATCTGTGAGTCCTTTCAAAGCGGACTCGCGATCGAACACACATTATTCACCTATCATCCACCGTGTCAATGCGCAAACACTCGCCATCCATGCAATGGACAAACAGTGCCTCTTGTTCCGCCTCTTCAGATCGATCGTTCATTCACGAACGCCGACGATCTCACGCTTACGAACTACTATTGTACAAGTCTTCCATTGCCCCTCCCAATCAGGCACGCTCCGATGCCCGATTGCCCTTCGATCAGCTCCGGTTCCTGCGATTTTTGACCCTTGCCGCCTGCTCGGAATCGTACTGTAATTCACTGTACGTTGGTTTGAACAAGCTCTGGATCTGGAATCGACCTCCGTTACAGTCTGTCGTGCCACAGTTCCATTTGTTAACTACAGTACCACCTAATTCCCTTCTCCCTCCATTCACCTGTCTTTGTCCCTAACGATATACTACTTGCACCTCACGAGTCCAATGGATAACGACATCGCGACTCGTTACCTTACAACATAAGCCCTTTCGATATCGTTGCTACCATGACCATGAGCCGACCAGATGTCGCAAGAGATTCGCCAAACACGTCGTCTTCCTTTTCTAAAACACAATATCTTCAACCACAACCACATCCTCGTCGCCCACCGGCCCACAAGTCCGTATCACTCGTGCACTCGCCGAGTCCGTTGGCCAAGTCTCTATCTCCTCCCAGGAAAGGTGATGCTCCGACAGCTCGTGCAGAGCCCTCTTCCACCGGCGACTCAGGCTCACCCTCAAGTCTGAAGCCTCTGATCGGTAAAGACGACTCTGGTGAAAGCAGCAACGCTGATAAGTGGTTCGAAAAATCAAACAACAATGCCTCGCCAAACAGCACTGGATATGTCGAGAGTGAGTCGTGATGCTTCATACTTGCACATGCCTGACTTCATGCTTATTCCTTCTGCAGACTCTCCGCCATTCTTCATCCAGAACTCCTCGTCTGATGAGACTCCCGGCGACCAGGTCCGTCGCACAATCTACAACCCACCACCCACCAACCCCGCCCGCAACCACATTCTCCACCTCGGAGAGGACAACAGCAGCAGTGAAGACTTTCGTGGCGTCATTGACGATCTGACCATCGAGAACAAGAAGCTCAGGCGCAAGCTCAAGAACTATGAAAAGCTTCAGGATTCACATTTGAAGGATGAGAAGTTGTTCGAGGTGCGAGTACATGGTCTGCCAGCAGCAAAGAAGCGAGAACTCGAAGAGATGCTACGCAAGTTCGCCATGGGTCTCAGTGCTCAGCCAGGCACGGATTCCGTCTCTAATCTTTACACATCTGCGCCGCCAGGTATGCTGCACCAAAAGTCGGGTTCATCCCTGGCATCTCTTCAGAACACCGACTCGGCATATGCTTCAGCTTCTGCCTCTGGTCAAGGCTCTTCAGCGCAATCGAGCTCTGATATTAACAAGCACAAGTCGAAGTCTGTTGGAAAATCTCGGCAAAACATTCATTCCTACCTTCACGATATCCCGGAGGGTCTTTTGCCGCAACACGCCGCTGCCATGACCGAGAAGGCAAGAAAGAAGCTCGTCGTTCGTAGACTTGAACAGATCTTTGCAGGCAAAGGCGCTACTGCTGGAGGACATCAACAACCACTGCAGCAGCAGGAAGTCTCCCACATGGCCGCCAAGGCTGATCGATCTGCGCTTGGAACAAGAGGACAGTCGGCTCAAGACGAGGGTACCCGTGAGGCGCGCATTATGCGTGCTGAAAGAGAGGATCTTCCAGAGACTGAAAACAACAATCAAGAGCTCACACAACACCTTGATCCTAACGCCATGGTAGAAGAGCACGATTTTGCAAACAACAAATCAAGTGAGCAACGTCCAACTAGGCCGTTGGATCTTGACCCGCACAGAGCTCAGGTTCCGGCCGACAATATGGAATACATGCGTCATCTAGGCTTCTCGCCCCCTGGTATCGACTCAATGGAGCCGCATGCAGACGGACATGGCTGGATATACCTCAACCTTCTCACCAATATGGCACAGCTACACAATGCCAACGTCACAGCGGAGTTTGTTAAGAAGTCCATCCAAGACTGCAGCAAGAAATTCGAACTTTCTGCCGACGGCCGTAAGGTTCGCTGGAAGGGTGGAAAGAGCGTCACCAGGAGTAGCAATGACGGAAGCGATCCATCACCCTATGGTGCCAGCAGCTCTGCTACCATCTCTTCCGATCGTGGCACTCCGACAAAGCGCCTTAAGTTGTCTCACCACGGCGGTAGCTCGAGTGGAGGTGTCGTCCGAGAAAAGAGTGTCTTGGATTCTCGATTCTCCTACACACCTCTCTTCCATCATCGCAGTACCGAAGAAAGCACCGGGTCCACAAGTGACGAGGAAGACACCAATGAGTCTTCCATGCCATTCAATCAAGGCGATTCCTCCGGCATGACCAGCTCCGGCATCCGAACGACTTCGACTAAGAAACGTCGTCGTCAAGAAGCTGGCCCAATGATCTTTTACAACAATGTCAAATTTTGCACCGACTTGAGTGGTGACGCCAAGACCGAAGAGGCTATGATGTACAACGCCTACCTTTACCACAATGCGACTTCTCAAGCCATTGGTGCCGAGCCTGATACTCCAGCTAGCAGCAGTCCAGCCAGCGAACCCCGCGGGCCGCTTGGAAAGGATTTCGATCTGCCAGACGCAATGGATCTCCACGACAACCCCATTCCATCCGAGCAAGAACTATCATTTCCTGCGCAAATACCCCTTTCCGATCAAGCTGGAGAGCGTCGTAAGCGTTACGAGCTTGAGGCGTCAGGTATTGGAGGTGTATACCCAGCCGACAATTTTGCTATCAATGTCGAAAGTCGACACGCGCGGCTCGACAACAACACTGCGCCCGAGACCGTTCGCGAGGGTGTGCCAAACAGATATCCATCCAGGATCGCACATCTGCTGAATGGCGGGCTAGAGGGCCGCAAGTCTCGTTCCGCATTCCACAAACAGATCATCAATACTGCACACGAGGAGCTGCCACCATCGGAGCTTCCAGACGCGTTTTGCTTCATGCCTGCCGACGGCGACACGACGCCAGATGACGACGAATTCGACCAAGATGACATGTCGATCTCTGCCGGTTCCGACCACAGCGCCGCACCATCTGCGGCTCCGCAGCCGATCGACATGGAATTTACATCCGACTCGGAGCATGACGAAGAAGAAGACGACTTTAGCGATGCCGATTCTGAAGGTTCCCTTGACCTTTTGGCGACTGCACGCGAGATTGACCCAGAGGCGATCCGCAAACGCGAGCTAGAATATGACGCCAACATGGCGGACCGTCTTGCCGAGGAAATTCCAGCCGGCAGCAGTGCCGCCACAGCAGGCGGCGGATCTGGTTTTAACAGTCCGGTCTCCAATCCGCCTACTGAAGACAGTGAAGTGGCTCGCAAGATCCGAAGACAGTTGCGAAGAGCACAGAGAGCCGAGAGCAAGCAGCCGAGCTTGAAGAAGGAAACAACCAGCGACAGCATGGTTGTCAATGGCACACGAGCCCTTGGTAGCGTGGAGCCAGAGGAGTAGCCTTTGAGGTATGAATTATACGAATAACAAACATATATGGTTACGGATGGTGGTAGAAACAGGGCATTCTGGGGGCATTCTGATTATTTTTATCACTCTTCGGCGCTGAGGGTCATATCTTTGAGGATTTTAAAAACGATACCCCAATTTAGTACTAGGCTTTGAGAAATCTATCTTTTATTACTTTGTATCATTTACAGTGCATATATGAACTCGCCCCAGTTGTCAGTTATGTACGATGATTCGAAGTGCGTCGTGTCGCCTGTTCTGATGCCGCTCGTGATTCGGTCTCACGTGACCATTTCCCGGGTTCCTGGAGCGGCCAATCTAGAAAGTTTGAAGACCTCCGCGTACAACTTATATCATTTGTGTCATACTAATATCCAACACGACAATGGCAAGAGCAAGGCCTCTCGGAGACCAGTTGGTCAAACTCATAGTCGGCGCCGGTCAGGCTTCGCCCTCACCCCCAGTCGGTCCTGCGCTCGGTAGTAAGGGCGTCAAGAGCATGGACTTTTGCAAAGTGAGTTTGGCATCTACAAAAGCGAATGCGCGCATAGAGAAAGGAGAGCTAACATCTCATCAAGGAATTCAACGCACGAACAGCGCATTACAACCCAGGCACACCCATTCCAGCGCTCGTCGTAGTCCGTCCAGACCGATCCTTCACATTCACCCTCCGCACACCACCGACCGCTACTCTCCTCCTAGCCGCGGCAGGCGTCTCGCCGACCAAGAACAAACTCCGTGGCGCGGGCAATACTGCTGGGCCGAAAACGCTTACATCTCTCGCTTCTGCGGCTGGAATGGGCAAAGACGAAGACTCGGAAAATGCCATCGCGGCTGCTACGGCGGCGAAGGGAAAAGCTGGTGGAAAAGGTGATTTGGCGGGTATGAGCAGTGTCGGAACGGTGGGGAGGGTCAGCCTCAAACATGTTTATGAGATTGCAAAGATCAAGCAACAGGAGGAGAGGTTGAAGGGTTTGGGGCTGGAGGGGTTGGTCAAGAGTGTGATTGCGCAGGCGGGCAGTATGGGCGTTGTGGTTGTGCCCTGACGGGAGTCTGCGAAGTATAGGTTGCAGAAAATTGTGTGAGCCCAGTTGTACCTCGAGAGTCTGGCTTGGAAGAAGAAGGACTGCGATGGTACGGAGGTATGAAGAGGAACAAGGTCTGGCAGGAAGTCATCTCAACAGACGTCCAGTTGAGGCAGAATACAGCTCACGCCGGGCCCGTCATGCATCTGAATGTGGCTTAGCGACTCTATCAGTGGATAATTGGCCGACACTGGGATAACCCTTCCACGAAAATGAGGCTATACATATACCCAGTTCTCATGTAGTATAAGTTCAAAATGTACAACATTTCATTTATCCAGAATCTTTTACACTCTGAAATGGTTCTGAACGGAAAGGTCATGGTAGCAGATGAATGGTATAGAAGGTTTACTATCGAAAACTGTGTATTTAAATCTACCCAAATCCCTCAAATGATCGGAAGAATGACCCTGCTAGGATACTGACCTCCGTAATGGATCATGTGTCGACCGTGGTTCCTCTCATGCTCAGGGCGCGGCTCCGAGAACGACTTGAATTCCTGCGGACCAGGCACCTGTCCGCTCACCCTGATACACAGAGATTCTCCTGCGTCATAGTCGACACCCATGGCCCAGATACCGATCTCGAGTTTGACGACCGTGCCTGGCGCGATCTTTTCTTGCTTGGTGTGCGGATGGAATGGGAATTGTGGGTGGATGCTTCTCGAGTGATCAATGGCGCGTTGTGAGGCACGCAAGATCCCTAGAGACCCCAGATGCAGGTTGAGAGTCGCTTGTTCCTCCTTCTTGATCTCGTCGATTGAGTTGACTGGTGTGGCGTGGAAGGGGAAGTTGAGGTGCATGAGCACTTTTCCGTTCTTGTCCTTCTTTCTGACGATGACGAAGACGACCATGTCGTCGGCATCCGGGCAAGACATGTAGAGAATTGCCTTTGGTAGGCCGATCATGCGAGTTGCCTTTTCGAATTTGTAGTCGAATTCGGCGAAGCTTGCAAAGTCTTCTGAGTTGTATGATGAGGTACCGGAGATGTTGAGTTGGCGGTCTGTGGACAGAGACTGTTTATCGGATAGGAAGAACTCGCGGTATTCTGTGTTGGGTACTGGGAAGTCCTTCAGTTCGATGTCGTGTATGGCTTCTCGGTCGCCGAATTGTAAAGCAGCCCATCGGACTTTAGGGGTTTTCTTCTCCCATCCGTTGTCGACTTCTCTTAGGTAGCGATCGAAAAAGACCTCGAGCTCGTCGAGTGATTCGGGTTCGCTGTATAGCTCGTACCACTCTTGTCTACTGCTCCAGTGTAGCCATTTGTTCTCGTGAGGTAATTCTATCCAACTGCGGATCGCGCCCATAGTGTGAATTGTAGATACATCTGAGCCTCTGTTCATGTGATTAGTATATGATCGCTAGCAACTGCGTACACTGACACACCTTATGTATGCAGGACAGCGGATCTTGGTCATGTCCACCCTCTTGTCCGCCCAGAATGGGCTGATGACACCACCTGATCTCCTGTACATCTCGGCGAAATCTTCTACACCACTATTCTCCTTACCACGTAAAATGACCTTGGTGATCAGATCGAAGTTGCTCATGGAGAACCATCCTCCACGACAGAATTGCTCTCTGAACAAATCGCCCATGCCCTCCCAGGGTGCGATCGCTTTAAGTGATGGAGGTTGCTGTGCGGCGATGAACCATTGTGTGATCGCGAGGTACGAGTTGCCTGCCATGCCGACATTACCATTACACCAGTCCATCTTCGCAACGGCCTCGACCACGTCGTAGCCGTCTTCGGCTTCTTGTGTGCCAATGACACATATCTGTCCGTCGGAGTTTCCTGCGCCTCTAGTGTCGACGTGAACCAGGGCGTAACCTCGTTGACACCAGCGTTCAGGATCGAGCCCTTCGAACTTTTCATGACCGCTCAAATCCTCTCTTGGAACACAACAGTTCCAGACACATACTGGTAGCATGGATAAAGAAGAATATGCCTTCCCGTAGGGACTCCATGACAAGATGGCAGGAATCTTCTCGGTGCTGTGTGCTGGTCGGTAGATGTCGGCATATAGACGGCAGCCGTCTCTGACGACAATCTCGACATCGTGTTCGAGCAGGAGGTCGGCGCTGAGCGGTTTTGCATTGAACTTGTTGGATCCCTTTTCAAAGATCTCGGTCTTGCCAGGTTGGAAGCCTTCGTATCCGTTTTCACCAACTTTCGGCTGGGCAATGCGCTTGTACGCGCTCTGAAGTGGTGGAGGCATGTCTGCTGGTTCTTGCGTTCCTGTGGAATGGGGTGGGTTTTGGGAGGCTGAACTGAGACTGAACGGGATATTGGAGTAAGGATAGAAACAGTATCTACCACTCGGCGGCAGCGGCGGCCTTGCACTTTATGGATCCGCTTGCGACGTGCCCTTGGCCCGCAAAATTCGAAACCATTGCCGAAACTTGATGGTCAATGAGTAGCAGCTCCACTACACGTTGCTCGCATACAGCTATCTCGTGAGCCAGACTATCATGTGGACGAGGCTAGGTCAACGGTATCATCAAGAGCTCGGGGGAACATCTAGCCAAGGCTCGGTCGTCGAGCCAAGACCTGCTCCGAGATGAGCAGATGTGTCCGGTGCTGCAGTAGTGCGACGGGCGAGCTCGGATAGTGTGGGGAGTAACGGTTAAGCACCGCTTCACCCCA
>Ga0058704_10001448_pt1 | contig 11124 bp, 11 predicted proteins | sample AgamicMgSfe_FD_71363 | JGI IMG/M metagenome (GOLD analysis project Ga0058704, IMG submission 71363) | Agave microbial communities from Guanajuato, Mexico - Mg.Sf.e | ecosystem: Host-associated > Plants > Phyllosphere > Phylloplane/Leaf | place: Guanajuato, Mexico | collected 2012-05-30 | reverse complement strand
CGCCATGACAAGCCAATCATATGGCTCGCCGGCGACTCCTCCCTAGACAACAAAGCGTGGATCCCCTCCAGCGGCCCCGGTGGCGAACCGCTCCCCGCAGCTGTCCCAGACATCTACAGCACCTTCCTTGATCCAGTCAAACCGAAGCCCGATGTATCGTTCTGGCTCAACGACTACCTCCGCGACGCAGCAACATGCTTAAACGCCGCCGTGGAAGCCACGACCTTACGGGAGCGTGATTGGAGACTATTGGCGCACGATGAGTTCGTCCGCAACCACATCCAGCCACAAGACATCGTCATCGTCTCGGTGGGCGCTAACGATATCGCACTATCTCCCACAGCCACGACAATGCGCCACATGGCCCAGCTAGCCTGGCTTACACCACGCCGCTCAATCGAGGGAGGAAGCGCATCCTCCCTAACCCACTTCAAGCACATGTTCGGCCCTCAAACCCAGGACTACGTCTCACGCCTGGTGGAGAAGCGGAAACCCCGCGCAGTCATCGTCTGCACAATCTACTACCCTCTGGAAGCCAGCGCGGGTGCACAACCCGGCTGGGCCGAAACGCAGCTCAAAATGCTCGGGTACAATAGTAACCCCGGGCAGCTGCAAGCAGCGATCAAGAAGATGTATGAGCAAGCTACGTCTACCATTCGGATTGAAGGCACGACCGTCATCCCCTGCGCGCTGTTCGAGGCGATGGACGGCAAGATGAAGGAGGACTATACGGCGAGGGTTGAGCCGAGTGTGCAGGGTGGCAAGAAGATGGCTGGGTTGCTGCACGGGCACTTGAGCGACATTCTGTCTTCCCCGAAGTAATGATGTGACAGCTACACGAGTTCACGATTGACACCTGTGTGTTGAGACTTCGACCTACAACATGCAGCAAGTGAGTAGACACCAACAAGGGCATCGGCAAGCAACTGGACTGTTGAGTAACTATACACTGTCAGAGAGCGGTATGGTGGCACCAGAGACAGTATGTACAGAACATTGCATGCGCAGAAGGGTATCTAAGAATCAAACCACAAGGAAACGCCCACGACTACTTGCCACCCACCTCCTGCATCTCCAACTCCGCCTTCCTCACAACATGCGGCAACAGCTTTACCAGCTCCTGCGCATCCCCCACTTCCATAGCAACACCCCTCCTCGTCCTCGTCCCGACCGACCACTCCCTGACCTCGACCCTCACCCCACCGTCCCGCTTATCAACACCGACCCTCAAATCATCGAAACCGGAGGAGAACCGGACAGGCTCGGTGAACATGGTTCTGTAGGTACTGGCCTTGACTGGAGAGGTACTCGAGTGAGCCTGTTGTGAACCGTGTAGTTGTGCTTCGGCAGCAGCGAGCGCAGCTCTTGCGGATGCCAGCTCCTGGGCTAGAGAGGCATGGTCTGTCTTGGCCGGTGTCATGGGCGGTGTCTCGAGCTGAAGCGCCGAGTCGTCTGCGTCGTCGTCATCAACCTCGACGGTCACGGCTCCGGTCTGCTCTGCCAGCTGGGCTTCGGCAGCGGCTAGAGCAGCTTTGGTGGATGTGAGTTCGTCAGATCGAGCTGCGGCCTCCGCTGAAACCTGGGCAGCTTTGGTCCTAGCATCTGCCAACTCCGCCGCTGAATTGGACTCAATCTGCGCCCGTCTTGACTCGGCTTCTGCTTTGGCGGCAGATAGCTCCCCAACAAGAACACCATTCTTCGCTTCCATTGCTTCCAGCTTCTCCGCAACGTCCCTCAACCCGTTCTTCGCGCTATCCAGCTCAGTAGTAGCGCCCGCTCGCGCACTCGAAAGCTCATGCTGCAGTATAGTATTGCTCCGCTCCAACGCCACAACCTTGTTGTTGCTCTCCTTCAACACTATTCTCGCCTGCTCCAGTTCCTGCTGAGTAGAAGCCATAGCCCTCTCTGCGCTTGCAGCAGCGGCCGATAACTCTGCCTCCAACCTGCTCGTCTCTCCTTCCAGCGGCTGTATTTTCTCCTTAGCCTGCTTCAATTCCGCGTTCAAGCTGTCCAGCTCGTTCTCTGCATTGCTCTTCGCATCGTCTCGCTCTTCACTCAACACAGTGTTCCTCTGCTCAAGCTCCTCGATCCTTTGCACATAGCCCTCCAATCTCGCTTCGCCAGCATCCCGCTCTCCGATCAGAGCAATATTCCTCTCCTCAAGCTCCGTGATCTCCTCCGCATGCTCTTGCAACCTCGTCGAGCTATCATCCAGCTCTTTTTTCAATGCCATATTCCTCTGCTCAAGTTCTTTGACCTTCGGCCCAAGCTCTTCCGTTCTCGCCTGACCCTCTTCGACCTCCGTCTCCCGTTTCGCAAGCCTCTCCTCCAGCTGCGCCTTCTCGACAGCATGTTCCTCATCCACCTTCTTTCTCCGACCTTCCAACTTGGTGAACTGTGCCTCCATCCCCTTCACCTCATCACCAAGCTGCGCCAGCAACATATGCGCATCATCTCGCTCCCGTGTCCTTAGCTCAGCAACCCCCCTCTGAGCCTGGGTAGCCTCGACCTCTTTCACCAATTGACCCTGCAATCCCTGTCGCTCTTCGTCCAGCTTCCCACATCGTCGCTCGAGCTCCTGGAGCTGAGTGCGGAGCCCGTCAGCGACGTTGCCTTCTGGTCCACTCCGTTCAGCTCTTGGCTCTGCGGATCGACTTCTGTCCGTTTTGCGTCGAGTTCCAGGTGATTGATGCTCCGGATGCAGCGAGGTCGAACGTGTAGGCGTAGACAGATTAGGCGCCGAGGTCTTCCTGTCTAAGACCGCTGTCTGCGAGAGGCTAGGTGCCGAAGTCTTCTTGTCTAGACTGGCCGGCGGCGCAAGACTTGGTGTCGAGCTCTTCCTACCTAGACCCGATGTCGATGGAAAGCTAGGTGTCAGGCTCTTTTTCTCTTCTGCTGTCGCTATTGCTCTAGGGAATGACTGTTCGCTCTTCGATCGCTTGAGCTTCGACGGCTCGTTGCCCATGTTGTGCTAAAAGAGTGTGGCTATCACAGCGAAAGCTGCGGATACAGCATACAAGGAGAGGCTACAGTTAGTAACAAGACATGGTAAGGAAGAACAACAATATGAGAAGCAGTGATGAAGAGAGCTGCTAGACGCGGGAGAGGAGGTGGTCACTGCTTGCCTAGTAATATAACGCCCGCGCCGTTGGCACCTTGGAGGCGCTCAAGGGCTAGTGTACTCATCACAACAGTCCATGTAGACCTGCCATATTATGTGCTGGTTAAGCAACACATGGAGACCATGTAATACTCGTGCAGAGCCTGCCAAAGACATTTCGCAGTGCCAGTGTGATTGAGAGACATGATGGACGTATGTAGGAAGCTCACCATCCCGGAGATGAAGCCAAAGATTATTCGGGCGGCCCGACCGCCGGGTGTTTCGGGCCTGAACTACGATCTGCAGGGCGGACGCCACGATTCTGCCACTCTTCGTTCTCTTTCGTCTCCTGGAGATACTCCTCAACGTACAGCCCCTACGACCCGCTCATCGTCCCTTGGAAGCAATGTTTCTCTTACGATATAGAGGGAACAATTCACATGAAGTGACCACAAACGCAGATGACGATGGAAAAGCAACGATATGGCAGATCGCGGCAGAAAGCCTGTCAACCATGTTCTAAAGCGAAGGCGAGATGCGATCGTCAGGCTACATGCTGTAGCAGGTGTTCGTTGCGAAGTTTACAATGCACGTACGCCATAACAGCAGCGCTCAAGAGCCCCTCGAAATGTCCTACGAAGGAGCCGCACGAACAGCGCTCGCACACGCCCGGTCCTGAGCTAGGTAGTGGTCTTGCATCTTCTGAACAGCTCTTTGTTAGTCCCGTATCGGTTGTCTTTGGGGGACCAGACACACATCTGCCAATCACGTCGCCAGCGCGTGTCGGCGCCGAGATCACATCTTTCAACCCACCATACTGTCACGACCAGACCACCCTCGAAGGTCCACACTCCGCCTCTGTAGCGTCTCAATTCTTAGACTTCTCTGACCTTGAGCTTACCTGCCCGATTGACGCGGATGCTATATGTAACCGTTGGCTGAACTCCATCATTCCTATCCCCGGCCTACCAGCGAAGAGTTATCCTTTCCGAATCGCCACGCTCATCCACCGCACCCTCAAAGCTTACGCTTCAAAGGTAGTCCACGGCCGCGGCCATCCGCCATTTGTTCATACACAACAGTTGTCAGCTCGATCAGATGACTCGCCTCTCCTCACATGCCTGAATCTCGCTCGGATATGCGAGCGCCCAACCACAACCGGCCACGACATCGCCGCCAACGTTCTCAAGCAGGAGATGAACAGGCTCCACGCACTTTGCGGAAGCTGTGACACGGCGGCTCTACTAGCTGCTTTACAATCATATCTCATCTATATCATGGTACTCTACTTTCAGCTTCAGTATGGCACCAACGCTTTTCTCCGCGATATCATGATTACGTTGCAAGACATCGCAAGCTCGGCATGTAAAGCAGGCATCTTGTGCTCTGCGGAACAACACCACGCCCGCCCGAAATGGGAAGCCTGGATCATTGCCGAAGCTACACGCCGAACGCTCTACACCATGTATCTCTTCGACAGCCTCCTCTCATCCCAAGACAATCTTCCGACCTTCCTCGGACTCGAACTGACGGGTCTGCCCGCACCTGCAAGTCAGCAGCTATGGCAGGCGCAGGCCCGACACGACTGGGAGACCAAGTACAACGTCCGCTTAGCTGCGTGGCCAGCTGGCGGTCTTCGTATCGATGAACTGTGGCCTGTGCCGACAAATCTGGACGAGGTTGGTGTTCGGACAAGGCAGGAGAGAGTGGAGCAGTGGGTGGGGGACGTTGATGCATTCGGCATGATGCTCTACGCGGTTACTTGCTGCACTCACGACAGCTAGGCATTGAAGGACTCGCGTCAATGTCATTCGGGCAGAGTTTGTGTTCGCACTACGCACGAAGCGGCATGTGGGACTCAAAGACGCTCCGACCCTATTGCCAGCACGCCGATAAGTTATGCGTACGACGAGTAACACTCTTCACACGTCTATCGTCAAGTACTCAGACCTTCCCTGCACGAGCAGCAACTGGCCGTCGCAACTCGGCGCCTCATCAGTTGTAATCTTGCCGTAGATGTCACTGAGACGAGCATTGCTCACGTTTTGCTTCCGGACTAGCCGAGCTGTACCTCTGGATGATCTAAGCTTACCAAGAGATGTTGTCAGAGTTCGCGATGAGATACAGCTAGTACCTTCCAGCCATAAGCTGAACTCCGGAAGCTACTGGCGCATCTGAGGCTGAATTTGTCAAATCCGCGGACTTGAGCTCAACTCCGCTGGCGCTGACGCTCAACTTCGGCGTGCTACGGGATGTCTTCACATACATATACATGCGCTATTTCTTCGACAACAACACAGTGCCAAACAGCACCTCTTCAGAAGACCAAAAACATGTCGGACACAAATCTTTCCCTCAACGCTGCACTAGCAACTCGGGGCGCGACACCGCCAGCGGCACCCGAACAACCTCACAGCATTTTCGATACGAGGCAAAAGGCGCTTATCATCTTCCTCATCACCACCGCGACCACTTGTGAGTCAATCTCAGCACCGCTCTTCCGCAAATCAATCGCTAACTCAGCTCCAGTCAGCGGCTTTGCTTCGAACATCTACTTCCCCGCGCTTCCCACTATTGCAGACGATTTAGACGTCTCAGCGAAGCTTGTGAACCTCTCGGTCACCTCATATCTCATCTTCCAAGGAATCGCTCCAAGCCTCTGGGGTCCATTATCAGACGTGAAAGGCCGTCGTCTCGCCTACTGTTGCACCTTCATTGTGTTCTTCGGCGCATGCATCGGCCTAGCAGAGCTGCGGAACTACCCATCGTTGATAATTCTACGATGCCTACAGAGCACAGGTAGCGCCAGCACGATCGCGATCGGCTCAGGAGTACTGGGAGACATCACCACGCAGGCAGAGCGCGGAGGATACATGGGTATCTTCCAGGCCGGCTTACTCGTCCCTGTCGCCATTGGTCCAGTCATTGGCGGTGTCTTGGCTGGATCTTTCGGCTGGAGGTCCATCTTTTGGCTGCTGGCCATCTACAGTGGTGTGTTTCTCATATGCCTCGTCTTTCTCCTCCCAGAGACTTTGAGATCAATGGTCGGGAATGGAAGCCGTTTCCCGTCTATTGCAGTGGGGCGGTTCCCATTGATAGTCTATCAGCGTATGTCAAAGGTCAAATGGGAAGACGGAACGGAACCGGCGCCACTGGCTGCGAAGAAACGCATCGACATCATTGGTCCATTTCGCATCCTAATCAGCAAACATGCTGCTCCGGTCATCATCTTCCTGGCCATCTACTACGCCGTCTGGCAAATGAGCATCACTGCCATGTCATCTCTGTTCAAGAGCCGCTATGGCCTAAGCGAAACCCAGATTGGTCTTACCTTCATCGCCAACGGAGTCGGCTCGATGGTCGGTACACTCGTGACCGGCAGACTCTTGGACCTCGATTATCGCCGCGTCAAGACCAACTTCAAGCAACGAGGCAGTCAGAAGTCTCCAACCACCAACGACTCCGGAGACGCCCTTAGCTACACACAGGATACAGACTTCCCGCTAGAGCAGGCACGCCTCCGACTCTGTCCACTCTTCGCCATCGCCCAGTGCTTATCCATACTGCTCTTCGGCTGGACGGTTCAATATCCTCACCACATCAATATCGCCGGACCGATTATCTCAACCTTCATCACTGGCTGGACAGCAGTCTCCATCCAGTCAATGATCATGACATGCCTAGTCGACGGCTTCCCAGACCGTAGTGCTGCGGCCAGCGCGAGTCTCAATCTCGCTAGGTGCTTGTTTGCGGCCGCTGGCACGAGCTTCGTGATGCCGATGGTGGAGGCGATAGGCGTGGGAATGTCATTCACTGCTTGTGCGATGGTGCAGTTTGTTGCGATTTTCGGGTTAGTTTTGCAATTGCGATTTGCTGGTGGTTGGAGGAGGAAGTATGAAGAGGCGCAGAAGGAGGAAGATAGTGAACTAAAACGAAAGACGATGAATGGCGCATAATGGTAATTAAGCTCCGTCATTCTGTATCAGGTAGAAAAGTGAAGCCGCAGGAATCAATACCCGATCAAGAATGCTAGATTATTCTGGAGGTAGAGTCTCTTCGTCCTGAAGAAGGCCTGGCCATAGCGACATGCTCCCCAAGACCAGGCTTCGAGGGCTGGAGGTCTCGTGACTCATCCACTTTTCGCTCTGCCTTCACATCTGTCTCTACCTATTAATACTGCGACGTTCGCATCAGACATGTCGTTGCCTTGTCGGTTCTCCGCAACTCTCTATACTCTTCCTCACATAAGCATGTATAGCTTGTTGAGCTCAGCCGATCCAGCTCTCATGACGTTCAACAGAAGATGTCAAGCAGTATTCAGACGACACCATCGGCACACCGTCCACACCAGCCGCACTCCCTATCGCAGAAAGCCCAGTTCTTGTCCTCCAAATTGCCTCATTTTAAGTTAGTGCTCGATAGGGAAGTCGCTAGATGCTTTGCTTCGCTCTTCCGCGTTTCTTTACTGCCTGCTGGTGTGAAGGTAACAGGTTTCTGCCACAATCTCTCGCTTCGATCCTGCCTCGTATTAGCAAAGAACAGAACGCAATCGCAGGATTGCCGTACCGCGCTCTGAGCTGGGCCTTTCGAGCCCATGGCTGGGCCTGGGCGATCTTTGGCAGGAGCCGTTGCATCTGCCTCCAAAGCCGCCTTATCTTTCGGTGGGAACCTCCAACTTTTAGGCCCAAACATCTTGTCCTTGCCCTTGGGTTTGTAGCCGGGACTCTTCGATTCTCCTAGTCTTTTCGTCGTTTCGACTTGTGTCTTCTCCGCCCATTAGTTATTGAGCCGCTTCTTGTAGATAGTCGAGAGCATCGGCAGGACCTGTACATCTCCAACGCGATAATCGAAGAGAATCTGCGGGAGAGGTCGAGTATTGAAGACCTCATACGATCCACCAAGCTTAGGGTCGAACATCTTGACGACCTCCGTCTTCGTGCTCTGCCACTTTTGCAAGGCTGGACCTGCCAAAGCCTTCTCCTGCTCTGTGCAAGCGGCCAAGCCACATAGCATGTGCTTAGGGCTTCTTCTCGAAGCCAGCTCCATGAGTTGAATGTCCTTGACGCCAGCTAGCCGAACATTGAAGAGAGCGTAGGACGCATCGGCGTCGTTGCGAACATCGAAGAAGTACTTCTTTATCCTGTCGGACTCGAGAATTGATCTCAGAGTCTTCCCTTGACGATTGGGCACGTCAAAGACTTGCGTGCCTAGAGTGTGGACGTCGACAACGAAGGCCTGTTTGCACTGAGGCACCCATATTTGTAGAAGAGAGATTGACCCATGGCGGGACAAGTTCACTCCTTTAAGATCCACGTAGATGGAGCCAGAGTGTGCTTCGAGGGGGGACAGGGTGTCTACCAAGAACTTCACAGCCTTGGGGGTGTCCAGCAGCTGCGGGTGCGCCTTTTGCTCGACGCTCTGCGCTTCCCCCTCGTTGAGATTGAGCTGTTCCAGATCAGCACTGATCGGGACCGAGTTTTGAGCTGCCATGACAGGACAGAGACTGGCAATAGCGGCACTGTGCTAGAGTGTTTGGAGTGCGGAGTTTAGCTAGAGATGATGTGCAAGGCATAGGATTGGCACTCAAACACGTGCAAGGTGCACTGATCAACATGACCAGGCACGGTGGAATCGGCAAACTGGTCGCCTGCTGCAGATGGTGCGCTGGCTTGGTTCCCGTTTGCCTGCAGCTACCCAGAAGAAATACAGATCAAATGTCGCTACGACTGCAACTTCCCTCCTCCTCCTCTTGCCATTGTAGGGGAGAGATACTTACGTGAACTATGTGTTTGAAGCATGTGAGCGCTCCGATGGGACTGCCAACCCATCGAAGATTGGCCACATCGTGACGAACTCTCACTGGATCGCTCAGTGATTGCTCAGATACAGCTGCGTTCCATACAGACTGCTGCGGCGCGACAGGTGACCGGGCGTATGCATGCGCTGACCTTCTTGCATCTCCTTTCCAGGCACCAGCCGGCTGTCGTATTTCGGAAAATCCCGGGTCAGCCCCGGAGCGAGGTGACAGACTACCGGGACCATCTCCTTCATAAGCATAATAGGAGTTGATACCATAGGGGGTATCATTCTGTTCCCTGAGAAGCAGTCTGGTCGACGCTGGATTTGACACACCACAACGATGTGCAACAAGACCGATTGTTACGGCGAAGTGAGCCAGCTCTCGCTTAGCAGGACCGTTATCCCTGCAATCATGTGCCACCAGATAGAGCTCAGCCTCGTGCGGAGCAGAAGCGGCCTCCTCGATGGATCATTGATCATGTCTGTACCACAGCAATAGCCGCTGAGCGCAGCCTCAAACCATGATGAGGGGCACAGCGATTGCTGTCACTCTTGTGTCGCCTGTGTGTAACGTTTCTGTCGTAGCAGACCTCTCCTGACATTGCTGTACCTTTACACTGCAAAAGGACCTGGCATCTTCCTCTGGCACGACAGCTGTACGAGCGATTTCTACGAAGCTCATATACCGCATAATGGCTCAAACACAGACAGCACCTACTACGCTTTCGACTCTGTTCGCCATCGTGCTGCTTTACCTTGTCCGGTCAGTCGACGCTTTCACCCGCTATGTAGGCGAACCCAATGATCCCATCATGGTCTCGATTTCCAAACAGTGCGGCGGGTGGGACTAAAGGAACTACAAAGCTGGCCTCTGTCCCATCATAATACGCTGCGTGCTGCAACATGTACCTGGAGTCATCTCCGCCGGTATGCAAAGCGGCAGCAACATCGCTAGACTTGTGCCCACAATCACAGCTCTGATCGGTGCACCGCCGCTGGACTTGGTGCAGATGGCCATACTATCACCACACAGAGCGCTCGCGACGTGCTGCTTCAGCATCGGACTATCCAGTGGGCTGTTCAGGCAGTTGAAGCCGCTCTTACCAAGGTTAGGCGACAAGATCGAGCATGAGCCCAAAGTCAGGGAGTGGGTGTTCCAATTGCCTACCTCGTCCAGTGAGAAGTGGCAGTCTGGCTGGCGTAACACACTCGTTAGACTGCTTATAGATGTGCTCATGCTGGGCTTGGCGGCTCTCATGCTGTGGTGCAGCTGGAAAATCACCACCGAGACTATGGTCAGTTGGCGATGCGAGTACGGCTTGCTGCTATTCCTCTGGTATGTCCCGCTCATACGTTCATGCCACTGGACTTGATGAGCTAATTCCAGTAGGCCCGTAGGCTGTATAGTCTGGCTAGTCGTCGCCATGCTTCTGCTCATCCTTATGAAGAAGGAGATGGAAATCTCGTATTTCGACACAACCTCCACTACGCGTAAGAACCTCGGGCTGTTCCAGTTGATGGCACTTCCGTATCACCTTCGAGCACCAATATCGCCGCACGACAGCCCAGAGGCACTGCCACACGCCGGCGTCAACCTGTTCGGCACGAGCGATACAGCCCAGGCCCCCATCTCATCCACTAGCCTGGACTCACCCACCCCCAGAGCCAGCCCAGCACCCCGCGCGGAAACGTGGCCACAGCAAAGCAGTCCTACTCTCAATAGATCACCCACCATCCCTTCTCTTACCTACGACAGCGCCCATAAGACTCCGACAGTTGTCATCCGAATAAACATGCCGCACGACTTCGGCGTTCGGAGCTGGCGTTGGTACGAGGCTATACTCGAAGCACTCGCTGTGGGATTCTACCTGTACGCCACCTTTGTCCTGACTAGTACCCTCTTCATAAGCGGCGAGATGGCGCTAGTGTACGCGATTGTGATGACCTTGTGCCTGAGTGGAGTCAGGATACTGGGAACGCTGTTTTGAAGAGTTGTCCATCCTTAGCTTGTAACGAAGGTGACACACACGGCTATGGCTATGCTATTGGATGTCGCAATCTGCAGTTGAGAACAACATTAGCCACTGGCTAGAGGTAGCGCTGGAGACAGAGCCCCGTCGAGATCATTCGCAGAGTGGCCTTTGGCCAGCATTCCGGGGGACGTCGCAATCCACATTCTATCCATTGACAAGCAGAGACATGCAGATTGCGCTCTGTCGTATGTT
>Ga0058704_10001447_pt1 | contig 11125 bp, 5 predicted proteins | sample AgamicMgSfe_FD_71363 | JGI IMG/M metagenome (GOLD analysis project Ga0058704, IMG submission 71363) | Agave microbial communities from Guanajuato, Mexico - Mg.Sf.e | ecosystem: Host-associated > Plants > Phyllosphere > Phylloplane/Leaf | place: Guanajuato, Mexico | collected 2012-05-30 | reverse complement strand
GGCGAGGGGAGGCGAGGTAACGAAGAGGGAGGATGATAGTAATAATCATGAGTTGCGCGGTGCAAAATCCTCTTTTCTCTTTATTACCAAAGTGAAGGCCGAGAGAGGCAGGCTGGTCCATCAAAGTGGAAGCACCTTGATGGTCAACGCTAGGCCGATTACGTCCAGCAGCGGGCTTCCCCGGGTATATGTGATCATCGTGTCGATGGTACTACATAGTATGTATATAGCCGGCCGTTCTCTGTCTCTCTCCCTCTCTGCACGCACATACGCTGACACATGTTGCATGTCAAGATGCCCATCGGTCTTCGCTCGCAGTATAGAGGGGAACGACGAGGGCGTCATGCAACAAGCGTATTGGACGTCCTCAACGGGAGATGTTCCGGTGTATTCAAGGCCCCCGCGGAAAATTCGGGGACATCGCGGGCCCATATGGTGCATCTGCATCGGCAGACAATCCTGCGTTTTATGCCGCGTTCTCGAGGCGAAATGGTAGGAGAAGATAACCTACACGCTACTGTACAAGTTAAAGCAATATTGAATACACATGGCGAATGGTTTGATACATCGGAACCGAGGGATTAGGTACATACATGTAGGTATGCACGTATACGAGGGATACATACCTCAGAAGTCGGCTTTCACGTGCAGCGTTGCGCCTCGGCTTTAAGCGGCCCTTCTCCCGCGGAAGCCTCGGTAGTCACTTTTGGTTGTTAGATGTCGAGGAAGAACATGTGTGTACTCGGACACCTCTAACTGAACAAGCCATCGTACATTCTCTCGTTTAGACCAACATGGCCTCTCCGACACTCCGCCGCCCCGTCTCCTCCGCCTGCCGATCCGCCATGTCCTCCCAACCCCAACAACGGCTGGCCTCGCCTCAACGCCATTTCGCCTCGTCGGCGCGACGACGGCAAGAGATCCAAGACGCATACATCCTCTCGGCCGTCCGGACCCCCTGCGGGGCCTTCAACGGCTCCTTCACCAACGTCTCCGCCCCGCAACTCGGCGCCACCGCGATCAAAGAAGCCATCGCTCGCTCCGGCGTGCCCAAAGACGACATCACCCACGTCTACATGGGCAACGTGCTGCAAGCGGGCGTGGGGCAAGCGCCGGCGCGCCAGGCGGCCATCTTCGCGGGCCTGAGCTCGAGCGTAGAGACGACGACGATCAACAAGGTGTGCGCGTCGGGGATGAAGGCGGTGTCGATCGCGGCGCAGCAGGTGCAGCTCGGGCAGGAGACGGCGCTCGTGGCGGGCGGGATGGAGAACATGACGCGCGTGCCCTACTACCTCGCGCGCGCCTCGCAGCAACCGCCCTTCGGCGAGATGAAGCTCGAGGACGGCCTGATCAAGGACGGGCTGTGGGACGTGTACAACCAGATCCACATGGGCAACTGCGCGGAGCACACGGCGAAGAAGCACGAAATCAGCCGGGAGGAGCAGGACGAGTTCGCCATCCGGTCGTACACGCGCGCGCAGGAGGCGTGGAAGCAGCGGTTGTTCGACGACGAGATCGCGCCCGTGACGGTGAAGCACAAAAAGGGCGAGACGGTGGTGTCGGAGGACGAGGGCTACAACAAGCTGAAGCTCGACAAAGTGCCCACGCTCAAACCCGCCTTCGACCGATCCGGCACCGGCACCGTGACGGCGGCCAATAGCTCCTCGTTCAACGACGGCGCCTCGGCGCTCGTCATCGGCAACAGGGAAATGGCCAAGACGCATGGGAAGGGGAAGAGGGTGCTGGCGCGGATCGTCGCGTACGCCGACGCGGCCGTCGACCCCATCGACTTTCCCATCGCGCCCGCCAAAGTTGTGCCCATCGTGCTGGAGCGCGCGGGCATCACCAAAGACCAAGTTAAGGTGTGGGAGTTCAACGAAGCGTTTGCTGCTGTGATCAAAGCGAACGCGAAGGTAAGTAACTTTCCTTCTTTGGACATCGGCGTTCTCCGCTGACATCACATCTTCTGCAACCAGATCCTCGGCCTAGGAATCGACAACGTCAACCCTCGCGGGGGCGCGATCGCGCTGGGCCATGCGCTGGGTAGCTCCGGGTCGCGGATTCTCGTAACGCTGCTGCATCAGCTGAAGAAAGGCGAGTATGGCTGCGCGGCGATTTGCAACGGCGGTGGCGCTTCGAGCGGGATGGTGGTGCAGATGCTTGACGCTGATGAGTTATGACGGACGAACAAATTCGCACTTGTAACATACGCTGTAAGAAGGTTGACGGCGCATAGGCCAAGTCTGGCAGTCTAATATATCCCACGAACTTAGAAGACAAGGGGCAAATGCAATACGCCACGCTGTGCGGTTTGAAGAAAACGCCGGTATGCCAACAGTGGAAAGGACGCGCTAGCATCTAACCTTGAGCTTCCAACCCCCCTTCGAGACACGCGCAGTGGTGAACAACACGACACACGTGACCAGTGCAGTAGCAGCGAACAACTGTGCACCTAAATATCGGCCTCCCATGGCATTCTGCAACGCGCCCCCGATCGGCGGACCGGTCAAAGCAGCAAATGAGAGCGTACTGAACGCCATTCCCAGCCTGGTGCCGACCATATCGAGCTCCGGGGTGACGCTGGCGACGGTACTAGGCACCAAGCCCTGGAACGAGGCACTGAGGAGTCCGAACAAGACGGTGAAGACGTAGAGCCCGCCGACGGTGTTGACGACGAGCCAGCAGTACGATACGATCGTTATGCAGGCCAAGGCCGGGACGAGGATGTTGAACTGGCCGATTTTGTCCGCGAAGTAGGGTGGGACGATGCGGGCTGGGATACCCACGGCGTTGAGGATGATGATGAGGGTTGTGGATGAGGAGTAGTTCAGGCCGAGGGTTTCGACTCCGAAGGATGCGACCTGCGAGCCGTGAGCATGGGTTTGTAGCAGCGTCAACGTAGTTTTTAGGGGAGACTCACGTAGTAGAATGTGTAGTACTGCGACAGATGTTAGCCGGTGCATCAAAGAATGTGAGTGGTTACTCGGAGATGGGTCGACTTACGACAGCCCATATGGCGAAGAACATGCCCGCCACGAACGCCGCATACGTCGGCTCTCGAAAAGCACCCCATTCGATCAGCGGTCCCGACTTCCTTGGCGGCAGCCTCGGACGCATGAACGCTATCGCAATCGAGAGTAGAGCGAGATTGAGGAAGCCAAGTACTCGAGTGGTCCAGGCAAAACCGAGTTTAGGGAGTAGTTCTTTCACGATCAAAGGATAAATCATGCCACCGACTGCATTTCCCGACGTCGCCAAACCCGTCGCGAAAGCCCGTCTCTTCGAGAAATAAGTCGCGACCAGGCCCAACGAAGGGGTGAAGAAGATCCCACCACCGAGCCCGGTGAGGACTCCCTGCGTGAGCATCAACTGCCAGTACTTCGTCGACGCGCTCATCAAGAAGATCCCCAGTAGTTGGATGGTGGCCCCGATGAGGAGAGCGGGCATGTGGAACCCGGCATCCAACGCCCGGCCGGAGAAGGCGCCGATCATGAACGTGAGCCAGTTCTGAACGGTCCCGATCCACGAGATCGTCGAGGCGGACTCGTCGAGGTTCAGGGTGTAGTAGGTCTGAAAGGCTCCGTACGAATTCACCCAGCCCTGCACATAACATAAGGGATGGATAGGTTAGCGTGATTCAGTCCACCCACAACCCATTGGCCTTCAGATGTGAGTTGAGCTCACCCACGTGGTAAACATTACCAGCCAGCCGCAAGCAACCTGCACCCAAGCGTGCCTGCCTCCATCGGGAGGCGGTGGTGGATCGACAATGGATCGGGTGGTGAAGACGCGCTCGAGGACGTTGCTGGCTCTTGAGACGGTCCTCTTCAACTCCAAGGAGACGGCCTTGGCCGATTTCTCGCAGGAGCCGTCATCGTGGTGAGGCGGAAGGGGATCCTGAGTGGAGGCTCGCTCAATAACGTCGTCGTCTTCGTCCAAGGAAACATGCCGAGACGAGGCGCTGGACTTACTGTTGCCAGGACTCGACTTCACGTTACTCCCATCGGGCTTTTCTTCCGCAACAAAGTCGTCATCTTGATGAGTGTGGAAGACCATTGTTGTGGATAGAAGATAGAGTGAACGGACTCATCGTAGCGACAGATCACCACCCACCTCCGAGACGCGGGGATACCCTTTTTGTAGAAGGAGGAGTGATAATGCCGGCGGGTATATTCACGGGCCGTAGTCGGCGCTGCCGTGCAAGAGTAAGAGTACGGTAATAAGAGCGGTTAGTACATGAATCATGGTCGGCGGCGGCGGTTGGGTTGTCGAATGCAAGTGGGCGGATCTTGCGTGCCGCGAAATTCTTGGGGTCATCCGTCGCATATCACGTGATGTCGCCGTTCATCGATCGCGTTGCCTATCCCATTCGCATGCCAGCATACCTGGGTAGCTACATGTCTCGAAAGGTCTGACCATACGAAGATGTCTCGCGGATGCACCAAACGCCCTACAAAGCAGCGCTGAACACATCGAGATCATGGCAAACCATCAAGAGTTACGCAGCTGGGAAGAGAAGCAGATGCACCCTGATTGAATTCCTGCTTGCTCGCCTGCCTTTCTACATCCAACCAGTCCTCGAACTCAAGCGGACCAGCTCAGAAACGCCAATTGATGTGCCGCCGTTCCAAGCTTGCAATGCATGGGGTATCGTAAATGAAAACCATCTCTCCGCCAAGAAGAAAAGGAGACCAAAGACCGTGAAGGTAAAGCCGGCCAGCCCGCCTTTCGCACGCCCAATGTTACGTCTTCCCCCATGCGTGATGTGATCGTAAAACCCAAAACAAGTACAGTAACCATGTGGGGCGGAAAGAAAGAGAGAGAGGTCCGGTTCCCTACGTCCGCTGATTGAAGAACCAACTCCCTCTCTTCCCGCCCTCGCTCGCTTGCGCTTGCGATTGTCCCTGAAGGCCGGCGAAGGTAGGCACCATGGGCCCACTGGTATCGCCGCCTCCGCCACCACCACGAAGGGGCTTGGCTATCCGTCCGAAAGCATTGTTGGCGAAGTTCCCGCCGGCGTTCGCAGACGAGCTGCCGCCCAGGCCCCGCGTGGAGCCGGACTTGGCCGCTTCGAGGCGTTCTTTGACGGCCAATAGTTGAGACTCGAATCTGCGGTTTCAGCTTGTTAGTACAAAGTATCGGACAGCCGAGAAAGAAACGAGGGGATGGAAGACATACTTGTGGTTAGCAACCATGAGTTTCTCCTGGCTTTCCGCCACCAAGCCCTCCAACCCCCGGATCCGCTCGCCTCTCGCCACCAGTTTGCGCTCGGCGATGGCGACTTCCTTCTTCAGCTGGGCGTTCTGCTCGACGAGCTGTCTTTGCACGAGCGTCAGCTGCTCCAGGTTACGTTCTAAAAAGGCGAGCTTCTTCTGCTGCTGCTTGCTGTTCGACGAGCGCAGGATGCTGTTGTACTGCTCGCGCGTGCTGTCGAGGCTGATCTCGAGCTCGACGACACGCTCGCAGCGGTTCTGCAAGTCGCGCATGAGGGATTTCTTGATGGTGTCGAAGTCGGCGAGTTGCTTGTTCAGGTTTGCACCGTTCGTGCCACTCAGAGCCTGCTTCCTCATCGCTTCGAGATCATTTCGCAAGCGCGCGTTCTCCTCCTGTTGCCGTGCCAATGCCGTGCCGATATCCGAGCCATCCGGCTGGGTCGCGCCGTTCTGCTGCGAAGCGAGCGACTCGTACAGGCTGCGCTTGACCTCCTCAACCTCATTCTCGGACAGGTTTCGCTCCAGGACAGCTTGGTAGTCCTGCTGCGCCTGGACGAGCTTCTGCTCCAGGAGGGCATTTCCGGCTGCGTCTGCGTGGCCGTTCGCGCCCAGCTCAGCCTGCCGGACCATGCCTTGCGTTTCCAATAGTCTCTCCTTCAACGCCTGCAGCTCGTCCGGCGCTACTGACTCGCCACTATCGGCAATGTCGAACAGGCTCTCGACCTGCTGGATCATCTCACGCACGTGCATCTCATTACTGGACACCATCCCGTCACCCAGGTCGAAGCCAGCCATCATCTGGGCCATACGCTCCTTCTTCAGCTTCTCTTTTTCGTCCAGTTGTGCAGAAGATTCCTTCGCAGACATCTTGGCGTCCAGAAGCTGATGCTTCACATCGTCCAGCTCGGTCGTGAGCTCGGTGTTCGCCTCTTTGAGCGAGTCCATGGTGATCGCAGCCTCCTTCGTCTCGAACTCAATCTTCTCCACTTGCATTCGAAGATTCTCCGTCTCAGACTGCAATTTCTCGTTCGAGCGGGAAGTAGTAGCGTGAGAGTCGCGAAGCTCTGTGAGCTCAGCTTTTGCACGATCCAGCGCTTGCTCTGCGGCCGAGAGCGAGGACTCCTTATCTGCAAGTTGGTCTTGTAACTCGTTCTCGCGCCTCAAGAACTCTTCTCTCTCGTCCTTGTCCAAGACAAGGGAAGGCGTGGCCGCTCTTTCCAGCTCCACCCTGCTCTCGGGTCGAGGCGTGCCCGGCGTGTCCTGGCCGGAGCGGAGTCGACTGCTCGGTGTCGCAGGCCTCGCGAGCGCCTGTCCTGGTGCTCTTGATATGTCTTTGAGAGCTGGCGTCCATTGCTCTTTCGGCACTTGTTCGCCCTTCCTCCACGTACCGATCTCCCCCTCAAGCGACTGAATGTAAGTTTCGAAAGTGATGACTTGGGTCTGTGTCTTCTTGAGCATCGCTTTGAGCTGCGCAGGCGAAAGCTCCTCGTTGACCTTGGCCTTCTGTTTGATGGTCTTTGCGCGCTCGCCGAATCGCAGCGTGGACATCGTCTCGGCGTCGTTATAGCTGCTGGGAGAGCAATTGATGATGAGCGTCGTGCGGGAGTTACCGCCTAAAGATTCTTGGAGGATGCGGGTGAGCTTGCTGTCTCGGTAAGGGATATGCGAACTCTTGCCATCGGACAATGCATTGATGACCATTCCGAGCGCGGACAGGGATTTGTTGATCTTCTTCGCTTCTTCAAGCGTTTGTCCAGATGCGCCGGTCTTGCCCACCTTCTCGGACCCAGCCAAGTCAACCAAAAACAGGCGGCCTGAGCGTGCAGATCCCGACTCGACATTCTTCTGGGTGACCTCGATGACGAAAATGGAATGTGAACGGGAGGACTCCTGGTTCATGTTGGTCGCCGCCACAGCTCTTGCCTGACCACCCCTCTCCAGCACCTCATAAACCTCGCCCACCGCGCTGACGTAGAATTCACCCAACCCTTTGACGTAGACGCCTCGCTGTTTATCCTCGTGTATGGGCAAGTTGTCATTCTGCGGCACGAGCAGATCCCGGATCTTCTCCATATAAATCTCCATATAGCTGACCTTTACCGTGAACTCGATGCTGCCGTCACTTCGCATGATGCTGTCGAAGATCTGCTCGACTATCCGCGGGATGATGCCCTTGCTATTGTCATCGCCGATATCCGCTCCCATCATGGTGTACGTCTTGCCGGAGCCAGTCTGGCCATACGCGAACACCGTGCCATTGTATCCCGCGAGCACATCGTCGACGGTGCTCCGAATGGAGTAGTCGAAAACATCGTGTTGTGCGGTGTTGGTGGGGAAGACTCGATCGAAGGTGAAGGCGCCGCCAGCTTCTTTCGAGTTGATCTTACAGCTGTCGTCGCTTTCGAATTCGACAATCTGCTCGCTGCCTGCGGCGACCTCGATCTTGTTCTGCGGTCGGAAGCGGGCGACGACTTTGATCGTATTCGCCGTGGCCATGGCTATTCACTCCGGGCTCGATCGCGTGTCACCGATCACGAACGAGGCAGATTGCGGGTTTTGACGTCCAGCACGGTACGTACAGAAAGCGAGCGTCACCAACTTCCCCTTTCGCAATCTGGAAGAAAGCCGGCACCGGCGTTTCGGGAAGGCGTACTTCCAAGCCAGTTGGAGTTGATCTCCTGTTCTGCCGCGCCGGGGGGTGCTGACTGTACGAAATGGATGTCGAAAGTGACTGTTGGAGGTGACAGGTGGAGGGTATTCGGTCTTGAAACTGCATGTATTTACCGGGAGTGTATACATGTACCAAAGGGTACCAAAGGGATCGGCCTGCTTTCGGCATCAGCCTTATTCTGTGCTTACGGCGTGGGCACGTGCTCAAATTCCGTTCACCTGACATCAAGTTCGTCTTTTCCACCGACAGACACCTACAGTCCTGTAAAGGTACCTTATGCATCTTCCAACATACATGCAAACTCATGGCGAGAAGCCATCAGTGAATCTCGTCGAGCACACAGCTTCGAGACTGTGCTATGACCGTGGCGGGCCCATGCGACGTGATCAGCAGTCACAAAGCGTACTTACTTGTAGGTAGGAGGGTACGGCAGCCAAGTCTATCATCACTCTACGCAAATGGTCCTCTTCCCATGGCAACGGGAGGATCGCTGAAACCATGGCGGTCTCAAGTCTTCTACAAAGCCTCCCGATGATCTCCTACCTACTGTCTCGAACTCAATCTTTCTTTCAACCGCCTATGCTATAAAGAAGAGCAAAGCGGGATGAGTGCGGCGTCCTCTTCAGATCGATGTATAAAACAATGCTTTGAAAGTTCGTAAGACGTCTCCATTGCTCAGAAACCGTGGCAGACGTCAAGAGTGCGAAGACATTGATAACAAGGCCATGTCCTACCGTGTATGCCGAGTCGGATCACTTCGTGCCCCTCTGTACCCCTCACTTCCAACGTCAGAGTACAGCGGGCAATGGTGTACAAGTACCTTCTCACATACACACGAAACAACATCACAGGCGAACAGACTCGAGCATCAGCGGGAACACACTGATCTAGACAGGCACAACAATCTACAAGGAACATCCGTTTCACACCATGGACGCCAACGACGCAGAAAAGCACGTCGAGGTCGAAGGGATCAACTACTACACCCTCCTCGAACCCCCAACCTCCAAGAGCCCGGAAGCCGCAGCAGCAGCACCCTGCGTCCTCCTCATCCACGTGCTCATGAGCAACCTCCACATGTGGGACGCGACCGTGCAAGCCCTCCACGGCGCCGGCTACGCCACGCTCCGCTACGACCACGTCGGGCACCACAACACGCCCCCAGCTCACAACGAGGACGCGAACTACCACCTCGACGACCTCACGCGCCACGCGCACCAGCTGGTGAAAGCGCGCACGGGGCAGATGCACGTCCAGGCGGTCATCGGGTGCAGTATCGGCGGGGTTATGGCGTTGCGGTACGCCATGATGTTCCCCCAGGACGTCGATCGGGTCATTTCAATTGCGGCGCCTGGGATCGCGTCGCCGGAGCGGACGAAGACCGTCTGGACGGAGCGGATCCGGCAGTTCGAGGAGGATCGGCGGACGGGCGGGGACGGGTTGTGCCGGGCGACCGTCGAGCGCTGGTTCCCCGGTGGTCGGGCGCAGGACGACGGGGTGCGCGCCGAGGCGTTGACGCATGTGCAGACGTGCTCGCTTCAGGGGTATAAGCTCCTGGCGGACGCGATCCGGGGGTACGATTACACTGACGAGGTCGGGGCGGTGGGGAAGGTGAGGTGTTTGATTGTCGCGGGCGACGAGGACGGGGCTATTGATCCGGAGCACCTTCGTGAGGTGGCGGGCAAGATCGAGAGGGCGGAGTTTGAGCTGATGGAAATGGCGGGTCATTTGCCGCCGATGCAGCGGCCGGATCGGTTCAATGGGATGATGCTGCAGTCCTTGCGCGGGTGATTGTTGGAGCTTCGGTCAGTGCCTAGGGGGTGGTATTACCGGATAGCTGCGCAGTGTCGCATCGATGCGGAGGTGTCAGGTGGGTAGTGATGGAGTTTGAGCTTTTGTGGCAGGGGATGATCAGATCGTGGTGCAAAGGCGGTCTGTCCTCGTGCTGTCATAGTCTGTGCTGTGATGATGGCCCTTTCGTCATTGACAAACGAGACATTCAGAGTGCTGTCGGTGAGAAATTGCAACGATTTGATGCGCCCCGGTTCGCACATCAAAAGTATGCCGCTTCCAAGGTAGTCAACTACCAGCGTCCCGCGTCTCCTGTGACTACACAACCGATGGCAGACTGCATCTAATCCCGTGATGCATCACCAATCATCATGACCACCGAGCGGATGCCAGCATGACGAAAGCGGGATGCTTCGGCCCTCTGAAGATATTCCCCGACAACGTCGCCACAGTGCACACGATGAATGGCGCAACCCCGAACATTGATCGACCTCGGCAATCGAAGCGGCAGGCGTTGCTCCCGTTACCGTACCGGATCCTTGCAGGAAATTATTATTATTACATACTTTAGCCTTGTGAACGGTGGGATGTGTTTTTGAGTTTGAGATACACACCAAACTCGACCATGTGAGAGCATGTATCCAAGAGTTTCATGATCCCGGGGCGCTATGTTTCGAGGGGTTCCGGAGGTCAGGCGGGCCTCATCAGCCTGCACACAAATACACCCCGGTTTGGTCTCGTGATGAGAGGAGGAAGCTGGAAGACGCAGTTGCTGGGAGGAGTCGTTAGTATACGAAGTAGATGTAGTTGGGACAGGTATCACATGTACATTGATGCTGGCACCACCAGCCGAACATCCGGATTGCGGCTGGTTATAACTGCCGTGTCACGACAAACTAGTGGTATCGCCGCCCTGCTACATGTATATAGCGCTTGGACGTCACAGCAAGTTTGATCGTGAGAAAGCATGGACGGCGATTACGTTGCCTTCATCATCAACGACTTTCCTTCATCACTGTTTTGGAGACATTCGTTCATCGCTTGCGTGTTCTCCTCTGGCGATTTCATCCATCGTAGATCTGCCAGCCCTTACTTACGCGTTCTCATTCATCTACGAATCATCACGGCTTCAATACGCCGACACGCGCCCTTGCAGCAGCAGCTTTTTCACTCATCCCTCTTCCCTTCAGGCTTCGACACACGACGCTCGCTCGATAGGGTGTGGACCACCTTCCTCCTCCTCGCACTGCCACCTGCTCCAACTAGCCCGGCCAAGATCCTCCAAGGTCGACTTCCACCTTGGTCCACCTTGGCATTGTTATCTCTTGCATACATACATACCTACATACATACAGGCCCCGCCGACACTTATCATCGCTCTCTCCTCCCACCTCACGCCCTCTCCGGTCCGGTCCGGTCCGGTTTGCTGGCTTCTGGAAGTCCACCATCC
>Ga0058704_10001446_pt1 | contig 11128 bp, 10 predicted proteins | sample AgamicMgSfe_FD_71363 | JGI IMG/M metagenome (GOLD analysis project Ga0058704, IMG submission 71363) | Agave microbial communities from Guanajuato, Mexico - Mg.Sf.e | ecosystem: Host-associated > Plants > Phyllosphere > Phylloplane/Leaf | place: Guanajuato, Mexico | collected 2012-05-30 | reverse complement strand
TCAACAGGCAAGAATCGCCTATAAAACCAAACAAGGAACGAGTTGCCTCCCATCCAGAATCTTCGCACAGGATTCTTCCTTGTTACGTTCTTGACGACCTGAGTTGCCCACACGTCAGCGTTGATACACTGCTTGACCATGTCGTTTGTTCCCAAGGTCTGTTCGACCCTGGCACGTGCATTGGCGTAAAGTGAATTCTCTGGAAGTCGCACTGGAGCAGAAGGCGGCGTGTAGATGTTGGAAAGAACGTTGCCGGTCTTGAGCTCCACGACGTTCACACCCAGCGGAGCGACTTCAAAACGCAACGAGTCGGTGAAAGAAGCCATGGCAGCCTTAGACGCCGGGTATGCAGATTCGAACGGCACGGGAACCAATGATGAGATGGATGTATGATTGACGACTGTACCATGAGACTTGGCTACGAGCGGTAAAAAGGCTTGTGTCATGGCGATAAAGGACCAAACATTGAGATCAAAGAGTGCTTTGGCATCTGGAATCGACATGTCTGATATCGGTGACTTGTACATTGCACCTGCATTGTTAAGCAGGATGTCGAGTCGACCTCCTGTACGTTTGGTGACATGATTGAGACATGCGTTGATCGATTCTTGATCGCAGACATCCAGAGTCAATGTTTCGATGCCGGACTCTTTGAGATGTGCCATTTTGGCTTCATTTCGTGCTGTCGCTATGACATGATGACCAGCGGCGTGAAAAGCTCGAGCTAGTGCGTCTCCGAGACTGCCTTTGGAGCATCCAGTGATGAGCACGATTTTGGGCGCCGAAGACATGGCTGAGTATTGACGAGCTCTGTGTGAGTTGATCGATACATGATGCAACGGACAAGGTATTGTTATATCCAATTCCCATCTCTCGACTCGTTGCTCAACAGTTGCTGGTACGTGCGAAAGCTGATAAATCCGAATCTCTTGTACATCTGATCTGATCACTGACCGCTACGGTGACTGACACGCCTTGCATCTCATTCATGTTAGGGAAGACAACACAACAGCGGCTGAGTTGGTCGGCAGGGATCGTTGTTCCGACGGTGTAATTGGTCGCCGGCTGAGTCAGATAATTAGTAAGCACGACGCAAGAATGAAAAGGCATGATCGCACGCAATATACCATGACATGAATCCCTACCTACCGTTGAGCTTATCTCTGCGAGGATGAATGATCTTGTAATTGACTCAGGCAAGGTTAAAGTTATAGGAGCGTGACTTGGCGAAGGAAGATGAAATACGCCAGACGCGGCGAACAGTATGGCACGGTCGTACATCTGAGTACGGCCCGCATCCAGTCGTCCCTGCCAAGCCACAACCACGGATTCACGTACTCCGGTACATGTTGTTACAATGCAATCTACTTCGTACTACAAGAACCACCTCTATGGAATGATCAACCTCATCCTACCTTACTTCACACACAAGACGTGTCAGATCTAGGTTATCCAACAAAGTCAAATAGAAACAACGCGGTCTATTCAGGTGAAAGCTATGCCATGGCTGGCTGGGTATCTAAATTGAATGGTATCATGCGACTCGCTCAATCTCACAGTTATGGTAGAGTCTCCTCCTTCACAACAATCTCCGAAGTGATGTGGATATTCGTCTTGTCCTTCAAGGTCAACTCGCGTGTCGACCCGGTCTCAAGCTCGTAACTGCCGCTGTGCTCATCGGAAGATCTGACTATTCCTGTCGCGTTCCTGTCTCCCAAACGATCCCAATCTTGAGAGTAAGAGCCATGCAGTCTGGTCGGCGATGGTGTTGAGCGTCTTGCGAAGCAGCACACAGACCGGAACATTTGACCATACTGTTTGCGATATACTGCAGTCGTACCGAAGAGGAAGAAAGCGAGAAGACTGGCCGTGACTGGTGGAATGAAGTTGACAATGTCGCCAATGGTGCTACCAAGAGTGTAATTCGGACTGGTCTGAGCGACACTGTGCTGAATCTTGTGATATCTGCTGACACGGAAATAAATGAGGAACACTTCGAGAGCACTGGGAATATCAGTTTTGATGAACACATAATAAGCTCAACAATACTTACAGCAAAAGCACAAAGGCAATCGAGAAGCGCATCACTAAAAAGGGATCGACTTTTACTCTGTGAGCCCTGGGTGCCCGCTGAGCAGTGTTGGCACCACCTCCAATAGTGCTCGTGAGTCCATATGTAGGTTGAGTTGGGCCGGAGGCAGAGGCGGCATGCGAGCTCTTGAGGAATCCCAGACGTGATGCAAGATACTTGGAGAGGATAAGAATGACGCAGATGGCACCGAATGTGAGGGATAGAAAGACTGTCGTGTGTAAGTAAGAAGCAAATCATATGGACTCGCTTGATGGCTTACAGAAAATGTTGGTGACGAACAGAGCACCGATAAAGTTGGTGTTGCTTGCAATTTTAGGACTCAATCCAACGATAATGGCCGGCATGACGAATGCGAATATCTTTGAAATGTACCCAACCATCGGGAAATAAGGCACAATCTGTTTCGGTCTCCATTGCCAGACGCTGATGGTGAGGTTGGCGGCCCAGAATAGCATCAGAAGAGCATCGACGTTGTAAAGATAGTTGGCGATCCAGTAGAGCACAGCCAAGTAGCCGGTGGAAAATGGACCAAAGGCGAGTGAGGGATTCTTGTATGCTCGAAGGGTAGCCTCAAGGGTACCCACCATGATGTCGTGCCAATTGGCCAAATAATATAGCTGTTGTAATGTTGAAGTCGTAGTACTGAGTGTGGTCGATATTGCGAAGAGGAGGACATATGTGTACCTTTCTCCGGATCGAAGCAGAACCGTGATGAGTAGAATACCAAGAATCAGACAGCAGAGTGAGTAGATCAGAACGACAATGGCAGCGGCCAAGCCAGCAGGAGCGATATGCTGAGGGCCCATTGTATCAAGCTCGGCCATGGCGTCTGCGTTGTCTATCGAAAGGACGTTGTAAGAGAGAAGGATAGACAGACAGGAGGAATGATGATGATAGTGGGATGTGGTTTAGAGGGTCATCAAATCAAGTTCCGTTACCCCTTGGAGGACCAATAAATCGATGCAAAGAACAAAGAACCCTGCGTCGATCCGGATGGCATAGACGGGTCATGTCGTCTATATGAACCTCGAGCTATGAGCAGTACCGACGCACTGGCGATTTGACTTTGGACACGCGTTTCTGGGCTTTCGGGGTTTGCTAGCAGTAGTCGAAAGATCTTGGATCCTGTTCGAGTCTTGCAAAAACGGGGCGTTATAGGGGAAACGGCAAGACTAACTTCTGCAATGATGTGGCGCAACCCGGTGTGCATTACGGGAGTAAAGCGCGGTGGCCGTTGAAGTAAGCGTTCGGCATCGCAGCATTGAGGTCTTTTCCAGGCTCCACCTCGATGCGCTATGAAACGTTAGAACAAATGATTCACGACCACTACCGTACTCTCGAGGTCGCCTTGAGGCCGAGCGCCGTGATGTGAGGGCGACTCGCTTAATTCTATTGCAAGCTAAAGCTGTGGTTTCGACGGGTTTGGCTGATATTTGGTAACCGTCTCGCGTGAATTTAGAAGGATGTGGCAGCCGACCCGAGCTTCGTTGTTAACCTAGAGTTAGTTATCACATGACTCACGCTGCGGAGTCGACCTGCTCGACGCAAAAAGCCGTTGACTCATTCAGGCTGAGTGTGGTCGAGTCCTTCCCAGTAGTGGACGTTAGAATGCAATGCAGACGCAGACGCAGCAGCAGCAGTAGCAGCAGGCTATAGCAGTCGTACAGATGGTGAGAGGTTGTATAACCGAACAACCAAGTCCTCGGTTACTGGTGCTCGGTTATCGCTCGTATAGTTGTCCGAGATTAGCCATGTCGATATTGAAGATCTTCGTTCGGCAAGCGATTTAGTGCCATTTCTTGCAAAGCACCATGATTCTAGCGCTGCGTTGGTCAGGCCTAGCTGAAAGGCTGTCTGCAGTATTCCTCCATCGACCTCGTGGTAGTTTTAGGTTTGCATATCGAGCAAATCTGCCGAGGTGCAAAGGACAACTCGTGGCGCGCTTCACGATATACTGTAACGTTAACAGGTGTTCAGCAGCGCGGACGACTGGGAAAGCAGCAAAGCATCTGATCACTGGTCATTCCAGCCAGACTCTCGGAGTCGCAGCCGTCGTCGAACAGCGCAACAGTAGCTCGACTCGTAGGTACGAAGTACTGTTGCTCTCGCAGTTGAAACGCTTCTTGGTCGGTGGAAGGATAAGTGCTTCGAACACGAGAAATCGTTTGATATTGGGTTTGGGTGCGGCAACGAGGAATGTTCCTTCAACAGCTTCTTCCAACGCCTTCGATTGAATTTAAACAAAGTAACTCCCACACGTGTCCTGGCGGCGAGTCGCGAAGTAATGTACGTAAAAGGTTTGCTGGTTGTACTTCTACTGTAGTACAGTACCTCAGGCACGCACCGGTAAAGAATACCAAGAGGTGCCAAGATCATCAATCAGCTTGGCACGGCCACATCTTCTCTACCTTACCTTACCTACCGGCGGTCTGGCAGTTGTTGTTCCCATGTCATACTGCACGATAGAGCAATATGGCCATAACACGGCATCGGAAGCAGTATACAAGTGCGATAAATCATATGCTGTGAAGCACACGACTACGCATCACCGTCCTCCACCTTTATCTATGTTGTTCCCAACGTACGCGTAAGATCAACTTCGTCAGGCACTGTATTCAACGAACCACATCTCCAGTCAACCTCCTCTCAGCTGGATGCAAACATGTGTCTCACAGGATGAATAACTGCAGCTTGAATGTCAAAGTTGTGCGATCTGAGTCAGAGATTTTCAACGATCAGGAACAGTGAACCTTTCGGACGTATTACGGTTCCCAAACAGGCAAATAAACGCAATGGCTGACCCCTGGTCCGAACTCTGTTATTGACTGTTGGCCGGTTGAACAGCAGCTTGCTAAGTCTTGTCAATCGCTTGATTCCGAACCATGGGTTTCAGAACTACTTGCCCTATATGCACGGTATGGACTGTGCCGTAGAAATGAATTGGTACAGTACAGTTGTTGGCAATCGGCGACTCCACCGACTCCATACCTACAAACAACCAGAGCCTATGCGGCCGTAAAACTTAACTATACTCAGCTTTTGTCGATCGCTACCTGGTTGTTTGAACACTCTGGAACAGCACAGACGACCACCAACCTCGTATCGGAGACCGCCAGCACGAATGTTGAGCATGGACAAGATTTCGACCTTAATTAATTCTATCGAGCAGTCATCGACCGTCCTTTGATCGCAAATCACCATTGTTCAAGTCTCAAGCAGCGCTCTCGATGTGCTCTACCTCGGCGACCTTGCCCTTTCCTGTCACCACTCCATCAATGTAGTCCTCGCCTTTCGCAATCCTTTGAGCATCTTCGTCCAGATGCGAGTGTGGCACCCACTTACTACCAGGCACAAATGTCGGACTCTCATAGAACAACTCGTCCATGTCCTCCAAACTGAGCCCTTTGGTCTCTGGTAGGAACGCCCAAAACACCAATCCGTTGACAAAGTTACAGACAATGAAGACGACGTAGAACCTCCATCCAATAGCACTGATCGCGATGGGTGTCACCTGTCCTATCATTGTGTTGAACGCAAAGCTTGTCATGGCTCCAACACTGACACCCTTCATTCGGAGCGCAGTACCAAAGAGTTCGGCCGGAATCGCCCAAGACATTGGCCCTGACGTGACGAAAAAAACAAAATTGAAGATCCACGTGAGCGCGACAAACGCCCAATGCGCGCCGGTACTGGAGGCTGACGCTGGGAACTCTTTGATGAGGATCGCGTTGATCAAAAATGTGACGCACATGAAACCTGCGCCGTAGATCTCGAGTCGTCGACGTCCGACTCGATCAATAACGAGGATGCATACCGACGTGCCTGCGAATGCAATAATGGCGTTGACTCCGTTGAAGAGCAAAGATTCTGATGTAGGAATTCCGATTTGTGCGTAGATCTGAGGCGAAAAGTATTGAATTGCGCTGACACCGGTCATCTGACATTCGGCCTGGATAAAACAAGCGAGCATCGTTCGTCGAAGGTTTGGCCAATCTCGAACGAGATCAAAGTATGTCTTTTTCTTTTCCAGGTGTTCAGCTCGTATCTGTGCCTGAATGAGGTTGAATTCTGCCACGACATATGGGTCCGACGTGTCGCCATGAGCGTGGAGAAGGGCTAGGTTGCGAAGACCTTGGTCGGCCCGATCATGATCGCACAGCCATCGTGGACTCTGTTTTGATGTCAGCTGTTGTACTTACCAATCTCGATTCTCTCAGATGACTGACCTCTGGAAACATGTAAATCAAGCCACCTAGAAACAGGGCTGGTATGATTTGAACAGCGAGCGGTATGCGCCACTCACGACTATCACCAGTGCCTGTCCACGTGAGATAGCATCCATAGCCTGTCCAGCTTGCGAAAATCTGTCCCAGAGCGTTGAACAATTGCTGGAGACTTGTCACTTTTCCTCGAATGCGACGATGAGTGATTTCTGCCTGGAAGATGGGAATGATCATAGTCAAGAATCCGACACCGGTACCAGCGATGAATCGACCAGCGTAGAGCATGCCGATAGCAACTCCAGCGGTTTGAATGATACCTCCAATGACGAAAATACACGATGCCATCAGAATGGTACCTCTTCTACCGAGTTTGTCGGTAAAACCTGCTCCAAATGCGCCGAAAAAACATCCTGCAGTGAATAGAGCGACGACAGTACCAGATCGAGAGTCGGAGTCTTGCTGTAAGAAGAGGTTCTTGAACGAGTCGGAAGCCACGACTTCTGCTATCACGGCCAAGTCATAGCCAAAGAGGAACGAACCTAGAGATGCAAAGCATCCCACGAGGAACTGGTACACGCCTGGCCTCATTGTGTTGTAGTAGAGAATTTGGTGAAAAAGCAAATGCAGAAACCGGAAGGACTATCCTACCTCTTTATTTAATTCACTTCCGACGAGCACTCGTACAGAAATGCCTGTCGGAGTGGGACTTGACCGGCGCATCGTCCGTACAGTTCCACATTGATAATGTCGTGTCTCTGGTGACGCGCAGATGCAGAAGAATGCTCAGAGGACTAGTCGGGATGACTTGCCAAAGGCAGTCACGATCAGCAATTCGTCGTAGGTCGCATGGCGGTGACGGGCGTTTCCCCAGATGTTTACCCCTCGTGGTGCGGAGAAACAAGCTATTTTGCCGGAATCTGAAACCACTTCTTGGGGAAGCGACGATCTGCAGTGGGTCTTTCACCACATACACCTGGGGCATGTTTGGGGATGAATGATCAATTGTTGATTCTCTGATTGGGTATCTCATCTGTAGGTACTGTCGTTGTTATCAGTCTTTCCGAGCTTTGGTGTTTTGCGATTGTAGCAGCGCTGCTCCATCCGCTTGCGTACCATGTGTATCCACGATTTCGTGCACCTTCATGTCCAATCCCACCCAGAATCGTTTACCTCGCCATGTGACAGTGACACCACCAAAGACCGCCCAGAGCCAGATGGGAAATGCAAGACATTCTCTTCCGAGCCATGCGGCGAGCCAGGAGAGAAATGGTCTCCGACGGCCTCCTTTGGGTGATCTCGCGAATGTCGGTGTGTCTTGATCAAGATCAATTGATGCGCCCGACTGCAGCTTCAGATAAAGAGTCCAGTCGGTCATACACCAGAGGATCATGCTGATAGTCCAGAACATACCAAAAGCGGTCCATGTTTGTGGTACACCAAACTTCTGATGGAAGAAAGGAAGGGTCGTGACAGCAAGGCCGCCGTAAATTGAGCACACAATACTCTCGGTGCCATGCTCGACGAACGTTGCCAGTGTTACGGTGAATTTCCTGACCCTCAGCCATCTTACTCTGCGCGCAATGTATTCTCCAACGCTCATACCAGCCATGGGCTGAATTGCTAGATCTCCAAAGACTATTCGGTGCTTGCCCCAACGTTCGCCAGCTTCTTCTTGCGGCACCTTCATTCTCCACAACAGATCGCCTATTAGATGATCTTCGCAAATGTTTTCTGAGAAAAAGTCGATGCCCTGACCATCGGTAAGGCTGTTGAGATGAGACGATCTAAACATTGTCGATTTGCCAACGATACACGGCGCGATTAGGACAGTATTGATTGCTGTGTAGAATTTGGCATGGGAGGAGGACATGAAAAGTTCTTCGAGTCGGCCACCTCCATACTGCCAGACGTCGTGTTCGAGATCCTGGGCCGTACGGAGATCATGAGAAGCGGTACTGGTAGTAGTCGCTTGAATCGCAGTCGGCTCAGAGTCGTCGAGTAAACCTCTAGCATATTCTGGGACTGGAGTACCAGCGACATCGACAACAAGAGGCAGACAATGCACAAACTTGTTGGGCGAACCACCACGTCCTTGCAGTGTGTCGACCATTCTACCGCAAGTTCCCTTGGCCACCCAGACGTTGCAATCTATGATCCACACAATGTCTCCTCTAGCTTCTCGGTATGCCCTGCTCATATTCCGGATCTTGGGATTAGGACCCAGCTGGCCATTTGAACTTTGACCATGGAGTACCGGGTCTTCATCTTCGATAGTCAAATGAACGTCGAATTCTGGGAAGTCGTCAAGTAATTTCTGAGCGACCTTGACGGCCGGGTCGTTACGGTCGGCAACGCATAGGAAAATGGTCAATTTGTCTCGAGGATAGGATTGTCTGAAGGTCGCAGCGAGGCACTCGTAGAGATTAGGTTCGAGGCCTTTGATGGGTCGAATGATGGTCACGTGCGGACATGATGAGGATAACTCGCAGTCGGCACGCGGATTGGGGTGTGAGTAATGCCTTCGTCTGAAGAAACAAGTGTCAGACCTCGTACAGGTATGCCATTAGCGGGAACCACCTACAACTGGACATAACCGAGGCTAGAAACGAGAATGATAAAGATATACCAGGTTATACCGATAGAACACAGGACCCAGGCGATTAGGGAGATGTTTTGCGCCGACTGTGCCTCAACTCGCCCAGTATGTGGCTGAGACACGCCATTGATTGAAACCATGCGCCCAACAGGACTTAACACTAATAGGAAAATGCGCAAGATCGCGTCGACGAAAATGATTAAGATATGAAGAATAAATAATCCATTACTCAAGGAGAGTTTCGCGTGTCAAAAAATCAGTATCAACAACGGTCGAATTCCGTCCGCCGTGTTCGCCTCGGAGTTAAGAAAGCTTTCTCCGCATGACGTTCAGATTGAAAGAAGTGCCAGAAATAGAAAGTCCAAATCAAGTCCGGAGCTTGACCGTGACTGCTCGACTGATTACTGTACTGCACTCAAATACGTCGTCAGTTATCTTGCAACAACTAGTAATTGTTCACCAGGGATCCAATCTACTCTCTTTTGTTCTCTTCCTCTGGTCCCACGAGCTCAAAAATGGCGAATGTCCTCGAGCAGATAGACGCACAAGTGGCCGAGATCCTCGCAGGCTGGAATCTTTACACCACCGTCATTGTCTTAGTTCTGGCCGCCTTTGTCGCATACCCTCTCATATCTTTCGCCGAACCTGACACTCATCCATTGCTCCTGGCAAGACAAGCGAGACCGGCGCCCGTTCGCAATCAAGGAGAGTCAGCAGTCTATCGTTCTTTGGAGACCCCACATGGATATCCTCTACGCGCCGGCTTGAGTGTCAAAGATGACGATGCACCACGCTGGTCAGCTGGTCGTGATGGAGATCTGAGAGATGTCTGGAGGGCCTTTGCAAAAGGAAGTCCGGAGGGCGCTCGAGGAAAGATTATGACCGTTTTTGGCAAAGACTCGGTAGACGAGCATGAGATCACACAGATCAACAAGGAGATCAACATTATTGGTGGAACTTTGTCATCTGCAGGCAGGAAAAGGGTGGCCATCTATATGCCTAATTGTGTTGAGTATCTCTCGGCATTGTTCGGTGAGTGATCAACTCCAGCGCGACTATGAAGGCTAACACGTCAAGCTTGCGCATTTTACGGTCTTGCGCCCATTCTGATTCCCTACAACCAGCCACAGGATGTTGTCATCAAGTTGCTTCAGCAAACAAATGCAGACTGTCTCATTGCCAACGCGGGATCTCTGCCACTGGTCGACCTCTGTCAAAACGTAACAAGTCTGCGATCCGTAACCTGGGTCGTCGAGAAGACCAGCAGGCACATGGACTGGACTGGTGCGCCAGATGGAGCTGGGAATACGGTCACCGTGGCTGTCTGGCATAACTTGATTGAGGAAAACGTTGCTAGGGCGAGGTCAGATCTTCTCGAAAACAGCGACATCACGCCAGGTAGCGTCACTCAGGTCTGGCTCAACAAGCAAGGCGTACCGGGAGAAGTAATTGAGTTCTCTCAACAGGTGAGTTTGGTCGCGTTGATTGAGTATTGAGGCTAATTCACCAAGAACATGACCGCCGCTGTGGCCGCTTTGGCTTTTGCACTTCCTCTGCGTCAACGATACGGCCCCTCGGATCTGGTACTGCCTGCCGACACATTCAGCAGCTCCTATGTCCTGTGTCAGACTCTTGCGGCACTTTTCCAGCACGCTTCGTTGGCGATCAACTCGGTAGCCGGTCCCGGTGTGGATATCTCGCTTGCTTCCAGAAGTGTCGCTCCTACTGTGATCATCGCTTCGGCCGAGACAATGTTCAACTTACATAAATCAGAAGCTGCTCGTCGGACGGGTACATTACAGAAACTGGCTCACAACAGTCAAGCCCAAGCATTGGCTGCAGGAAACATGACTAGGAGCACATTTATGTCGAGGACATTCAGCCCACAACTTACGTCTACTGGAACAACACCTGGAAAGATTCGATTGATACTCGTCTCTGAACGTAATGGAACCGACGCTCCAGTCTTGACCAGTGGCATGCTGAACGATCTTCGAATCTACACAAATTCGAGGGTTTGCTATGCCTTGACAGTGCCGAGAGTCGCTGGGGCTGTGGCTCAGACCAGTATCTATGATTACAGAACAGATGACGGTCTTGGGTACGGACATTTTGGAGTCCCTGTCAGCAGCGTCGAAATCAAGCTCATCAACGAGGATGACAACAAGGTGGCAGGGAATACTCCAAGCGGAGAGGTCGTGGCCATTGGACCTTCGG
>Ga0058704_10001444_pt1 | contig 11133 bp, 7 predicted proteins | sample AgamicMgSfe_FD_71363 | JGI IMG/M metagenome (GOLD analysis project Ga0058704, IMG submission 71363) | Agave microbial communities from Guanajuato, Mexico - Mg.Sf.e | ecosystem: Host-associated > Plants > Phyllosphere > Phylloplane/Leaf | place: Guanajuato, Mexico | collected 2012-05-30 | reverse complement strand
AATCACCACAGAATCGACAATGCCAGGAACAGACGCTCCAATCTTCAGCGCCGTCTCTCCGTCAGCTCGCCAACTCCACCATCTCTTACGGTGTATATCCTTCGCGACCAAAGTCCAAGTCCGTATAACGACCGAAGGCCTCCGCTTCAGCGCCTCGGAAACAAGCGTACTACAAGGTCAGTGAAGCCCATCTCCAGACAATTTCTCCGCTTTACAGGAGACCACCCAGAAAGAGCACAAGCCTGACTTCCCAAGCATCAATATTCCTCACGGCGTCCCTCTTCCGCAGCTACACCTACACCTCTACCAACAACCACACGACGTTTGAAATCTCGCTCGCCGCCCTCTTGGAAACACTCCAGATCTTCTCCCTCTCAGACCTAAGCGCAAAACCAGACCCGTCATCGTCCTCGTCGACCTTCGCCGCCCACCGCCTGAACAGACACAACACGCCATATCTGACCTCCGTACTCGGAACCTCCGGTCTCTGCCGCATCCTATACGCCTCACCGGGAAGCGCACTAAGCATCCAGCTCTCCGAGTCCGGGGTCCGGACATCATGCGACCTAACAACCTACGTAACATCTACATCAAGCGCCAACCGTGATAACGACAACGACAATAACAACAACGACGACGAGGAGCAAGAAGACGCCGACGAAAACGACATCCCCTTCGACCGCCTCTCGCTGCAGCTAAAAACAATCCTCCGCTCTTCCCACCTCGCCGACGCAATCGCCGAGCTCGCCTCCACAACACCCAGCGTGCTAGTCCTGACCGCCACTCCACGATCTCCCTATCTCGTCCTCAGCGCCACAGGCGGCGCGCTAGGGACCGCGACGGTCGAGTTCGGCGCCAAAGAAGCCGAGGGCGGGGTCCTGGAGACATTTGATTGTCGGGCGCGGTGGAGCGGGCGGTATCGGTTTGAGACTGTGCGGAAAGCGGCCAGGGCGATGGCTAGTGCGACCAAGGTTAGTATTCGCGCTGATGGGGCGGGGGTATTGAATTTGCAGTTCTTGGTCGAAGTTGATGGGGATGAGAAGGAGAGGCATGCTTTTGTTGATTTTAGGATCGTGCCGCTTCTGGAGGGGGACGGCGATGATGATGGGCATGGGCAGGAGGAGGAGGATAGTGATTAGGGATTGGAACTATGGGATGTAGTGCGATATGATGAGAAGTATCTACATGGTTTCGTCATTCGTAAGTCTACATGCTGTCTAGTAACGGTATGCGTTACGCTCGCGTACGGGCGAGTTGGTGTATAAATCATCGTCGTCGTCATCTTCCACATTGCCTCTGTTCACTGCATAGCCGTTCGCTTTCCCTGTGTCCACAACGTTGAGACCCCTTGATCGATCCACTCGACTGTTGCTGTCGATCTCATGGACGGGCTCGTCTTCTTCTTCTTCTTCAATGTCCGCCCCGTGCATCGTCAGCCCGTTTGCTGCACTGTTTTGTCTGCCGACATACGATTGCGTGGCGCCATTGGTAAAATACGTTCCTGGTCGCTGTGGAGGCGGCTGTGAGTACAGATGCGATTGCTCCGCTGGGTCGGCAAAGGGATCTGGCGATTGGTAATTAGCTACAGGGGGAGCTGATCGAGTCGGCTGAGTGGGTTGCGAGAGCTGCGCGACCGGTACTCGAGGTATCGGCTTTTGAGGCGGTGGTGGAGGCAGATGCATCGAGCCTGATGGCATCGAATTCGATGGCGCAATCGGTGATACTTCTGCTGGTCCGGGAGGGGGATATACTGCCTGTCGCGCGACTGGCGGTTGCGGTTGGCTGCTAGCATGTGTCAAAGGGAACGATGAAGCACGCTGTGCCTGCTCTTCGGGATTCGGACTTGTGCCAGCGCTTATGGCCCCCATTGCTCTTCTTGCCGACAAGACAGCGCGCTGGTACCGACTAAGCGACAAACTGAGCTGCTCGTTGACTTCGATCAGAGTTTGAAGGGTGTCGTCGTCTGGCGGCGGACTGTCGCAGTTGATGTACCCTTGTATGCTCCTTTGCGCGGCTTGACAGCGCTCCGCAAACTCCTTGATCAGGTCGCTGCCGAGGACTTCTTCTATCGGTGTGCTCTGGACCAGCTGCATGAGTATCTTGGCCGTGTTTCTCGACTCCTCTACTCTTGATGCCAACTCTTGGGGCGAAGGTAGCTGGTGCCGTTGAAACACCCGCGTATCTTGTCCAGGTGCTGGTGGTGGTGGTTGAGGCCCGCCAGTAGCAGGACCAGAAATCCGTGCACCATGACCCTTCATTTGCCTCCACATGTTCACCAGCTGCTTTGGCCCCGCATCATTGTAATGCTCGCGCTCCATTGAATCAAGTGTCTCCCTCGTTATCTGTTGTACGCTTGGATCTTTGCTGTCCCTCAAGAGCGCATGTACCGTGCTGACGAACTTGTCGTTGATGTTCCTCGTAAAGGATGGTCCAGGATTTTGTGACAGTATTCTGAACAACATGACCGCATTGTATTGAACATGTGACGATTTGTAGTAGTCCTTGCCTAGGAATTTGCGTATTTGGTAGCATGCTGACGCGGCGGCTTGTGGTGATGATTCGGCGGCTTCGACTATGACTGGGAGATGGAGAACTTCTTCACCCTGAACGGACGGTCAGATGGCTGTGCCTATGTCGAGTCTGTACAGCGTACCTGGTTGTTTGCTGACTCGCAGAAGGCTTTCTATATATGTGGTTAGCAGTGGTCTATATGTCGGAATATTGAATGACCTACAACTCCTTGCAGCGCTCTTCCTTCAGGAGTGGTGATATCTTGTGGTATACCATGATCCGAGCCTATAAATGGTCAATATGCCGTGTCTAGATCTGGTAACGAGAACTGCCTACTCTTGCTGCGGTTCAGAAGGCCGGCGGTGAAGCGCTTCATATTGGGCGTCTAAAGTGTGATAGGTGACTTAGTGAGCGGATTTGTCGTAGGAATTGAGGACGAGGAATGATAAGAGCACATAGATGTCAAACACCAGGTAGGTATACTACATCCGTAACGGACTAATGGACTGATCTTGTCGCGGATCTCGCATACCTGCGGTACCACGCGCTTCTTGGCATGATGAAAGATGCTCCGCCTCAAAACATCACGGGAGCCGTCGACGCGACCAAGTCACCGGATTGCTTGCGAATACTTTTGCCTCTTTCAACTTACGCAAGCTTGATCGCCATCACTGGTCAACAAAATACTGTTTCTTTCGTTCACGCGCCAAGCTGGTTTCCAAGGTTGGGTAATGCAATACAGCAAAGCGTAAAATTACGAGTATGAGCAGAGAAAGGAGATAGATCGCAAGTCTCGACGACTTGGCTTCTTGTCACAAGACCGATTATTGAATGGCTGCATACTTCTCAAAAGTCCATGGTATCTTCGACATCGTCATGCTCTGCTTCGTCCTGGTCTTCTTCATCAACCTTCGTGCCGATCATATCCGTCCTTCGACCAAGATCTAAAATCTTCCACATTCGCCGCGACTTGTTTACCACAACAACTCGCCGAGCCTTTGTTTCGTCCACCCATACGTGAGCCGGAGCAAAGTTCTCAGCGCTGTCGAATGTATGCTGCTTCATCTTATCCAGGGAATTGTCGTCAACGTATATGTCTTCAGTCGTGCCGTCTCCGAAAACGTAAGCCCATGGTATTCGAATAAGGATAGCGTCATCTAGTCGCTCCAGCAAGACGAGGAACGAAGCATCGAGCATTATCTCCGCGTCCAATATGATTGTGTCGCCATCGAAGATCACTTGACGTTCGTGCAGTGTCGATTTCGCAGCGCCGTTGCTGGTGTCAAGCGATCTGACGAGCAATTGATTTTCGTCTTCGTCCTTGAGTAATACTCCAACGATACTTGAAGACCCGGTCATACTCGGATTGACTATCGTTCGAGTATCGAGGATAGCAGAGGCGAACGAGACATTGAGGCTCTTCTCCGTAGGTCGTGACCATGTCGACTTCTGCCACTGCTTGATCTGGGCAAAAGCTGCACCAACAAGCTCTTGTAGATGCTTCATACACGCAGGTATACTCAGAGCTACGTTGTCAGACGTCGATCCACTCCTTGCCGACTTGATCGCAGTAGCTACAGCTTCGATATCTGTCTGAGTGTTTGCAGGGCCTTCAGTGCTGTTGCCATCTTTCACAAACGGTTGCAATCTACTTTGTACCAGAGGTCCCTCTAAGTATGACAGGACCCTCGGGATATCGGCAGTCATGGCTTCCCTCTCAGCCAGCTCTTGTGCACTTTGCGAACCAGGCTCCGTCGCCGAAAGGTCGACTTGAGCCCTGAGCCAGCGTGAAAATGCTCGGAACTGCCGTTCCTCATCTCCTAAAATTTGCAGAGCTTCATGCACGAGTAGCTGCAAGCATCCTACAGTGTCGATGACCTTGGTAAAGAACTTTGCTTCTACATCGAACTTTGTCGTACCTTCATAGTAACGCGCCAGTCCTCGAAGTGTGCTTGCTGCTAACGTTAATCGCTCCATTCCAGGTATGATATTTATCCGAAAGATGTTGCCTAGAGAATGGTGTAGAGTTGTCATGGCCTGGTCCCATCGCTTGTGACCACGTTCTGCCAGTTCATCCCGCAGCCATTCTGTAATGACTTCTCCGCGGTAACCCGTCATTGCAAGCTGATACAGATGTTGCTCCAGCTTGCTTTCTCCCTTTTCGGCCAATGTCTCGTTGATATTCTCGATGAACCGAGACGGCAATGAGGTGTTCGTATTCCATTCGGTCGTCATATATTCCACACAAAATTCCAAATAGAGACCGAGACAATGGAACTGCAAAGTTTTGTTGATGATGGAACGAGTGTGTAATCCTCCCCTTGCGCTGAATGGTACCTCATATAGGGCCAAATCGAGATTTGATAGTACCGAGCCACTTTGGTTGATATTATCCTCCGATGCGTCGATTTCATTCTGCTTTTGGGCTCGGACGAGAACATGGTAGGGAGAATCCACATGCGAGCAGTGTCTGATAGGAATCTGAGCATTGATTCCACTTGGCGCAGCGAACTGCTGGTCAAAGATCCTATCCAAGACTAGGCGAGCCTTTCCGTCTTCGTGAGCGACAAATATGACATGCATGATCGATGAGTCCCTGGGAAGCTTCGTATTGAGAATACCATGAACCATCTTATGAGCAGCAGTCTTGGTCGACCTGGGCTGGAAACCATGCTGGTTCTTCGAGGGAGCCGGTATAACGCTCAGTCGGGGAAGTAGCACATCGATGTCAATTGAGGCAAGATGCTGCGGTAGATTTGTTGCGGCGATTTTGATATCTAGACTTCCTGTAGTGCCGTTCGACTTTTGCGGAGCAGTTCCTGAGACTTTCTTGAACCAGTCATCAGTCGTTGTACCGGCCTCACTGACTGGAGCCTGTTGACTGGAGATCGTGTGTCGTTGCTGGGTGTGTATGAGATTTAGGGAAGCACCGAGACATAGTACGGAGGCATCACCTGTATGCCTCGCGCCGAGAGCCGTGAAGCTCAGCTCCTCGACTTGAACGACAATGCGACCTGTACGCACACTGATTCTCTCGACATGACCCTCTGACGTACCCACGAACAAATAGTCTCCTGATAGTTTGTCAGTCTAGTCAATGTAAAAGCGACGAACAACAATAACCCTCGGGTTGCCATTGGAGGCAGTTCACAGTTCCAGAAAGATCTTTTTGAAGTATATGGATCGCACGCTGTCCACCGGAGCGGTAAATATCGATATCGCCATTTTCGCTGACAACAGCAATCAGTTCCGTCCGAGGATGATATGCAAGTAATCCTGGCCTAATGGAATATTGAACACTCTTTTCTGCCAGGCACACAAGCTGAGGTTCCGGCATGGGGTGTGATTAGGAGAGAACCATGTGCCGTCGCTTTTCCCCGGGGCACGACTGTGAAGTAGAAATCAAAACGCGCCCAGATGAGTTTGGCGAACCGTGAACACGCTGAGTCTTTAAATTTCTATATTTTGAAGTGTTCGATGGATTTTGATCATCTGGTTGCTTGATTGAAATGTGAAGACGCGGAAACGGCGGGGCAAGCGCGAAGTCGCGTAAAAGCATCGTTTATCTATACATAATACAGCACTCCACTGTCACCATCGATGGGGACGCAAGGCACATCAATCTCGCACTTGAAAGTCGCCAAGAGACGAACATATTAATCATTTTGACATCAGTCTATCATCCAGAACTTCAAACGACTTCATACGCTTGCGCCACTGATTTGACGTCTTTGGAGAAGGATACTTCTTGATCCATGCTCAATAGCGTCACGGAGGCAACCTATACTTGTCAGTAGGAGTTAAGCAACCGTTTTGTATCGTACTTACATCGACGTCAACGAAGGGTTTCGACTTTGAGAAACGAACGCTCATTGGGAAAAACTCTCCATCGTTATCCGCTTGAGCCTCAAACTCGAAGCTACCACTTGGACTATCCTCCGACACTTCACCAATATTCCAATCGATAGAGTCTCCAGACACTTCGTACTGAGCATCGAAGCTCGAAATAGATGGCTCACTTGTCGAGTACGGAATTGTCACGGTCACGTCGCTCAATGTGTCGTCGCCGGTCAACTCGTACTCCAGAGTGACGTTGTAGGTACCGGCAGATGCCTCGTTGACCCAAGCAGTAAATGTAATTGGAGGATCGCTGACCTCACCAGCCTTGGCCGCCATTCTCCATCTCATGACACCAATCGCGTTGTTGACTGGAAAGCCCTTGGACGTATCCTGCAATTGGATGACCTTGTCGTTTTTGAAGACTGTCTTGTCCACACGAGGATGCGAGTTAAGTTGTGCACCACGAAGATCGCCGGTATTGAGATTGAGCTTGACCTGGGTCAATGATGGATCACTGATGCGCAGTTGCAAGTCACCCTTGACCTCGAATGACTCGAGCGAACCTTCTCTGCTGAACTTTGCAGAGACAGTCTCCGCGACGGTAATGTGAAGATGTTCACGATCGCTGAGATCGGCGCCAGTGGGAGCTGCTACAGCAGGAGCTGCAGGTGTTGGCGCCACCAATGGAGCTGCAATCTCGGCCTCTGGACCAAGCTCTCCCCGGACCTGTTCGTACATGTTTGTAGTCTTTGACTTCTTGCCCAGCTGCATACCCTTTCCACGGGATGCCAACGGCTTCGAGAATGCTTTGTTCTTCTCCGCATTGTAAGTGTCGTATGTGTCTGGCGCAGCAGCGGCTGGAGTGGGTGGAGTGTAGGTGGGGTATGAAGATGGCGGTCTAGGCATGCCACTTCTTCCAGATCTGGACATTTCCTTGCGCTGCATCTCGAGCTGTTTGGCCTTTCTCTTGCGCTCCTCGCTAGCTTCCAACTCCTTGTTGCGCGCAATAATCTCCTGAATCCTTTCCTCGTGACTCTCCATGTCGAGAAATGTCTTGATCTGAGCCATTGATAAGTTATCTCTGTATCCGAGTGTGACAATCTCATCGAAAGCGCCGAGAAGCTCGAAAGCATTGCGTAGAATCTCTCGCTCATCCAAGCTCTTGCAGATGCTGCTGACCACTTGAGCGAAGAGATGGAGAGAGTCGATGTCCTGAAGGATGTTCGATTGGCGATTTGTGATGAGGACCATGTAAAGCTCGTCCAGTGGTTGGTATACGAATCGAACATTGTCTTGCTCGACAGTCGTGTGTTGCGTCCCTGAGTCGGCAAGTTTGGGGAACGATGCAAGAAGCGCTTCGATTCTGGATCGTTGCATCTCTCTAAACTGTCGAGAGAGGACGGCCTTTCCTCCTCTCGTGCATATCGAAGCTGCGAGGACAACCTAAAACTGCTATTAGCTAGCATGTACGCCTGCCCCTCGATGTATACTAACCATTGTGAAAGACACCTAAGCTTGAGCAGAACTCCGTCACTGAAATTGTAGTAATCGCTCTAACTTGTACCTGTCTTCTGTAGACGCAAAGTACAAGACAGGTGTCGAGATATCTTTCAAGGTTGCAATTGGAATATATTGCTCTCACTTGAATCGATCAACTTACACAGCTGTCCAAACACGGGCATGCCCCCGTTACCTGACCCTGATGCCGCAGTTTAGCCGGCCCTCTTAAGTTGCGGAAGTCTTCGCGCGGGCCCGCGTCACCACAATTCGCGATTCAACCGTGACAACCTCGACTAACATTACATTACCTTACTTTCCTAGACCAAAGGACTGCAGCTCAATACTTTGACTCTGGCTTTTCTCTCATACCTCTCAAACGGAACACGAGACTCGTTCCCGGGCTTGTAGAAGAATAGTCGTCCCGACTTTCGATCCTCGAACTTACCGCACTCTCCCTGCCACATCTCATGCTCGCCTCTCCGTTCCGCCTACTTGACACTTAACTACTCCATCTCTTCTGAACACTCCAGATTTGACTCTCAGTGACGACATCATCCGAGTACTCGATCCATCACGGCTGCATGATCTGAGCCGACATGGCTACCACAGACGCCCACCCGTCGATCACTTTCTCTCATGTCGGTCACGACGACGACATGGAACTATCTTCAGATCATGGCCGCTATGATGGCGATTTTGATATTGACGTTGATCAAGGAGGCGACTACGTAGGTGACGCTGATATAGATCAAATGCAAGAGGATCTCAGATCGGACCGTGGCATGACCGATCTGTTAGATCCAACTGACGTTCATACGAACGACGACGAAATGGCTGAAGGATCCATCGATGGTAGATACGAGCCGCAAGATGGTATGATGCAGGACGAAGGAATGACAACAGACTTACACGACGAGGACTTGGAAGATTACGTGGGCGATGAGCCAGAGTATGCACAAAAAGAAAGCAACGAGGTGCAAGAGTTCGAGACTGTTAGAGAGCAAGGAGATACGACATACGACGACGAAACAGGCGACACGACTCTGAGACCAGATGAGCATGTTTTTGATGACGGTGCCCAAGAGTTCAAACAAGATCACACGGACGGGACCGATGATACTGCTCAACTTGACGAAACCCAAAACGAGACTGTCCCGGCTGTGAATGTAGGCCTTCCTGCAGACATCGAAGAGCCACACTTGTCAATCAACGAGGTTCAGCAGCAAAAGGCGAACGACCAGACCTTGGTTTTAACTGTTGTGGATTTTACAGAATCACAAGATGCTGGTGATGCTGGCCCTCAGCCTATGACTGGTGATGCTTCCGTTCGTAATCCGCCAGAACACAAGATTGACCACGAGTATCAGAACGACGATACCGTCGTAGTGGAGCATGGTGAAAAAGCGGTCGATGAGGTTGAGTATAACGACGAGCTTGGTGAGGACAAGTCACGGATCATTGTCGAAGAGAGCGCCCCATCCGCTCAGGAGGAGCACACGGGATCGTTTACCGTGACAGGTCTGCACCAAACCATTGTAAAGTATGAAGGAAGTGAGGTTTTCCTCTTTCCTTCCGGAGATCCAACATCTCAGGAAGAGTATTTTCTCGAAGACGACAACATAGTCAACGGCAGCATTGGCGACATGCTAGAAGCCTGTCGTGTTGTTCTTGGCGGTGACATATCTGAGGATGAGGAGTTAGAGCTGACTGTGGAAGATCTGGGTCTTTCTTTGAGCGAGGACTCGACTCCTGCTTTCTCGGCCAGCTTCTCCGAAATCCTCCAGCTCTATGTACAGCTTCATGCTTTGGATGGTGTTGCACACCCTCCGCCGATGTACATGACATTGAGCACCAAGACGCGATTTACTAATCGCCTGACACTTCTCGCTCATGCGGTCAGTGAAGGTAGAGGCCTCTCCTCAGTTCCTCCTACAAAGGAGATGTTGTACGATGAGGAAGAAACATTCACTGAATACCATGACTACGAGGAAGGCGACCAGATAGGTGGCCAGGAAGAAGATCAAGAAGATGATGAGAACGAAGCACAACCTGGTCAGGCGATAGAACATTCTGAGCAGATCGAGAAACCACAACTCTCGGATCAAGGTACGCCTGATGAAGGAGACAATGAACATGACCAGGCGAATACCGCCTTCAATCATGAAAACCACCAGACAGGAGAAGGCGAACATGCCAGTCTTGAAGAGCACAGTCTGGAAGGAAACGCGGATTGGGAGGACAGCAATTTGGAGGAGGCATCTGCCGATGTCGACGAGCCGGCGATCAATGAAGACTCTCAAACTTCAAATCCTCAACCAAATGCCGATCCTGAAAACACCACTGAGAATGAGAGTGAGTATCTGATTGATTACTCCGACGATGACTACGATCTGACTCCTACATCAGCCCTGAATGTCACAGCTTCTGCGGAAGATGATGAAACTACTAACGCCGAAAATGAAGGCAATGAGAGTGCGCTTGAGAAGCTTGTAGCCGCAGAGGATGCTGAAAACATTGATGACATACTGGATGGCGAGAAGACTGGTGAAGTTTCAAGCACGAACAAAGCAGAAGCCGCCAGCCATGGACCTGATGAGATCGATTTTGACGACGATACTGAAGTGGTCGGAAATCAAGGAGTCAAGTCTTTGGATAGCGGCGACAGCCAAGGAAAGATGCATGCTGCACAAGAAAACACCGATACTAGTGCGCAGCAAGAGCAGGAGCACGTGAAACAACCAACGACCACCGATACTGCCGATGAGGACTTGCCTCCTGTTCCCGAGGACGATCTGGATGACATTGATTTCGACGACGATGAAATCGACAATGTTGCTGAAAGCAAATTTACTAGCCTCAAACGCTCGTTCACGGAGCACACTGGAGACCAGGATTTGCCAAACGACAAACAGGATGCTAAACGAGTTTGCCCCTGAGGTCCGCTTATGATCGACTCACGTTCGAGATTTTGAATGCGCTACACTCCCCCTGTTTTCACATCGAAAATATTAAGCTTGCTAATCTTACAGTTACAATCAACAGCTGCTGACTCACTCTAGCTCATTTGAAGTCTCGTCTTTTTCCAAATGTAAGTATACTCGGTCAGCAACGACCAGAAGGCCAGTCATCTTTTGGTATGACGAATACCTCGACTCAACACACCCCACATCACATGGTGCAGTATGCAAAGAGTCGGATTCCAAGCATGGACCCTACCCTATTAGCGACTTGTGCAAAAAAAGCATTGGCGGGCGTTATGGATTTCTATGCACAACATCACGG
>Ga0058704_10001443_pt1 | contig 11134 bp, 12 predicted proteins | sample AgamicMgSfe_FD_71363 | JGI IMG/M metagenome (GOLD analysis project Ga0058704, IMG submission 71363) | Agave microbial communities from Guanajuato, Mexico - Mg.Sf.e | ecosystem: Host-associated > Plants > Phyllosphere > Phylloplane/Leaf | place: Guanajuato, Mexico | collected 2012-05-30 | reverse complement strand
TGCTTGGGTTGGAGAATCTGCGGTCGGCTGTCGAGGGCAAGGGTCTTTTGACGCAGGTGCCTGAGCAGAGGAAAGAGCGGTCTTCTCTGTAGATGGCAGACATCTCTTATCGAGACGCTACTGATGAGTGTCGAGGGTCGACGTCTCAATGGCGCGTATGTACCAGTCTTGCGTCGGCACATAGGGTAGTATCTTGATCCCGAGCTCCTGTGCTGTCGAGACAGCTGCAACAAGCCCATCGTGAGATGCGTGAGTTCATCACGGTTCAGACTGACAGGTCCTCGTAGCTAGGCTGCACACGGTGTCAAGTCCTCTCTACGGATCATGACCGCGACTCCACGGTCCTCATCCTCATCCTACGTTCTCAGCGGCGCACATGACCGCCCTTCTACTACTTGCTTGACAACGGACTTCGCCACTCGAGACAGCAGTGCGGAACGCGTTCCTCACTCACTTCTTCTCATCAGGCCCAGGGCAACCTTGTGTCGGCATCTGCTCTCAGAAGGCGAGTCAGAAGTCATAAGCCGACGCCATGTGCTGACCCCACCCCCAGCTTTTGGGTTTGCCCCAAACTCTCCTCCACCAACGTGTGGAGTCCGATCGGCACGTTACGGAGAGAGCGTGAGACCTCGTGTCGTTGAAGACTCGGTCGATGTCTCTCCCGACTGTGACTACCGTCGCTCTGATTCAAGAGGGCGGCCATTGATATCGCTGTTGCCAAGTACGAGGCCAAGGTTTTGGGCTGGAGTATATGGAGTGGTTGAAGCCTCGCTGCGTCCGATCAAGCAGCGCCTCATCTTGGACACTCGGGACTCCTGGGAGCTTGTTGAGTTCTTTCGTGCCTACACAACGTCAAGACAAGTTCGCAGCCATGGGCGTATCGACAATCTGGCGCGACATTTGCGTATACCGACGGGCCTACGTGCTAACGGCCGTGGCCTCCTTCGGCGGCATGCTGTTCGTCACCCTGTCAAGTATAACCCATGATGTCTGAGACAAAGCTGACTTATACCCGCCAATGTAGTTTCGGCTGGGATACTGGCTTGATAGGAGGTGTCTTGACCATGAAGTCCTTCCAGAACAGTTTTGGACTCGACGCTGAGAGCTCCACCTACGCCAATTTGTCTGGGAATATTGTCTCGGTGCTGCAGGCTGGATGCTTCTTCGGCGCCATGAGCTCGTTCTACCTCTCCGAAGAGCTAGGACGGAAGAGGACGCTGCTGGTCGCGGATGCTATCTTCATCGTCGGCTCGCTGATCCAGACGCTGTGCGCTCTCGGAAGTGGGCACGATCTCGCCCAGCTCTACGTTGGCCGTGTGATTGGAGGCTTCGGTGTTGGGTTGATCAGCGCCGTTGTGCCCACCTACATCGGCGAGAATGCGAACAAGGAGATCAGAGGACGGTGCATCGGCTGCATGCAGCTCTTCAAGTATGTGCTTCTCCCCGTGTGATGCTGATGATAACGTACTGATAAGCACAGCGTTACCGGCATCTGCATCTCTTTCTTTATCAATTACGGCACCGAACAGAACATGTCCGATACCGAATCAGCCCAATGGCGCGTCCCGTTTGCGCTTCAGATGCTGCCGGGTACTCTGCTCTTCATTGGGCTGCTCTTTCAAAACGAGTCGCCTCGCTGGCTAGTCGAGAAGAACAGGCTCGTGGATGCCCGTAAGGCTCTGGCTACTGTCCGTGCCAAGCCGCAAGACCATCCTGAGGTCGTGCAAGAGCTCGAGGAGATCATCGAAGACTTCAACGGCCATGAGAAGATGCCTCTGATACAGCAGATGAAGGCGACCTACTCCGATCGCAAGGCCCTGTATGCTTTTGGCATGGCTATCGCGCTGATGGCGGCCCAACAGTGGTGTGTGCTTTATTGGGAGCAGAAGTGCTTGGTCTACTGGTGCTGCATCGATCACTAGTCGGATTGCAGTACCGATAGCCCATGTCTAAGCTCCCCAATGTCTCTTCTGCTAGGTACCAATGCTGACCGCAAGGCACACAGGACCGGTACGAACTCCATAAACTACTACGCCCCGCAAATCTTCAAGTCTGTGGGCTTAGCGGGCCAAAGCGCAGGTCTCTTTGCTACCGGTAAGCTGCCCTCAGAGCACTTTACCGTGCCAACCGCGGACCCTATATCCGTCACACAGCGCGGTCAGAATCTCATCGTGCTCCTATGCTGCATTCTAGCTGGGCCATAGATCGCATGACCGCGGAGAGACATGTTTCCTCAAAATACCGAGCCGGGCATTGAAGCTGACAGAGACTCATAGGTATCTACGGCGTAGTGAAGATCGTCGTTACAGCCCTTGGACTCATGCTTGCAACCGAGCAGCTTGGTCGGAAGTGGTGTCTAATCGTCGGCGGTGCCGGCCAGGCATTTGCGATGTTCTACATTGGCATCAATCAAGCTGTCAACCCGGTGGAACCCGGCTCCTCACTCAACGGCAACAGCATATTCGCCATCGTCTGCGTCTACTTGTTCGTCGTCTTCTATTCCTTCGGATGGGGACCTATTCCATTCGTGCTTAGTGCGGAGTGTGCAGTAAGTGGTGTAGAACGATCGATATCAGGAACATCAAGCTGACTATACTAGCCTAACCACGTGCGCGGCTTGATCATGGCAGCGGGTACGTTTAACGACAAATACAATTCATCGATCTTAGAACTAAAGCTGACCAATAGCAACAGCTCTGATGACACAGTGGTTGTTCAACTTCGTGAGTTCACTGGCGACCTATACATACATGTGGCAGCTAACAAAGCCTAGGTCATCGCCAAGCTCACACCAATAATGCTTGCAGCCATCACCTACGTCACGTTCCTCGTATTCGGCTCTGCCTGCATCCTCATGGTCATCTACGCCATCCTCTGCGTCCCAGAGACCAAGGGTGTACCTCTTGAATCTATCTACATGCTCTTCGAGGGCAACATCATCGCTGGCGCTACCCGCGATACCATCCCACGCTACTCGAGAGCGAAGGGCCTCGCGATGGCCAGGAATGTCGAGATCGAGCCTGACCACAAGGGCAGTGTAAGCTCGCATGTCGAGAGGATCGATCCAAGCGCAAAGAATGCTGCGTATGGAGCTCATCAGGCGAGCGCTGCATGAGCAGAACAATGCTCATAATCGTGGACGATCTTTCAAGGCGATATCCGACGTACTTAATGCAACGACGTTCACTTATTACAGCTCTGAAGGTAGCGATAGGAGTGATGCCGTTGCTTGGCTTGATGCCCTATCTATCTTCCCGAGAGTGGCAGTTATGTGCCCTATAAAGCTGGCGCAAGGCCCTGCGAGCGGTCTTCACCGTCGACAAGCCTCTCAGTGGTCATCGTCTCCCATCAACGTGACGTGGCGCAAGTCTGACATAACGCTCCACCTGCTCATGGGCGAGACGATCGCTCAATCGCCGTGGGATGCTGCGTTCATTTTGGCGTGGCTCGTCATATTGTAATGCGGCCGCTTGGGCACATCGCACCCTTGGATTGAATGCAGAGTATCCCTGATGCAAATGTAGTCGACGCTTTGATCGGGGTATATAAGGTATGAATACGCGACTTCAACGCGCCAGTCGCGCCCTAATGAACTCCGCCGCTCGCCCAGGATCCCAATCATCCGACAACGCCCTCGCCGTGCCGTTGTTCAAAGTCATCGTGTACGCATAGCTCGCGAACTGCTGCAGCACTTCGAGCTCAGCGCTTCTACACCACTGAGTCAGCGCGACCGAGAACGTTCCATGATACAGTCTCGAGGATCGTACGGCTTACTCCTCAACCTTGCTACACTTGATATTGCCCTCGAAGTGCCAATCCCGATCGCTGCTAATGTAGCTCGGATGCCACCGGTCCTGGGTCTTGGTCGCCTCGCCTACAAAGTCGCCCATCGTTATGCCTTCTTTGCGGACGAAGGCTGCGTTCTTGCTTCTTTGCCACTTGCGCACCAAGTGCAGGGTCTCACAGGGGGGTTGACAGAGGTACATACGTCGCCAGCTGGCTTCGGGGTAGTGGACGGCTGGGTTGCAGGACGCTGGTAACTGGCTCTCGCCGATGTCTGCGGGGAAGGATATGCTGACAACCCAATTCCATTGTTCTGCGCCTGGTCGGCCTACGGCGAGATCTTCGCGCGATGGTGGGTCGTTTCTTATCACCAAAGTGACTGTAGGGTACGCGCCTGGGAATGCCCGGAGTAATAGCCTGTTGTTCTCTGGTTTCCTGCCCGGATGTGGGCATGGTTTCAGACCATTTTCTTCTCTCGAGTAGGGTTCGGTGGGCAATTTAGGGTCTGGGAGGAAGAACAGTGCTCTCTGGAGCTTTGGGCTGGTCTGGACAGTCTCGCGGAAGCTGACGGACACTCGCTGTGACAGCAAGAGCTCTCTTTGAGACAGGTTGAGTAGGATCGACTCGACGAGTTCGGGGAGGTGTAGAACCTGCTGCGCTGCTGTCTGGGCGCGTGGCTCCAGGGCATCGATGTCTGGCTGCGGTGGTGCCGGCTCTGAAGGGCTGAATGGGAGATATAGCAGATCCATGGTGTCGGACTTCCAGACGTGGCCTTATGCTACCAATAGAGCACCGCAATCAATACAATTGAGCTTTCTGGATGTCTTGCGCGTACAGTTGAGTGATCACCACAGAGGTCAGGCAGAGGAAGGTGTTCTAGGTAGCATTCCAACAGAAACAGGAAGGAAACAGGGAAACCAGACAAATCCTTTCAGCCCACCATCGGCGTGGCTTATCAGCGATGTACAGTCGTATCGCATTCTTCCGGCTGTCCATTTGGTACGCGATCAGGATGAGGGTGTTGTTGCGCCTTTGTTCCTACGCGCGACGCGGCTTCGGGATGACGTTGCGGGGCATGAGGATGGCCCAGCGCGGGGTCTTTTGACAGCCCCGAGCTGCATTGCTGCGAACATGAGGAGGATGGGCAGAGCACGAGACCTGTGATACCAGGGTCGGCGAAGGCATGAGGAAATTTGGAGCTTGGCCATTCCCATCGCCCAGAAACTTCCAGGCGACTTAAGTTGGGAAAGGAGGTAGCTTACATCGACCGTATATACAGATCTTCGCTAGTCATGAGAATCATCGCGCCTACAGCATCGCTCAAAGATCCCTCTCGAATCCAGGCGACTTTTCATACTGATCCTTGATAACATCCTTCTCCGCCTTCTCAACCTGCTTGACAAATTTCTCGCCGCTCTTCTCATCATGCAAGAACAAGTGGTCCTTGACAAGTCGCTGCGGCGTCTCGCCCATCCACTGGAAGAGCGAGAAGTCCTGGAATTCGTCCGCGCGGAAGATCTCGAGCACCTCGAGCGGCTCGTCATCGCTCAGGTTCTCGATGAAGTGACCCATATTCCGCGGCACAACGCCGACGTCACCGGCCATGTAGTCGAAGGTGCGCGCGTTACCTTCAGCAGCAAAGATGGTGACACGGGCGCGGCCGCTGATGAAGAAGGACCACTCGTCTGCGTTCGGGTGCCAGTGCATCTCGCGCATGGCGCCGGGCTCAATGTCGAGATGCCCAGCTGCGATCGTCTTCGAGATCGGGAAGTTCTTCTTGCTGTCCACAATGCGTACCTTACCGCCGCTGCCAATCTTTGGCGGGGTGTCGAGCATGTGGTGGGTGTACTGGTGCTTTGACTTCTTGAACGCCTTGGGCTTCTCCTCTTCAATGCTGCCGGGGATGGAGCCCTGGAAGATGTACTTGTCCTTCTCGTGGATGTTCGCGAAGATCTCCGGAGGCAGGCGGAAGTTCTCGGCCACGACGGCTTTGGGTGTGTGCTCGATCCATTCGTTCAAGAGGAAGGTCGAGTCCTCGGAGAAGTCGCCAGAGTCGAAGATTAGTAGAAACTCGGTACCATTCTCACCCAAGCCCTGGAGAGAGTGTGGGTGGCCCGAAGGGAAGTACCACAGGTCGCCCTTCTTGAGATCGTCCATGAAAGACCCGCCATCGGTGTCGAATGCAGTCACACGGACCTCGCCTGCAGATGATCAGCATGCAACAAAGCAGTGCTTTACACGTTGTCCACCTACCATCTAGGACGTATGCCCACTCTGCCTCCTTGTGCCAATGCAGCTCGCGAATGACACCCGGCTCCAGACGCATGTTCACACCAGCGATCTCTTTCGACACAGGCAGTTCGCGCACAGTCGTCTGCCTAGTCCATCCTCCCTCTTCGATGCGAATGTGCGAGTCCGAGAAGCTCCTGTGTTTCTCGGGATCAGTGCCTATCTCAATAGCTTTTTCCCGGTACTCGAACTTACCATCGTAGGTTGGGCAGAATGCCATGGTCAGTCGTTGGCGGACGGACGAGATCTGGGTTCTGGCGGTCCCTGTCTGGGTTCACTGGACCAAGTACGCTGGTGCCCTTGCCATTGCGCTGGGTAGCATTGTCAGTGGTTGACTGAAGTCCACGGCGAGGTGTAGGCTTACGATTGGGAGTGGCTGAACGCCATCACCGTATGTGTCGTGCTTGCGATCATACGGATCCTTATGAAAAGCGTAATGGTCCTTGATCGTTCCCTTGATCACGCTCTCCAACGGCTTCTGCTGCGGTCCAACAGGCGCTGCAGATGCTGCCGCGAGCAAGAGCGCTGCTGGTAGCAACGACTTGAGTGAATGCATCCTGGCTATGGGATGGGAAGGTGCGATGGACCAGGGAGTGAGTGAAGTTTTGCAAGCAGCTAATACTTACACCGGGAAAGCTCCAAGCAAACGCGCTCGTCATAGCCAGCCAAGCGCGTCCGCCGCAACCGCGAGCGGAGCGCTATTGCCGTTCCTTGACAACTACTGGGCGATCGCATTACTTGCGCGAGTGAAGGTGATGACGTACACGCAAGGTTGGCTGCTTGTTGGTAAGCATGTTGCCTTCCCCCATCACTCACCATACTTGAGACGCGGTATAGGACCACCGCAAGTTATGACCGGTCCTGACGGTGTTCGTAGAGCTTCGCAGCTACACTCGGCTTCACTTGAATGTGGCATACAGCTGGGTAGCACGGCACTCGTTGTGCTTGGCCTGGAGGCAGAAAGAGCGTCCGACGCTCGTGCCGAGGTCGCGCTAACCCGCAGGAACCTCCGGCTAGCTGCTTCTCTCCGCAAAGCCAAGACGCAACCGTTTGAGCTTGACAGCTCGTCGTGCCTTGCAGAGACAACATGTCGTGGCTTGCGATATGCGACCTCAGCCGGCAGAGCTGCGAGCACATATCTCGTCACACCACGTAACTCGAGGGGGACTTGGCCTTGCTGTACGTTTGCTGCTCCAAGCCAGCCGGAAGGCCTCACGGTGCCTGTCAAGGAGCCCTCCCACGGACGCAGCGGCATACAGAAACTCTCGACACTGAAGGTTAGAGAAGGTACCATTATAGCGCTGACCTTTCCCTGAGTCCTGACCTTTCCCTGAGTCGGGAACCTCTAGAATGGATCCTACTACTCCTCACCGACGGTCGGACACTGGATACAGCTCGCTCGCACTCCCCAGTCCCCATCCCTCCTGCTCGTAGCATGGCCTCTTCTGGACCTGCCTCCGCGACACCTCCTGCATGTGCTCACTCGTATCGCAGGCGAGACGAGGAGGGGTCATGCGTCGCAAAAAGCACCAGGGCGAGCTCGATCTCGTCTGACATGGACACTCAACGCCGCCATATAGTCCGACCGACCCGCCAGGCCCGCATTTGCCACTGTTATACAACTACTCGGGGAATGCAAGGTTCCAGTCCTGGCTAAGCTATCTATGAGCACGCCCAGACAGAAAGGAAGCTTATCCTAGTCACCGAGATGTCAAGATCTCACTACAATGTCCGAACTTCATATCAGTATTTGCCGGACGGAGCTGGAGTGGAGCGCACAATGAATCGCATGCAATAATAGTTGCAGCTATATGTGCTGGGTCGCCGATGGTGTGTACTACTGCGCCGACCGTACGCCCAGAGAAGGTCTCCGGTGTCTACTGCTTCAAGCAAGCAATGGGATAAGCTCTTGAGGCTTATGTCCCACGTGCAGGATCAGCAGCTGTACAGATGCAGGCGAAGCTTCGCGCAAAGTATAGTACTTGCCGTCATTCCATCGCGGGGTATAATCTGCATGATTGCTAGTCAAGCCATGCAGCACATCTCTCGCGACCGTCAGATGGTGGTCGAGCGGACTATGTTGTCGCGCGGAATGTTACCATGAACACCCAACCAGAGAGATGTCAGCACCAGGCTATATGGCCGATTGGAGGATTGACTGGAGCTCTATACACCAGCATCTCCCACGGGGTACATCGGCAAAGTACCTTGAGTTCGTGGGCGACACTGGAGATGTTTGCCTTTGCTAGCCGCAACACTCGTTCATGTGTACCGATGTACATCACTACTCGAACGGGGAACCTGGGTGGAATAGACGGCACAGTACGACCCATGGGCATGGCGGTACACGTAAGAAATACATCGGACTGCTATGCAACTCGTTTTACGCCCTCCGTCGCTTTGTAGGTCCCGTCTCATCGTGCTCTTTCGCAACTGCTTGAGAAGGATCTTTGCCTCTGATCCCACTTTCACTCCATCTTCGTTCTCGCTTGACTACTCAGTTAATCCCGTAGTCCTGTTGGTTCGCCATGGTCAAGATCATTGACCGCGCGGTCAACGATGTGCGAACAGACTATACCTGGAACCGAGTCGGCCGTCTCGCTGGACGATGGACACGAGCCGCGCCAACGACAGCAGCACACTATTGCATCGACAAGTTCCCCATCATCGGCTGGCTGCCACGCTACAACCCAAGATGGCTTGTCAACGACGGCATCGCTGGCTTGACCATCGGGTTGATGCTGATACCGCAAAGCCTGTCATACGCGAAGATCGCCACCATCCCCGTTGAGTATGGCTTGATGTCCAGCTGGCTGCCTCCATTGATCTACACGCTGATGGGCACGTCGAAAGGTATGTGTGGCTCATGCGAAAGTCTCGATGGCACATGTTGACCTAGAGACAGATCTGTCAAGCGGACCTACCTCACTCTTGGGCCTAACTACCGCCGAAGTCGTAAAACAGCTGGCCATTGACGGCTACACTCCAGTAGAGGTGGCGTCCGCGGTCGCGATGTGCATCGGTTTCTACGGCATAATCGTCGGGTTTCTCAACCTCGGCTTCCTTCTGGAGTTCATCTCGCTCCCTATACTGAGCGGCTTCATCAGTGCAGTGGCTATCACGATCGGTCTTGGTCAGGTGGACTCGCTCCTCGGCGAGTCTGATGTCGGCAGCGGCACGGCCAACGAGATCCACGACGTCTTTGCGAAGCTGCCACAAGCCAATGGTGCTGCGTGTGGTATTGGCTTCGGCGGCATCGTCTTCATGGTCATCCTTGAGCAGCTGGGCAAGCGCTGGGGAAGCAAGCACAAGATTGTCTGGCTGCTTTCCATCACCCGGGCCTTCCTGTGTCTGGTCTTGTTCACTGGCATTAGCTACGCCCTCAACAAGCAATACGGCAAGGACTCCGACAGTTACTTGTTCGAGGTGGTAAAGCTCAACGCGAGCGGGATTGTGAAGCCCAAGATGCCACCCTCTGCTCTCATCGCGAAGGCCTTTCCCCGTAGCATCGCTGCCTTCATCGGTCCCATTCTCGAGCACATCGCCATTGGCCGTGCTTTCGGCGTCAAGAACAACTACACGGTCGATCAGACACAGGAGCTCAACTACTTTGGCATCTCAAACTTCGCCAACAGCTTCTTTAACGTCATGGGTGCCGGTGGCGCGATGTCGCGTACATCCGTCAACTCTGCCTGCAAGGTCAAGTCGCCGCTCTACGGTGTCATGACTACCGCAGTGATCCTGGTCTGCATCTACAAACTGTCCGATGTTCTGTACTGGATCCCGAAAGCGACTCTCGCGGCCATCATCATCACTGCCGTGTGGCCACTGATCAACCCACCGTCAGTCTTCTACCGATACTGGAAGACCTCGCTCGCAGACTTCATCTCCTCTATGCTCGCCTTCTGGGTCTGCCTATTCGTGTCCACAGAAGCCGGTCTCGGCGCCGCAGTCGGTTTCAACATCGTCTACGTCCTTCTACGCCAGGTCTTCACCGGCACCTCTTCCATCTCCTCTAGTTCGTCGTCCGAGGAGCTGTCCGCTCTCTGGCGCAGCCAGAACACCAGCCACTCGATTCCGTCACACATCGCAGACGACATCCGCATCTTCCGCTTCAACGAGTCCTTCTTCTACCCAAATGCCTACAAACTGAAGACCGAGCTCATCAACTCGATCCAAACGCACCACTCCCCTACCTACAGCGCTCGTCACGGAGCGGAAGCCGAGCGCAACTGGTCTGTCCAGGGTGAGCGCCAAGTCGCGCGTCTGCGCAAAAAGATGAACATCTCGGACCCAGACAGTCTGCCGCCGCTCAATGTTGTCATTCTGGACTTCACAAAGTGCAATCACCTCGACACCTCCGCTGTGACGCAGCTGAAGCAGTTCGTTGCCGAGTTGAAGCTGTATAGTGGTGAGCAGGTCGAGCTCAGGTTTGCAGGGTTGTCGGAGTATGTGGCTACGAGGCTTTGGCGGGCTTGGTTTGGAATTGTTGAGCATCGGGATGTGACGAGTGAGGACGGGCAGAAGGGCGTGGTGGAGTGTTTCTCGAGTGTTGCGGAAGCACTTGCGGCACCGAGACAGGCACTGGAGGACGACACGCTGCAGGAGAAGAAGGGAGAGGCGGTGGAGAGGGTGGAAGATGTGGGAGAGATGGCTTGAACGTTTATCCTTCAGCTATGTGTTCCCTGCTCCGATCATAGATTCCATCGGCGCCACCGCTTCAGGACTCGCAATGTATATACGAATTATGAAAGTATGAAACATAGAAACATCATCGACCAGCCCGCGTGGAGTCTAGCATCCGCGCAGCTCCTCGATGAGTATAATGTATCCGCAGTGAAGGTTCTACGTGATGGGTAGCCAGGATTGTCTTGACAGCAAGCTGTGTAGCTCTCAACCCGTCTCTGGCGCCGTGGCATGGTGGTCCTCAGCAGTGCTGCACGACATTGCTCGCGGCTTGACTTCCTACACCGGACACTCTACCTGATCTCAGAACCCATCCGGGCATATATACGAGGTACTGTCTTCCTGGGTAACTTCCTGGGTAAGTCATGTGAGAGCC
>Ga0058704_10001442_pt1 | contig 11137 bp, 14 predicted proteins | sample AgamicMgSfe_FD_71363 | JGI IMG/M metagenome (GOLD analysis project Ga0058704, IMG submission 71363) | Agave microbial communities from Guanajuato, Mexico - Mg.Sf.e | ecosystem: Host-associated > Plants > Phyllosphere > Phylloplane/Leaf | place: Guanajuato, Mexico | collected 2012-05-30 | reverse complement strand
GAGTATTGTATATCAGCATTGTCCACCAGCTTTGAATCGAATGGAGAAAACTTCCCGGGCGACGCAGGAGAGAATGGCGTCTAGTTCCTTGGTCGCCGTGATCAGTAGGTCAGGGATCGATGAAGTCGTGATGTGGGTATCGAGGCGGGCGAGGTCTGGCCCCTGAGCTGGATGCAGTGCAATAACCCCCGTTGCAGTTTCTCGATGCTTTATCGGCCAGGCTCGTTCTTTTGGCTACCTCGACTGTGCCTCGGTATGATCGTGAGGTAGAGTTATGTCTGTAAAGTGTTGCGTTGCTCGTGTTATCCGCTCAAGGCGCCGTGCTTCCCAGTTGCCGCGCCGCTTCCTGCTCGATGTGCTCCAACAACCCTTTCCCGAACCTGGTCATTTGCTCATACGCGATTGTAAAGCCATCTCTACCACCATAGTACGGGTCCACCACCTCCTCGCGTTCAGTCTTCCCTCCAAACTCGCCGTACATGTGCACCTTCTTGCTCGCCTCTTTCGCATCCAGCAGTCCCTTCTTCGCGGCCCGCTTGATGTAGTCTCGCAAATCCACCATGTTCTCCTCGTCCATCGCCAACACATAGTCAAAGCGCTCAAAGTCCTCAGGCACCTTCACTTTCCGTGCCTTATGCCGATAATCCGTGATGCCGTTGCCCTCTAACACGGACATGGTGCGCGAATCGCTGTAGTCGCCAGCATGATATGCGCCGGTACCGCAACTATCGATCTCAGCGATCAGTGGGTGTTGCTGAGATGTGCCGTGGCGAGCGAGATGGTGAAAGACGCCTTCGGCCATGGGCGAGCGGCAGATGTTGCCCAGGCAGACGAAGAGAACGGAGACGGGGCGGCCAGGCGTTTGCTGGCCATTGATTTCTGTAGACATGGCAGAGTCGTAGATATCCTAACCAGAGGCACCCCGGCGCTCCGCGACTGTGTCTTGTTGTCGAGAGTGAGGGGATGAACAGCGGCGCAACATCTGCTTTGTAACTTCAAATCTTGTTCTCAAACTCACTTAACGGCGGGACAGGCCGTGCGCTAGCATCGACTGGCTCCGCAAAACGCTCACTAGCGTCCGGTGATGCAGCTCCTCAGTGCTCTCCCGAGGTTCGGATGCTCCTTCTCCAACCTAGTCACCTCTGCAGCACACAGCACACTTCCATGCACACGCCGCACGAGACCGTATCATCAATGTAGCGACGACTACGTCGCAACACAGATACTGCGGATGTATAGACGATTGGGCTACGCAGGCGTGGCCTCTCCCACAATGTCGAAGCTTACGCTGGGATCTCCACGATGTATAAGCTGGCTCTGGTGGATGGGCAAACGGAAAGGTTCAAAGTACCACAGTTACCTGCGTGCATGTGATGCATGAGCTCATCCTACAGGTTCGGAGTCCAGCCGCAGTAGATGCATCCAACAGCCCATCCTCTTCCTCTTGCAACTTCTTCGCGGTAAGCCCAACCATATCATCCCACACCCAGCTTATTGATTACGAGTGCCTCACACCTATACCGCGGCCACTCTATCTATCCTCATTGAATTCGTCACTACTCACGCTCCCTTGAAGCCTACGGAGGTGTGGCTGAGTCTTGATTGTGGTTGAGTGGCACAGTCCGCTATGGCGCCTACAGAAGGAGCCTACCCTACCCCAGCAGTCTCTTTGACCAAGCACCCAGCTACGCTTCCCAGAGCAGAAATACCAGACGACATTGACCATGCCGCTGTCGCCGCTTCTGCCCTTGAACAAATGAACGATAGGATCTCTGTCGGTCGCTTAGCCGAAAATGTCATATGGCGAGACTCTCTAGCTATTACTGGAACACTCCGTACTTTCTACAGCCCGTCTCTCGTGGCGCACGTGTGGCATGACCTCTCGCGCAGACGGCGGCCATGCAGTTTCAAGTTGAGTCTGGGTTCCTCTCAGGTCGTCAGAGCAGGCTGCGGTGTAGCGTGGGTCGAAGCGAAGTTTGAGTTCCATGTGTATGGGCCGCGATCAGCGAGATGCTCTGGCGTGATCGGGCTCGTGCCCGCTAAGGGCAGAGAAGGTACGGAGTGGAAGATCTGGCTTCTGTGTACTATCTTGGAACAAGTTGATGGCTGGCCAGATGTTGATGGACTGGTACCTGGTCATTCAACTTTTGCTGATTGCGGTCTTGAAGAAGGAAACGATGCATCGAGTACGGCACGGACTAACGGACAAGCTCTCTCAAAAGGTAGCAGCATAGCTCCACTTCTAGACTGCCTGGTTGTCGGCGGCGGGATGGGCGGCCTCTGTATGGCTGGACGCCTAAAAGCACTCGGGTTGTCATACCTCGCCGTGGAAAAGCACGAGCAGGTGGGCGACGTGTGGCTGAAAGACCGGTACGAATCGGTGAAGCTGCATACTTCGAAAGAGTACAGTCAAATGCCCGGCACGCCTCGCACCTTTGGTCCCGACTGTCCGTACCATCTGACTGGAAAGGATCTGGTCGATGGCTTTCAGCGCTATGCCAACAATTTCGGGATCAATGTCTGGACCTCGACATTGCTAGAGAGCGCTGAGTGGGACGGAGAGAAGGAGGCTTGGAAGGTGAGGTTATGCAAGCATGGTGAAAAGCATGTGGTGATGCACGTACGCCACATCGTTCTAGCGACGGGAAACAATGGCATCAAGCCCAAGATGCATACCTATCCCAATCGCGACTGGTTCAAAGGCGACATAGTCCATGCTGGGCAGTGGAGGAACGCTTCACCCTGGCGCGGCAGGCGAGGCATAGTTATCGGCTCAGCAAACACAGCCCACGACGTTATCGCCGATATGGTCAAAGCGAACTTCACTTCAGTTACCATGATCCAGCGTGGCAAAACATTTGTTCTGCCGATGTCGACGTTTGGCGCCCTGGTAGACCCGGTGTTCAATGAGGCTCGGCCGACAGAAGAGGCTAATCGAATGTTACTAGCATACCCATTGCCGATACAGCGGCTGCTCGCCATGGCTGGTATACGTGCTTGCGCCGAGCAAAAGGAAGAGTACTTCGATGCGCTTGAGGCTCGTGGCATGAAGGTCGAGCGATATGGTGATCTTTGGGGCCTGATCTACGATCACGAGGGCGGGCATTTCTTTGACTTAGGCTCTGGGCAGCTGATCATTGATGGGAAGGTCAAGGTCCGAAGTGATGCGCTCCCAGTAACATATACCGAAACCGGTCTTGAGCTTTCAGATGGGAGTCGGCTAGATGCTGATGTTGTGGTCTTTGCTACTGGATATGAGGGCAGTATGAGATACACCGCAGCGCAGATCTTTGGCGAGAAGATTGCAGGGGGGTTGCAGGAGTTCTGGCAGTGCGATGCGGAAGGGGAGAGTAGGGGGGCTTGGAGAGATACTGGCCGTAAGTCGCTAAGGTCACTATTGTATCTGTGTGTCACATGGTGATTACTGCAGGCTGAGGTGGAGATGTTGACAAAGTGCGCACAGATTCGAGGATATGGTACACCGGCCATGGCTTCGCTCACGCACGATACTACTCGAGGTTTGTCGCCATGCACATCAAGGCCGCTGTTGAGGGGAAGCCGGGTGAAATGTATAAGGAAACTTCTGATTTCGACTCATCCAATGGCCATTGAGGCGCTTTGCATCGGCAAGGACAACCTTGGAGAATGGGGTGCAGCAGGAGAGCTTGGGAGACATCAGCAGATGACCGATCTGCTTGGCTGTTCATACCGCCTTTGTAAGCTCCGTGCCAACGTCCGGGTTTTGTTGACGGCATGATCCCTAGGTGGCATCGAAAAGCAACGTATGATGTCCGCGTTACTCGACTCAACAGCGCTATCGCTGCATAGGACGGTGCAGAGACCGCTAGGAGCAATACGATCGATTTACTCAGTTGGCTCTTGCATGATGCAAAGAGGAGATACCAGAGCTTTTGTACGATCAGACAGTTGCATTTGACGATCGACACAATGATCGTCTTAGCAATGATCACTAGCTCAGAACCCTGTCCTAGAATATCAATTGTGCGCCTGCTGAGACAGAGAGGCATGTGCATCGCCACTTCAGATCTGAGGGTAATCTGTAGGAGTAGGAGACCGAATTCACATGGCAGACGCCTGCCGTCACGACGGTGGCGGTACCTGCTCGGTCTTGAGCAAGGTGGTGTCGCAACACAATGAAAAAAACGCCGATGAGTTCCACAAACCAAGCCTTGACCAATCGAGCGGACACACTCATATCGACACGAACATATCTGTACGCTCGACGGACAGTACGAAAGACGGAAAGGGCGTCGAGCGGTGTGTGAGATTGCTCGAGCTGTGGGACTGTCCCATACCAGGCAGGCCAAGTAGGCCGGTCTTCTGCCGCTCGATCGCGGAAATCGAAGAGCGCGTTAAATCTTGCAGAGCTCTCCTCCATCTGATCACGCAAGGACGACAGCATAGCGCAGTAAGTGTGCAGCAGGCTCCTGACAAAACTGCGTCGACTGCCATTCAGCGGATGAATGAGAGTGAGCAGGCAGAGAATGTGGTACTCTTTACTGGCATCTTCCTGGTCGACGAGCTAGAAAGATGGCCTCGATCTTGAAGCCCTGTAGTTGTTTCTCTTTACATGGAAAGGTCCCTAACTTGGGGGAGGTGAGATGCCCCGAGGAGGTCGCTGATGGAAGCGATTCATCGTACTATCCGAATCCTTCACTAGCTACTTTGGTAAGTCGCTCTTGGACAGTTGGACTTCTGGCGACGGTGTCGAGCAAGCAAGACAGATGGTCAACTTCGTGGCACATAATTACTCGGTGCCGGCCAGACGGCGCTTGAGGAGAAGCTGGCGGATATACCGAAGACAGTCCGGCAACGTATAGAGCGAATGCTCGGCGCTGACGACACTTGAGGCCAGGACTTACGGCCAACCCGCGAAGGTACGAAGGCGTGCTACCCGCAGCGATGAGGCGGAGCAGTCGCGCTCGAGCATCATCATAGCGTCACGTGCTCCCAAAAATCTGTTCGCAGTTCCATGACTTTCCAGCTTGGTCTCAATGAGCTTCACCGGTTGAGCCGCTGAGGCAACAGACTATGACTCAGCAGTGACGGCACTGGGCACTGCAGAGACTTCCGTCAATAATCTCTTTGACGCGCTTGCAGACCTTAGCATCACAAGGTGCACGAGTATCCATCTCCGCAAATCCTTGTGCGCAAGTAAGTATGCTCGTTCCAAGGTTCGCTCCTTGACTGATCACTTCAGGACAGAACATCATGGCGTCGGCGGTTGCCCAGCTTTTCGAGACCGCTGGGTTGCTGGAAAATATCTTCTGCCAATTTGCGACCTACGACGCAGAGGATTACCTACCTCCGGGAACCGTCGAAAACTTATTCATCTTGCTGCGAGTCAACAAGACATTCAATGCCACGATCGAAGGCTCCATCAAGCTTCAAAGGGTCATGATGCTTGCACATGACGACCAATCGACTCACCGGTATGCGGGAGCTGCTGAGCTGATCGAGTACTGGTCCGGCAAGATTGCACCAGAAGGACCGTATCTCCGAAGCTCAGCTGATGACGACTACTGGACGGTTGAATCAACCAGGGTCTCTGGTGTCTTTCTGATAACAAAAACAACATGTACCTCGGCCCAGGACAGCTTCCACGACGACATATCGTGGGACTTCAAGAGCAGCTAGGACAGCACCACCAGCAAAGATGCCCGGCATCCCAGCACCACGAACAAGCGGCTTGCGACTGACGCTTCCTGGCAGAAGATGAAGCTCACGAACAAACCAATGCGTTTCATGGTGCACATGCCAGTGCACTTCCAACTCCCCGTCGCGGCAGCCAGCACCTCATCGTGGGGTACTGCTGCGGGTGAGCGCGAGACCACCGAGACCAAAACGTATCAAGTCCAACTTCGACTTGAGCAAGGGAACGAGACCCTCGGCGACCTCTATGACGCGATCAGCTCGACTTTCGATCGGAGCCGAGAAGAGCACATTTTCTTCGAGAAGGAACGAAACTACTTGAAGGTTGGCGCGAAGCTGTACTACGCCTCGCAAAACTCTCCATGGAAGGCGCCTTTTGTTGAGGCGTTCGTCTGTGCGAAAGAAGACCACATTTGGCAGCACTCACGCGAAGAGGAAATGAGGGGCCGTTGTCACGTGTGCTTCGCAGAGTCTAGCGTCCCTCTTCGATGGAAGGAAGCTAAACAAGAAGGCGAGCAGATCGAGGAGCCGTTCAACGGGTGGTTCACATAAGTCAAGGGTTTGTAGTGCGGAGACAGCAATCCCGGCAACAATGCTTGCATCCGATCGCGCCTCACACTACCTTGATGAGCAGTCTGAACGTTGCGCCGGTGATGGCTCGAAGTTATGGGGAGAAAAGAGAGAGTTGGCTATGACTATGTCGATTGTTTGTCCGGAGCGGCAAGAATGAGCTGTATTCATTTAAGATAGGCCTGGATTGTAAAGCTTGTAAACTAGTCGGCGTAATGGAGAGGATGCAACTTGATACCATTAGACATCACGGTGAGCTGCCGTTGACTTCGCCATAATTGTATACTCAAAAAAGGCTGTTGTTGCTCTATTTAGCTCATGGATGGACGTTTGAGCTTACCTCAATGCTTCGAGACACTGCAGGAGAGTGTGTACTCCTCCAATGACATGTAGGTGGACAGCTTCACTGTACTACTCCACCGTATGCATGCTGAGGTGCACTGGTCTTGCCGTTGGGGCATTACGCGGAGTGCATTCTTCTTGGTATTCACGTGAGTGTGGCATTTGCATGTGCGCAGCCTGACCATCCCTGCAGCCGACTGGCAGTGTCTCACTCCTTACACACATCAGTCAGTCTTGAACCTCAAAGGTCCGCTCCGCTCCCTTATCCTCTACCTAAAGACCTACATCGCGACCACCAAGCAATACGCAAGCACGCAGATGGCACCCTGAATGCCGAAACTTTTCGCCGTGCCCATAGCGTCCGCCCAGGTTAGCTCGAGGTATGATACGACAAATCCTCCTATCGTTCATACGAACTTGATCCGTGCCGCAACTTCTCCAGAGCCTTCTGGATAGCTATCAAGATTGTAGGCAGTGATGGCGACCATCGTGATCATGATGCCGAAGACGAAGAGGCCCCTTCCGAGCGCAACGAGCATATAGTGCCATCCATTCTCGAGTACGAAGCCAAGAAAGATAAGGCCAGCGACCTTGCACGGCGTGCTGATGGTGATAGCCATACGGCAATACTCGGGTCCAAGCTTATTCTCCTTGCTGCGGTGGGTGAGAGTCGTAGCGATAGCATCATGCAACCAGTGGCCAGCAATCTCGTTAGGTAGCGCCGGAACCATCGGTGTGAAGTAGAAGAAACCGATTGATCTCGGCCCAAAGCTATAGGGTGGTACGGTGACAAAGATCGAGAGTGTGGTGTTGATTCCGACGACCCATGCGAAAGTCAGGAGATAGTACACGGTCGAAAGGAAGACCGTCGGCTTGAGTAGCACTCGTACTGGTCGTATCATAACCTGGTAGACTGTGCTGCACTGGTTTCGTGAGCGCCATGGCTCAGTACCCATCAAACGTGCAATGTTCCCGCCTATGCCTGGCGTCTTTCGGAGACATTACTTAGCCGGAAGCTTTCGATTGAAGAACGTCTCATCCGTGAAAAGATTCTGCAAAATAAGGCAGAGCCCGGTCATGATTGTGTAGACTCCGAATGCCCACTGCCATCTCCGTGTCGAGATGATGAAGGCTGTAACCAGCGGGCCGAAGTACGGGCTCAGAATCACGAAGCTGGCCCAGACTTTGATCTTGCGTACTCATTCGTGGACATAGGATAGGTCTTTAGATCATAGGCATGTGAGCCCGGGTGTAAGAAGTGCTGTTTATGCGGTCGGCTTTACTTGATGAACATCACACCACAACCCTGCGCCACAGTCGAAAGAATGCCGTTCAGTATGCGAAAAGCCATGAACGCCTGAAACGTTTTCGCGCCGGCGCATACTGCAGCGGTCCAAACAGCAGTAAAGGTGAACCAGAACAGCACCGGCAGACGGCCGAAGTACGCCGCAAGCGCAGCGAAAATCACGCCGCCAGCGCCCAGCATGAACACGTTGCCGACCTGCGAGTGGTTGACGACATTCGACAATATGCCCCAAGTAGTGTTTTGTGGGACCAACGTAACAGTGGCGCTTCCATAGTCAGCCAGAAAGGCAGTCGCAGCGACGATGAAGAGGACAATGCGTTTGGTCGTCCAGCTCCAATTCAGAGTATCATTGCTGTCGGCTGAAGGCTGAGGTATCAACACGGTACGGTCGTATTTCACAAGCTGATACTTTGCCCATTTCGGTGTGAGGGTGTTGAGGACTCGACGTCCTAAACATAGCCATGTTCCTCGCCCCAAGCTTCAAGGTCAATTTCCAGGTCGCCGATATCATCCTGGACAGTGGCTCCTGTCTGCACTTTCGATCTCACTCCTTCCGCGATGTCATGTCGTGGTCTTTTCTCTTCATCTGCCATGGTGATTGAAGATGCTGTGCGATTAATAGAGCACACAGAAAGTAAGCGGTGGTAAAAAGGATAGGGATGTAACATCACAAGCGGAACTCTGTGTACCTTGCATGGGCTGATGGGAGGTTCAGACTAGCACCCGGCACATGTGTTGGACAGTGCAAGCTGACAGCCAGCAGCGGAAGCCTCACCAGTGCAGACGGCCGCAGCTGTCTCATTTCCTGCAGTTGGAAGAGATCCGTTGGCTGCCGCAAAGCTCTCCCCACCTTTCTGGTTGCTATCAGCACTCGCTGAACTGTGGGGCGCAAGTAGGTTGAGGACGAGATACGTGTATAGCGCCGATCTGAAAGATTGACAAGGACTATATACATCTGACTCATCCACCTCGTACATGACCGCAATCGACCGGGTTGTGCAAAGAGGATGGTTCGTGATTGTTCCTTCAGATGTAGTGGCGAGACAATTGACGCCCAGATATTGTGCATTCACTTCAGGTACCCGGTATGCGGTTGTGGAAACGACAAACGTAACAAGGACAGTATGGGTGCAAGACTCTTAAGAAAGGTGGATTATTCTGGCCCACTGCACCGGCGCAGCCTTTTCAGATTTGAGTGATCCACCTATGCACCACGTTCCCACTCTCGTCTCCATAGTCGCTGACTCTAGATGCCACTCAAGCGCATCATGAGAGAAGTCTCTGGGAATGCCTACCTCGATGGCTTCTCGGACAGTGTTCGCCCCAGCATGCATGTCCTCGAGCTGGGCCGCCTGTAATGTCACAACCAGTGGAGAGCCATACTGCTGCATTTTCCAGTGTGAATCTGTCTTCGAGCACCGGATGCCTTGAGTCCCTGCAAAGTCGAACAAGTTCCAAGAAAAATCAGAGTAGACACAAGACGAGGAGAGGCCTCTGGTAGGAGAGATGGCTGCCAATGCCTCCAGCATGCCATCGAGTACCACCTGGCCAGCAAACGCGAGAATGAGCGGTGTAATGTTTCCTGCACGAGTGGTACACGTAGAATTGAGGCTGAGAATGCGGCAGCTTGGTCTAAGGTAAGCATGGGTCAGGTCGCAGACTGCTCTATACGCCATGGTGTCTCTTCATAGCCGAAAGAGCCACTAGGATCCGGACACTGGGTAGAAACGAAGCTTACTGCACGACCTCGCCTTCGTGCAGGAGGGCCAAATGATCGGCCATCGTGTTCTTTCACCACCAGCGCGGTCCTAGAAGTTGCGAAGCTGGCATGTAAGTAGATAGGCGGACTGCGCACTAAGGCGACTTCAGGCTCGTGGGAGAGGACGAGTGTGCCAAAGGTCTTCGATGGCGCATGGCTACAGAATTCGTCCAAAGTACGCGTTGCGATAGCTGCCCGACTGTGCGTGGGTGGAAGTCGAATTCAGCTCAATGGTCACAACAATGCCGCGGAGCAGGATGTGTTTTGGCGTATCGTGGAGATGCGCGCTCTCCAATGTTGCACCATTGATGGCCTCAGTGACATCCTCTGATATCGTCATTGTCATGAAATTATGTATGGAAGACGAGGCTGAAGGAACACAAACCCGGCAATCCGGAAGGGCCGAGAATGCCGTCATCGGCTGAGAAGATCGACCGCTGACCTTCCGAAAGTGACGTTCGCAAGCATCGCAATTGCACGTGAAAAGAACAGGCACGTCTAACGCGAACTTGCTCCGGTGAAGCGCGAGAGTTTGCCCAGTACCTAGTGAGTGGGTAGGTGCTACTTCAGCTTGTAGCTCTCTCTATCTAACTCGCACACGCATAACAATCCCGCACGTACTCTATCGCAGGTGAACACAGAACAGCACTAGCGGCCATCCAACATCAGCATCATCCGGACCATTTAGCAAACAGCTCTCATCAGCAATTAAACGACCATGGCGGATTGCGGCTTCCTCCCCTTCCCAGTCATCTGCATTCAATGCGGCACTGGTGAGTCCCAATGGCGCGATTCGGAGATATCGCAGGCTGCAGCTGACCCTCCTTCCAGACCAGAACCCATGCCACGTCAAGGTCGTCGGCCCAACCCTCGGTTTCGTAGTCGGAGTAGCTATGGCAGTAAGAGCAATATGGAGTACAATCGCAGCGGATGGGGACTGACAACGAGGCAGGTCGTCTGCTGGCCAGCATCGATCTTTTGCGGATGCTGCGCGACTGAGACGGGCAAGAAGTGAGTAGACAGAGTACCACTGGAGAGCGGTGCAGAGCTGACATGGTGCGTTGCAGAGTTTTAGGAGCACCGGCGGATACATCAGGACAGATAAGCAATGCGATACCCTTTTAGCGACATGACGAGCAGCAGCAGCGACGCCACTTGAATGGCAGGGACAATCTTCTGAATACGAACCTAGAGCTTGACGGCATAGAGATACGGAGGGCAGGCTTGGAGTCCGCAAGAGACATAAAGAGCGAGGCGCTTGGGTCATTCAGCTGCAGGTTTGTAGCACCTACTACTACTAATTACATTCCGTAATTCACCAGCTTGAGATAATGTGATATGTGTAAGTACACCCATGGTTCTGCGTGCGCGACACCAGCGGCATCGTTCCATTCACCCCCTAATCCGCTGCCTGTCTCGTTTGTGAAAACGCCAGAGACAGTACGCTTGAGACACAGGCAACGGCAAAGTAGCGCGAAGTGAACTTC
>Ga0058704_10001441_pt1 | contig 11139 bp, 9 predicted proteins | sample AgamicMgSfe_FD_71363 | JGI IMG/M metagenome (GOLD analysis project Ga0058704, IMG submission 71363) | Agave microbial communities from Guanajuato, Mexico - Mg.Sf.e | ecosystem: Host-associated > Plants > Phyllosphere > Phylloplane/Leaf | place: Guanajuato, Mexico | collected 2012-05-30 | reverse complement strand
TTGATGCTCGAGTACAGAGGCTACGGCTTGTCGACTGGAGACCCTGGGGAGAAGGGCATCACCATTGATGCGCAGACTGGACTCGACTATATTCGCGCCCGCGAGGACCTCAAAGACACCGAAATTGTAGTCTACGGTCAGAGTCTCGGTGGTGCTGTTGCCATAGGGCTCGTTGGGCGGAATCAAGACCAAGGTGATATCGCCGGTCTTGTGCTGGAGAATACGTTCCTCAGCATACAGAAGATGATCCCGAGGTAAGTCAAGACCTTCCAAACAATCGATGACACCGTTAATTTTTTGTAGTGTAATGCCCGCAGCCAAGTTCCTCGCCCCTCTCTGCCACGAAGTCTGGCCAAGTGAGACCATGATCCCGACAATCAAATCGATACCAATTCTATTCCTCAGCGGACTTCGAGACGAAATAGTACCGTACGTATTGAGCCTGCTGAACCATACCCTCTGAGCAGAGTCTAACCCGTCAACAGTCCGCCTCACATGAAGAAACTGCACGACCTCTCGCGCGTACCGATCAAGATCTGGCGTGAGCTACCCCATGGCGACCACAACAACTCGGTAGCCGAAGCGGGTTACTTCCACTTCATCGACAACTTCATCAAACTCCATGTCATCGATTCGACGACCGCAGGTAGCACATAACCAGTGTCAGCATAGATACCCCAGTATTGCCACGTTTCTTATTTGCAGCGTTTTACGCTCTCTGTATCATTCAAGTTCACTGTGCCGTGAGAAACATGGTTCAATCACAAGCACAATCTGGTAGAAAAGGATAAAAGTTCAAGTCATGACCATGTATCTACACCGCAGGTGCGCGACAAAGGGGGTATATGTAGCTCGTTATCCCGCCAAAAAAAAATCCTTCTATAAATCCTCCTATACGCCTCGAACAAAAACCCCCCGAAAACCCAAGAACCTAAATCTCCTTCAAGAAACCAACCTCGACAAGGTTATCAGTCGGCACCTTGAGATTGGCAATCTTGGTGCGAGTATTATCTCTCAACCACAAGAACATGGACAACAGCGTTCCACGGACCCAGTTGGTGCCGGGCTTGATCTTCATCTGCTCCTTGCCGACAATATACAGCACCTTGTGGCCGTACGCCTCGTCCAGCAGCGTCAGATCCGCATTCAAAGCCACGACGGTGCCTTCCTCGGCGGCCTGTGCTTTGGCATACAAGACGTCGGTCGCGACATTAGTGACCTTGACGGACGAGGCCGAGGACACGGGCGCGGTGTCCGCCTCGTCGGGTCCGTCTTCGATCGCCACGGAGCGGCGGCGCAGGCGGCGGCTGTCGGTCGAGACGCGGCTGGTTGGGGCGCCGTCGACGGGTCCGTGGCCGTTCTCGCCGTCGCGCTCGATGATGAATTTGCGCACTTGCTCGTAGATGACCGAGGCCAGGTCTGGGGTGACGACTTCGTCGTTGTAGCCGACGCGCGCCACGACGCGGTAGCAGTTTGGAATCGAGAGCTTGGAGACCGTGTAGCGCTCTTCGGCGGAGATGGATGGGACCTCCAGAGGGCGCAGGTGGAAGAAGACCATGACTTCTGGGATCGAGGTGAGCTTGATGACAAAATTGCTGAACACGATCGGAGTGGTCTCTCCGGCTTTGTCAAAGTAGATACCCAGTCCTCGGGTGGTACTGAGGGAGGTGCCGCCGTATCTTTCGGTGAGTTTGAGGGAGCCGTCGGAGCTCTTCGCAACGAAATGAGAGGTGGGGAAGCGGTCGTCAGCTTCGGCAGACCATTGTTGTTCCTTGCCATAGCGCCAGAGAAGGAACACCGATGCGAGGACAATGGCGAGTGTAATCGTGAACCAGGCGCCCTGGGGAACCTTGGTGAGAGCTGATGACAGAAAGGCGCCGTCCATGCAGGCGAAGATGAGCCATGGGAGAGCGACATAGTATGGAGGGATCTTCCAGACAAAGATGGCGGCCAAAGAAACCATAGATGTGTCGAAAAACGTGACAAACATGACGCACACACCGTAGGCGTTACCCAAAGAAGTGGTATTATTGAACACGGAAGCGATGATGATGGTACCAATCATGAGAAGCCAGTTGGCCATAGGCATGTAAAGCTGTCCATGGAAAGTTTTGGAAGTGTGGACGACTTTGAACTGGGGAAAGTAAGAAAGCTTCATGACTTGCGACAGAAGCTGGAAACTGGCGGTAATGATGGCCTGAGAAGCAACAATAGCGGCGAGGATACCGATGACCAGGGAGTAGATCAGTGTGCCTGGAGGGCAAGCATTGTAGACAGGGTTGGAGTATGCCTCAGGGTTGACGCTGATGTATGCAGCCTGGCCGATGTAGGTCAAGAGGAGACATGGCAGGCAGAAACTGAGCCAACTGAGTCTGACAGCTCTTGCGCTGAATGCGCCCAGATCAGCAAAGAGCGCTTCCACACCAGTGAAGGAGAGCAAGACACCACCCAGAGCGTGCCAACCCTCCTCTTTGTGTCTGATCAGGTATTCGAAGGCGAAGCCAGGGTTGAAGGCCTTAAAGACGGAGGCGTCATAGATGGCGAGGTTGTAAATTCCGAAGGCGGCGTTTGAGAGCAACCAGATGATAATGACAGGCGCGAAAAGGAAGGTGATCTTGCTGATTCCGAGAGGCTGAATGACGAAGAGAATCACGAGGATAGCATCGGTAACACCGACAACTACTCCTTTGGAAATAGCCGGACTGACGACACTGATACCTTGAACAGCACCGAGTACCGACTGCGCGGGAGTAAGGACACCGTCGGCCAAAACCACTGAGGGGATATTAGACTAGCTTCGAACGATAGAAATGCAGTTAAGCGCGCTTACTGGTAACGGCAAAGATACCGATGATCTTCAAAGCTCCTTTGATGAACTTGCTCTTCTCGATACCATGACGCATGGCGCGACCCGAAGATTCGAGATCGCCAGACATGTGCCGGCGCATCTGGACCATGGAAGCCTCACGTGGGTCGCGGTGCGTGATATTAAGCTGGGGAATATTAGAATCATGGTTCGGGAAAACGGAAAGGTGTCAGTATTTACGTAACGAGACAGCAGAGAGTACGTCGAAAAGGTACCACCCTCACCATCGTTGTCGGCGAAGAGAATTACGATGATGTATTTCAGCGTAACCATCATAAGCAGAGACCAGATAATGAGAGACAAGACACCGACAAGGTCCTGCTTGCTGGGGTTTTCTGTGAAGACAGACGAGTAGACATAGAGAGGGCTGGTTCCGATATCTCCATAGATGACACCGATGGACTGGAAGGTCAACCAAAGCAACTCTTTTCCGATGGGTTTCTGCAGGAATCAGCCTGTGCTCAGGTGCATGATAGCAGATGGTTCTGGTGCTTGTACATACCGCTGCGTGATTGAAATCGCTCGCACGGCGAAGACCCGGATCTTCATCCTCGACATCGCCAGAAATGCTCAGACTGCGACGCGACCCAACCCTAGATCTGATGTTCACAACACCATCGTCAGATAGGGCTGTGCCGGTTCGAGTCAGCCTCGACATCTGATAGATGCTCTGAGCCGGGACGACATTCTCGGAATCCGCATCGAATGAGCCCAGCCTCTTGCGGTTAGGGTGAGGGTCATCTGCAATCCGAATGGTGGCCATTGTCCTGTGTGTAAATCGCGCAAGACCGCTCGATGTTGACAGGCAAGGGAACCGTGACGAAAAGTAATGAATTTCTGACAAACAGAAACACAGACGCAAGGTGAGGTGAGGTGAGGGGACTGAGGGATTTAAGCAGGACGGTTGCACGTGCGACGTCAAATAATGGTGGGAAAAAAAGTGGCAGCCCAAGATGCTACCAAGTATAGTATGACAATGCCGAGACGGTGATCGCGACTCGAGCGGAAGATACCTTACAGTAGTAATAACTTTGTGAAGAAGAATACAGTCGTGTACAGTACAATTGATTTCTGACGGAATACGGTAAGAAGTAGGCGGAACAGGCAGATCCGCGAGGCGCAGATACGGGTGCGCCACGGATGTTCTGGACGGAGTGTTTGTCGGTGTGTCGACGCGCGCATGCAGGTACAGCAATAACCCGTATTATGGAATAGGGTGAGTCCCCTGTGGAGTTAATTCAATGGTGCAGCATGCCAAAAGGCGAGCGGCGTTTGTGGTTGGGTGCGAACTGTGATGAGGCATTTTCCTGGGACAAAAAAGCCGCAAAGCGACCCTTACTCGACGTCTTTCACGTGAAGTAAAGCTAGTACCCTTTGCAGCTGGCCAAATTACACACCAATTGTGGGAACACAGAAAAGAGACTCATCTGCCGTACCAAATGTCGCCGAATTTGCTGCTTTTCCTGTCGAGACGACGAAATGTAATGGTATGATATTGCGCTGCGGTAATTGGGCCAGAAAATGCCGCAAAGGCAAATGTACGAGGCACACGCTCTGTACGACCCGACGCGCCCCGTTGAAAGGCCGGACTGTGGCAGCACATTTTGAGACTGTCACATGGTATCCATTATGGCAGACGAACAGCTCACAACAATGCGATAATCTGGTGATAAATGGGAGACAAAGGCACCACCTCATTCTACATAAACCAGACGAGGTCAGGCTACGACGTCGATCAATCTTGCTTGGCAGAGTGGCTTTTCCCCTCGAATATTGCTTGGCTGAGGGTCCACCCTTTCAAACCCCGGACCTGAGGAGTAACTACTGGGTAGCTTAACGAAACCGCACAGCGAGTTGCACTGCGGGTTGTCCATCGCCTCAACGATTGTGATATAGAGAACTATGAACTCATGCAGGAGGCTTCTCGCATGCGACTCGCCAGTCTCCGTACATCGTTGCACCAGCTTACCGAGATCGAATCAACACATTTCCTGCGAGCGAAGTGGAAAAGAGGACGTATCCACGTGGTGGCTCCAAGAGTAGTCAGTTGGCGAGAGACTCGCAACGATGAGTGACACAGCACCGTCAAGAAAGAGCATGTACGACGTCGATGTCGCCAACATTGAAACAACCAGGTACAGGTAGGTCCACGACTTCCGCTAGATGTGCAACGTTCATGCATTCTTGCGTTTGGCAAGAGTCAAGTGGATTCTGCGATCTTGCTGCACGAGCGAGGGCAGAGGAACGAAATAAAGTTTGATAGATATAGGTATTCAAGGTTACACATGCACAGGGCAGAAGATTGGAAAGCATTGATCAATATTCATGCAGATTGGAGATATATCTAGTATGAGATAGTATATATACAGTCTATTGGTGTCTCTCGTATCCCTGTTCAGGGCAAAATCTCGCGTCTGATGGCTGGGCCACAATCATGAACTTCGTGATTGACCTGCTCAAGCAGAGCCTTTCCGATGCGGAAACGGTATCTGGGTATAAAAAAAATATAGTAGAGTGAAGATGTAAGAAATGCAGACCAATGGGTGTTTATGCAGCAGCCATCTCAAAAGTCTTGCCCTTGACCGACTTCCATTCCATGGCAACAGCACCAAATATTGACACGACGGCCATGGCTACTCCGACGTAAAAAGTGTTGGTGATTGCGGTGTTGTAAGCGGTCAGAACGCCAGCGAGATATTGGTGGGGAATGACGTTCTTGAGCTCAGTGGCACCGGTGGTGAGAACAACAGCCGGATCAAGATCTGGAACGACAGCTTTGAGCTGCTTGAGGAGCTCGTTGGTCTGAACGTTTTGAGCGACCGAGATGAAGAGGGCACCACCAAGAGTCTGGGAAAACATGATGATGGCGGTTCCTACTGGGATATCCTTCTTGGGGAGGACAGTCTGAACGGCGATGAGAGTTTGCTGCATACCGAAACCGACGCCAAAACCGAACATGGCCTGATAACCAATCCACTCAGCGTGGCCGCTGTTTGGCTTCAGAGTGGTGAGTAGAGCAGATCCGATCGACATGAGAATGGCAGAGATGATGATGAAAGGTGTGTAATAACCGAGAGTGGTGACGAGTACACCAGAAAGCATGGAGATGATGACGAGACCGAGAATAAGAGGAAGATTCCTGATGCCGGACTCGGTAGCAGTGACACCCTTGATGGCCTGGAACCAGATGGGCAAGAAGTAAACAAAGACGAAGAAGCTGGCACCGAGACAGGCAGCGAACCAAGCACCTCCGCCGACGGAGCGTTGTTTCAATACCCTCGGTGGCACTGTAGCGTTGTCGCCTTCCTTGAACTGGATGAAGATGAAGACAACCAGAAGCAAGGCAAAGATGACAAAGAGAGCGATGATGCGACCGTTGTTCCAAGGGTACTGTGATCCTCCCCACTGAAGTGCCAGAAGCAAGCAAACGATCATGGGCAAGAAGATGATTGTTCCATAAATGTCAAAGAGCTTGGCGCGCTGCATCCAGGTCATGTTCGACATGTCATCGGTCGAGCCGCCAGCTTTCGAGGTTGGGTGGAAGAAGAAGATGATGAAAAGAGCAGTGACGGCACCGAAGGGCAGGTTGATGTAGAAGCACCAGCGCCAGCTCACGTGGTCGGTAAAGGCACCACCCATCAATGGACCGGCAACCGAGGCGATACCGTACATGGCACCAACAAGACCGGTGTAGGTTGGGCGCTGAGATAGAGGGACGGTGTTGGCGATGATGAGAATGGCACCAGAAAAGATTCCAGCGGAGCCAAGACCAGCGATGGCACGACCGACGATGAGCGCGGGTGAGTTTGGAGCGACACCACAGATCAACGAGCCGAGCTCAAAGATGAAAAGGGCAATAAGATAGACCCATTTGAGACTGAGGAAAGAGTATAGTTTGCCATAAAGAAGCTGAAAGGCGCAAGTCGTGAGGAGGTAAGCTGAACCGTACCATCCCACATCGTTGATAGACTTGAATTGATCTGTAATTTTTGGAATAGCAGTGGCGATGATTGTATTGTCAAGGGCCATACAAAAGACGGAAAGACACAGAGCGATGGTGATGAGAGTGAGCTTGACACCGGAAGGGTATTCGGTAGTGTCTTCTTCTCCTTCCTGACCGTCCTGACCGTCCTTGTGAGAGGGTTGTGATGAGCTGGTCGGTCTCTCGACCGAATTGGTGATGACAGTCTCTTTGTTGTGTGGATCCTCAAACGGCTCCGATGTTTGTGAAGTTGGTCTGGTGGCTGCAGGAGTACTTTTTTCGTTAATCATTGATGGCGCACCACTAGGGGCCAGCGTTGATTCGTCGCTCCTGACGTCCATTGTGATGAGAGGTTTATCGTTGCTGTGTGAAGCAATGGTATAGGTAAGTCAAGAGTCTTCCCACAAAATGAGCGGGTGTTGATGCCTGTGTGACGTTGACTAACCCCTATGGATGAGGAAGGGACGAGCCGAGAAAGTTCGGTTACTTCTGCAAAGTCAATCCAACACCTTGAAAGTGGTAAAACAAGTAGGCATGTGGTGGCGGCGGGTGTGTATATAGTCTCCAGCGGCGGAGATAATAGGACAGTCAAGGACCGGTTAAGAGAACTAGTGATCGGATGGATATGTCAGCCGAAAAGGCAGCAGCAAAGACATGGCATGAGCATCGGCATCGGTTATGATGGATTTACGTTAGAGAACTTAACTGCAATCGACTGCAATCGTCTGTCCGTCGGGATAATATCTCCCCATTACACGTGCTAGCGTTGACCGGGCAGAAGCTAATTTCATTTAGTCCTCTACAAACGTTCGAGCATTGATTCTGGATGGAAACCTCATCTCAACAAGAATGGTCAATCTTGTGACTGATTTTTGAAGGACATAATACCTAATTACAATTGGGAGATTCATTGACTTTCTGATGTGTCTAGATCGATGCTCTAATGCATGAAAACATCCATTACTGATGCTGATTGATGGCTGCGTACTGTTACTGATGCAGTGAGAGGCTGCATGCATGGAAATCCTATCTGGTCTTCGAGATCCACAAGACGGGGCTGCTAATATCAGACCGGAATGTTCTGGAGCGGTTGACGGAGGATGGAGCGCAAAATGCTCCGAGTCATCTGGTATTACTCATGGTTGTTATTGTGCCAAGACCGGATACAGTCGGACAAAGTCGGTTCGGATCACGGCGTCGCCGTGCCTCCGTGCGGGCAAACCCCAATCCAGCAATTCGTAGAGTCAGTCCAGTTCACTACTGACTAACCAGCGCTTCAGCCTCCTTCCATCTTGATCCTGCTCCTTTCAACGCAATAGAGAAGTATTCCTGTTCAGACACTGAGAATTCTACGAGCATGTCTCCGAATCAGCCCTGACCACACCAAAGACAAAGCAGTGACACCAGTCCACTTACGACGTGGCTTGCAGCCTGAACCAACGTGTATCTGCTTAGTAAGAATTCTGCTTACAAACCGACGGCTGAGGCGCTTCTAATTCAAACAGCATCGAAGCCCTTGGTCTCGTGAAACGGTGACACCAGCTCTCTGCCGCCATTGAACGGTCAGGCAACAGCAAAAGATTCTTGTCATTTGAGAAGACTCCAACTCGATACTGCCTTTACCAAGTTGGCTTGCCAATCTCGGTGACTTTGCGGTCAAACACATGTGCATGCTCAGTCATTCGGTGGCTTTACCAACAATCCTTCTCTGGTGTCCAGCAAGATCGATCTTTCTGCTGAAGAGCCCGTGAAAAAATATTTGGTTCCAAAGAATAACGCTGCTTCCGAATGAAAGCACTTTTGATAGCTGACAGGTTCTAACGCAAGCTGCCATGTAAAGCAGAGATCGCAGAACTCTAGTCAGATGTGGAAAGGCTCGCAACAGAACCCTGATAGACCATATATCTGAAGGGTCGTCCTCCATTGCGAAGTCACCTGCCATCAGGGTTCGTACATGTTGACACTCATCGCTCGAGGGAAGCGTAATTCCGGTCAACACTGTCATCCGCCTCTGATTGCTGTGTGAGTGGACGATACTCCTGCGAAACAGCCTCGCGCTTTGTAAAAGGACGTTCACCTTCCTCAGGAACCCCTTCTCAAAAGCCTGGACCCCTCCAGCGCCATCTCTAAGAACTTGCCCTGAAAGACTGGAGTCTGTTTCGGGTCCGACAGACAGACAGACATGCCCCAGGGCTGGACGCTGGTCTTCCTCGAACAGTGTCAGGTACCTACAGTCCTCCAACACGGGTCCTTGACCGGGGAACTGTACTGTAAGTCGAATGGTTTGTGGCAGTGTCACGTACTCGCAAACTTGCTGGATTGACCTGCCTCGGTTGACCGTGAAGTCATCCTGTGGTGTAGGTTTATCGTTCCTCAAGTGCGTACCCTAAGAAGGGTATGTCACCTCGTGAATTGAAGATACTGCTACACAACGTAAAGTAGGTAGGTTGCCAAGTATCAAAAAGGAGCTGGAATTTACAAAATGATCTTCTCAAGCCTCTGGTCGACACGTCTCGCGTTAATCAAGAAGTTGAGCAATCTTGTAGCAAACAAGGGTACATCTAGCTCAGGAGGGGAAGTGCTTTAGTCATTTGGTGGCAGGGAGATTGGAGCTCATGACTAATCATGGCGCGTGCTATGCCAAGACCTTGGAGCATCAATGTGCAGCGCGCAAAACGACCAGCTCTATCATTCTTTATACGAATTAACTACAATCGCTTATACAGTATATGCATCAAGAGACCGAGACAGTGGGCAGAACGGACCTGCGCAGGGCGTGTTCTCCACGGTTCAGGGCTTTTTAGCAATTAAACTGCCCCGCTGAGATAGCGCACCAAGGCAGATCGCGCATCACTTTTTCAGGTAGGCGGTCTACAACCGTTCTGGGCATGCACCACTAACGTTCGCCGTCGTACATCTCGAGCATCAAACACCATTGTACTCATGCTATCCGTGCAGTGCTGGTGCACATGATCAGACGTAAGATGGCCTATTGACGGCGATCTGCAAAGTCGATTTCCAAGAGTCAGACCTGATCCACTCAGAACGGCAAGCTGGGTGGTTTTTGTCTCATTGTTCGATACCCCCAATGATGAGCGCAGCTGCACGAGTAGGCAGACAGCTGATTATCAGACAGCTCCTCTATCCCTGACGCATCGACTCTTTTTTGCTCGTACGAAATCGCGAGTTGTTGTGCGCTCGTCCCGATAAATAGACTCCTTACCCCGTGAACGGTTCACACCGAGTCGGCTTCGTGGAAAACGGGTTTGACACAGACGGGACCTTCGGCATCCCTTCTCCACACAACAACAACAACAAATCCATCTTCTCTCCGCACTTTACAAGAACAAACCACGGGCTTTACATACGGAGTAACGTCTGTCTCTACGAAATCTGTATCTCACAGGCGACGACATCAATAATGCTGTGGCATCCATCTATAACGGAACTTGTCAAGTCTTATTACGCGCATTGTCTTACGCACACGGCCTTGATTCTTGCCGTCAGAGTCCAGCTGCAACCCAAACCGTTAGTATCGTACCTTGGCAACGTCAAGCTATTCAATCTTCAATTTGAGAAAGGAGTGCCTGAGGTAAGGTACGGGCTGAAGCCCGAGATAGCGTCATTCTTTTCATCTCTTGGTGCACTGTTGTAGTACTTCATATTCTAACCTGTCGCTTCATTTTCACATCGTTGTCACTCTTTAATCCAATCATAGTAATTCCCTCACCTAGTCATTCATTTCACATCACCATGTTTCAGTCACTTCTTTCGTTTCTACTATTACTTTCCTCTACATCGGTCTTTACATCGCTGGTCCAGGCTGATTATGCACCTTTCTACAATGATGAGCAGTATATGAATAGCATCTATGGAGCGTATCCGCGGCAGCGATACATCTCGGCGCCCGACATCATTGCTCCGGTCCCAAATATCGTCAAATCTTCGGAAACAGGTCTATCACCCAGCAAATATGTCATGTGGACACCCATTTCACCAAAGCTTGGTCCGGTACATCCTATGCTGTTGGAAGCCAAGACAGGTACAACAGTGTGGCAGGGTCCTCTACACGACTGGCAAGGCTTGAATCCGACAGTCCAGTCATGCAACGGGACAGATTACATCACGTGGCATTCAGGTCCTGGATTAAAGCAGGGACACAGTGTGGGAAAGGGCTACCTCTACAACAAAAACTACAACTTAATGCACACCATCACAGGAAAGAACAACAAAACGGTCGATTGTCACGAGCTCACTCTGACGCCTCAATGTACTGTCATCTTCACCTCTT
>Ga0058704_10001440_pt1 | contig 11141 bp, 15 predicted proteins | sample AgamicMgSfe_FD_71363 | JGI IMG/M metagenome (GOLD analysis project Ga0058704, IMG submission 71363) | Agave microbial communities from Guanajuato, Mexico - Mg.Sf.e | ecosystem: Host-associated > Plants > Phyllosphere > Phylloplane/Leaf | place: Guanajuato, Mexico | collected 2012-05-30 | reverse complement strand
ACTTTGTTCTCTATGGTGCTGTCTTGCATCAACTTCGGAAGTAAGGTCCTTGCAGATGGATGAAGGTGTGATTTACATACTGAACGGCGTCGGCAGGTTCCGTGGCGTTCAATGCGCTGATCGCCCTTCCCACAGTTGGCTACTACATATCGTACTTCCCACCGATTCTCTTCATCTGCTGGCAGAAATTCCTCGGTTACGACATCCCATACCGCTCCTTCAGGCTAGGCCGATGGCCGGGGTTTGCGCTGAACTTGTTCTCGCTGGTATACATTGTATACATCACGATCATGGTCAGCTTGCCGACGATTCGACCGGTCACGTCAGTGAACATGAACTACGGTGCACCAATAGCTCTGGCGATCATCGTCCTCGCTATTGGTGATTGGTGCATCTCCGGGAGAACGAGATACCATATCTCGCGCGCTGCTGATGTGGATGAAGACATACCGAGCGCAGGAGATACCGACAGGAGTGCACATCGAGGATAGTAGGCAAGAAATTGCCGGCGTGAGGTAGCTGTAAACCGCAGTGCACCCTGTATCTTCATGTGGTGGCAGGCCGGTGGTGTATCAGGGATGGGTAGCGAGCCCAACATATAGCCCGCCTAACTGCCCGGTCGGAAGCTTTAGCACGCTGCTAGATTGGACCCTCTGCACCAACATTCTTTGCAGTCACCCGGGAATGTTGTGTATGTGGTAGACTGTCTTGCGCACGTCGAGTACCGTGGCTGCTAGGAGTACAGGAGAAGAAGTGTTGAGCTCAAAGCATGCAATGGCACATGGCACAAAGCGAGGGCATCCAGTTTGGATGCACGATCAATAGCTGTGATCAGCCGCTGTAAAGGGAGGCAGCATGATGAACGTGACACGGCCGGCACCGGATCGTCGATGTTGGCTCACCGTGACGGAAGATTGTCCGCTCAGTCAGCCGCTCTACCTCGTAACGATGACCAACGTGTCCATATCGTGACATTTCAGCAGCATCAGACAGATGCCGTACAAGACCAAAACGCGCAGGCGAACCTCGAGTGGTACAGTGATGAATGAGGTACATAGGCGGTGAGGCTAAACGCCAAGACATACGGCTCACGCAGTAGCATCTAAAGGGCGGTTGACGATGGCTTAAACGCCGCAGCGGACGTCGTAAGATGGTGAGATGTTGACTAGTAGGTGTCGCGGAGAGTCCATGGTACGGAGGCTGAAAACTGGCGAATAAGGGAAGGTCGCTCGATGGTGAACCATCTCGCAGAAGTGCCTGTAATGCTGTGCCAGGAGCTCCACGTCAATTGTCTCTCCACTTCACGATTTCAACAAGCTGCGGTACTTTGCGCCAGCACCGATAGCCCTTCGCAGCTGTCTGAAGAAGACGTGCTTAGCTGTGTGCCTCACTCTAATGCCGCTCCTGGAAGATTTTTCGTACGGCGAGCTGTGGGTGTAGTGTCGCGATGAACCGCTTGTGTACTGAACCGATATCGCAAGGATGCAAAGTCGACATCGTGACGTGCGAGGGACATCATGTAGACGCAGCGAAACCGTTGTGCAGCCAGCTAAACCGCGAGCAATTTTGACGGCTCCAAGTGTTTGGGTAAGATTGTGCCGAAGACATGTGAGATATTGTGTTGAGACTTCCAAGAAGCAGTATAAGCGATGCTGGAATTCTTGCCTACTTACACGCTGGGTGCAGAGCGGCAAGGCTGCTTCCTGCAGAAGCAGATACTCTGTTGCCCTCACTGTGACGTACCAAGCGCATCATGAAGACGCAGCTCGTCTAATTTGGAACTCGATGAAGATATTGGTCCATAGCTCTTTGGAAGAGTATTGGTGAGCGTGAACACTTTCGTTAACACGGAAGATACAGAAGTTGGTGCAAGAAAATGCAGAATAGCATATTGGAGCAATTTACGGTATAGAATTCCGTGAACTGGACAGGTTGTTGGAAGCCCTCCGGGCCCGGAGCCCGGCGATACAGCTGTGTTGTGCTGGCCCGCTTTTTGCTTCATCTCGGCGAACCGGTAGAATCTGGATTTTGTTTCGCCTTCCGCGACCCCTCGTCCGTTCTTCCTTCTCCAACAACAAGTAATCACGGCTCGTCTCGAAACTCTGTTCATGAGCATTTTTGAGATCAAAAAGGTCGAGTCGACAGTTGAAATATTACCAAAGTGTAGGAGAGGCATTTCTAACATGTTCGTTCGTCCCGCCGGACGCGTTCTGCTTTGTCGGTCGCAATCTGGGCAGCTGTACGGCGACGACGAGGTCGTCGTGCGGACACGAAGCGATCGAAGCCGAGAACCCCACCAGGATTCATGATATGGCAAACGGGCCTTGAGGAAGACTTACTGTTCATGTTTTATTGATGCGATACAAGGTTATCGGGCTGCAGTCGGCGAACCAAAGTTATCACTACGGAGCGTGACAGGCAGTTACGGAGCCGCCGACTCGACCACAGTTATATCCACATTCGCACGACGATCATGGCCAAGGAGCTCGACAGCGACGATTGCACCGAGTCGAGGATGTCTACGACCACACGGCGAATGGCTGGCCCGGATAGTGTGATGGTCATACGGCAAGCTGACTCGAGATGAGCACTCAGCCTTTATGACACCTGCCGTCGACGAAGCAGAGAGATTCCGACCGAATCAATATGTCGTCTCGGCCATCTGGAAGCAAGTTTTGTATGGTCAGTATTGCAAGCTGGCTTGCGCCTAGAAAGCCAACATCGACTTGCTTACGACGCCGAAGACAATGGCAAACTTCGTTGCGGCGCAAGGATCAAGACCAGCAATACCATAGAGCAGTTCACGAGCCTGACAACAAGACATCCATCTTGTCTTGTCTTGTTGCTGAATCAGCCTCCACGGGAGGAAAAAGAACGGTCTAGCCCAGCGCGGAGTCGGACCTATACTAACGAAGCGCCGTGCGCGCGCTATGGCTTCGAGAGTGACAACAAGACTACGGCATCTGACTTGCATTTCGCCTTTCAGCTGGGTGTCACGGTCAACTCTGCTACCGTGTCATCACTCTCGTTGGGAGTGGCTGGTCCTGCTGGTTTCGGTGGCCCAAAGCACCTCTTTGCAACGAACAACAGCACTCAATTGGAGGCATCGACCTCGAGGTCGCTGGCACAAGCGCTGATATCCAACAATCTTGACTCCAGATGGTCTCGGTACAGCTCATCGATCGATCATTGAGAGCCTGGCTATAACTGGAAGATCTGACGAGTCGACATGACTGTATGATAGTTCGAACAGCAGTCAAAGCTATCAACCGTCAACTATAAACTACTCCTCCGCTTCTGCGGGATCCCTCCAAGCAAAGAACCGCCCGGAACCGTATACCCATCAGCCACATCCACCGACCCAAAAACTCGCGTCGTTCCTCCCATAGCTGGACATCGAAGTGCAACCTTGGCCGACGCGGGTATCTGTTGAAGCCATCATCACAACACCACCCCACCGGAACACCATGCTGCTAAAAGAGTTAAAGCAACCACAAACACCTGGCTCCATGCGCACTACGAGAAGCCCGCACGACCACCCGGCGAGCTCTGCAGGAAGCTGGAAAAGGCATGTGTTGGGTTGTCGGTCGGCGGCGCTGTCTGCGTGAGCGCCTGCATACCTTGCATCGTAAGTGGCGTCGACACTGATGCGAAGGCATAGTTGGAGGGCGAGGCGAAGGACTGTTGTGCCGGCACTTGCATCATGCCGTGTGCAGGCGCGCATGACAGAGACGGATGTCTTGTCATCGTACCGAAGTCACCAGGAGATGGTGCGGTGGAACCGGAACCCATGCTATCTGACGGCGACGATGCGATTGGCTGGCTCCAACCCATGGCAAGTTCGCTTGCTTTGCGGTTGTTGTAGTGATGGACGTCTTGACAGTGGCAGCTTTCTGGAGCATGCGTCAGCGCCAAGGTACGCCAACGTGTCAAGTCATCGCGAAGCTCTCGCTCTTGACGCCGCATCCAGTTGTTCTGCGCGGCCAGACCGCGATGTCTCTCCTCCAAGTCCTCGACGTTGTCCTTCTTCTTGGCGCGGCACTTGGCGGCAGCCAGGCGGTTCTTTTCGCGATACTTCTCGCGCTTGCCCTCAACTTCATCCTCGCCGCTACGCTCGGAGCCGATTCCTTGCTTGCTGTCCTTGCGTTTCTCCCGCTCCTTCTTCGACTTGGAGTGTCTCTGGATGGCGGCGTTCCTTGCTCTTTCCGACTTGTCCATCTTCTGAGTGCGCGCGACTGGCGCTTCGTCTGAGGTTGCACTGGTCTTGCGCTTGTGCCCGCTCAGCTCCGTGGGAGGTGTGTCATCGGGAGGTGTTATCTGGCCGAAGTTGCGGACGACGCTGCTGTTGCGCTTCTGCATGACGCCATTACGCGACCCACTAGGTGGTCGTGCGCCATTGGCTCGCATGCTGAAATGATCTAGGTTCACGGGCGAATCGCCGACGTGTCCCCAGACGTTCGAAGGATCTATGTTGCTAGACATGCCTTGCAGAGGCGCGAAAGCATTGGTTCCTACTGGAAATGGTCCACCGGTTCCACCATACGGACCACCATTGCCACTGCACAGCAAAGTCAGTGAGCAGGCGGGACGAGCAAGTACTTCGGTTGCGAAAGTCTTACCTGCTGCTATGCATCGTGTTGTAACCGTGGTTCGCGGTGTTGAACGCGTTTAGTGACTGGAAGTTGTTTGACATATTACGGAGTGTGCCGTCATTCGCGTCGTCGAAATCGAAACCAATTTGGGGCTCGAAGGCTGGGTCATCGAAGGAGCTGTGCGGAAAGCTGTCATGTGGGCTGATGGGCAATTGCGCAGTCATACTGATGCTGCCACAGCCCACTTATACCGTACACCTGTGCGAAGTCGGTCTGCTTGGCGGAGCAGCGTCGGGTGTTGGACTGCGGTAGCTGCGGTGAACTATCCTGGCTGCTGGATCTGGCGACTCCACTGGATTGCGTTGTTCGGGACGGTGTTCTGTCTGCCTCTACCGCAAGACCTGAAAGTCTTGCTGCTGGCGGAGATGTTATTCTGCAGTGAGATGCAATGGACAGCAGATTTGAACTGGCAGATTGTTTAGTGTAGAGTGGCAAAAATAAATTAGATGAGATCAAGCTGCGTTAAAAGGCTGGCCTTGCTGCAACGCTGTGTGCTGTGAGGTAAGTTCGGAGGTCGTTATTTCCTCCGCGTCCCCTCTACGGCGCGGTTCCCTTCGTTCGCAAGCAAACTGCGTTGACAATCGAACACAGAAGATGACGCGACGGGGAGGACGGAGAAAAGTCCGGTATGTGACTTTAGAGTTTTTGGGCCCCGCAATTAGCGTGCCCGAAAATCGCAGGGAGGAGACATTTCCCGGAGCTAATCTCTATCATTGAAATCTGCCATTGGCCTATCTTGAGTACAAGATTGGATAAAGGCGGTACCGTCTGTGGTTTGATTGGTCGTTTGACACTGAATTGGCAAAGTGTAAATGGGGTAAGCTGTCCCGACATCTTCTCACTGAGGGCTGCGAACTGTACTGTGTATTGTTCGACTCCTGTGGTTCTCCAGAGCTCTCCACCTGCACTGTCTCGGAGTCCTGCCTTATACTCGAGCTCCAGCATTTCACACTGTATTGCAGCACTTCGGAGAGGAGGTCCGCCGTCCGCCTCCGTGTTTGATAGGCCAGGTGCCATCCAGGTACCCTCCATTCCAAAACGATTGCGCGACACGCGAATGCAAGGCTCGTCGGTAGAACGCTTCGAACGTCGCCAGTGCGGAGTCTTATAGAGAATTATACAGAGCCTGCCCCTCAGCCCCTCCGCCAAGCTTTCGTGCTAGGCCTAGCTATCGACCTACGAGAGCCGAGCGATGTATCGGCGCAATGGTTTGAGGCCTAAGCAGTCTCGATCGATGGCCTCGAGAGACCTACAGCGTTTAGATCTGCGTGCTCGTGCTCGCCTGACTACCACGGCGTCGGAGTTGGGTCGCCGTCATATCCTCGTTCTCAGTGGAAGGAGCAACGTATGAAAGAGCTTCCGAAAGTGATGAGTTGCAAGGTCGCTTTGCGCATCTGGTTGCTGAAGAGTTGACACTGCAAACTCGTCGACGAAACTGGACGCTCGAGCTCTCTATATACATGCCTTGCCGCAGCTTACTCCCTTCTTCACAACACCGCCGCAATAATGACAGTCGCAGATCTTCAGTCCGGCACGTTAGACCCAATGGCGCCATGGCGCAGCCTCGTGCGTTAATTCCGTTCCGTCGGCTCCAGGGGAACGTTCGCGTGAAGAAGATGCCGAAACTAGCATTGCTCGGTGGTACGACCGACTCCGAAAGAAATTCGCCACTCGGCTCAAAACCGAAAAGCCACATGCCTACAATCACGTGCTAGGGCAACGAACGTCGCAGCACGTGAGTCTATGGCCAAGACTAGGTGATAATGGTATGCTTAAATCCGAGGACTTTCGCCCTTCTCAAACCAAAATGGAGGTTCCATTCCCAGTCCAGGGTATCCATCTCTGGGTATTGGGCAAGCAATAGCAGTGTGGCTACTTAGGCGGAAGGAAAGCCAGCGGCGGTATTAGCTACAATCACTGTCGTTATCTCGGACCAAACTCTTTGGGCAGAGGTCCTCGCTTCTACCGGCACGATAATCGAAAGTATCAACACGGTCTTGGAGTCCGACGAGAGCGAGGACGTCTCTGCAGCTGGCCATCTTTGAAGTTGAGGCGCTTCCTGTCGGCAGGAAGGATGAAGCGTAAGAGTTTTCTGTGGGCTCCCCTAGCAAGATTCTGGACGATGAACATGAGTACGATGAGGGCTTCAACGATTGTACTCTGTACGGTGACGTCGACATGTGTGAATTATGCAGTCTATTTTCGACTGTATCCACGGAGCTGAAGACTTGGGTGACTTTTTCGAAGAACTCTCCGCTGAAATATGTGAAGGAGATGGCTCAGATACTGACGGGCGGAGTACCGAGCGCGAGATCTTCCATACAAAGTCAATATTGGACGAAGACGCGGGTGTTTGGCCTGCTACTCTCGATGCTCCTATTGAGTAGCCGTCAACTACAGATTCTTGGGCAAAGCCAACTACAGCAGGCCTACGGTCTTTCCAGGCTGTCAAGCGCCCTCGAGCGTCTTGGATTTTCTCGATATCAACCAGAAAGTAGCTTTCCAGCTGCTCTTAGTGATGCCCCAGGGACTGGAGGCCCTACAGTGTACACCAGCAGAGCACACGCAGTACCGACACCACTGCGGGTAGAGAAGGTTCTCGCACAACGGCTGGGTTAGGTGTGGCACAATTGATGAGGACACTGCCCTCGGCTCCCCTGCACAACCATCGCCGACTCTCCCGATGCGGCGATACCAAAGAGCTTCGTGAAGAAAGGCAGTGCTGTTGAGAGGTTGGCAAGGCTAAACAGGCGGAGGTTCTTAGATGATGAGAGTGGACGTGGGACGAAGAAAATGTTTCAGAAGCGGGAGAACTCTACTTAGACAACGGTAGGTTGTATAGAGTGTACCAGGTATTTCCAGCTATCACTTTCAATGAAGCTGAAGAGGGACAAAAGTCGGCCCGATGCCAAGCTAGATGGACACTGACAAGCGGACCAACGGGCCTGGCGAGAACTAGCAGTGTGCGTAAGATAGTGGCGAGGTTAGAGAGGCGGAAATCGCGAGGCAACGTCAATGGAGATGGGGATGGGGATGAGGCGAAGGAGAGTGCGGAGAAGCTAAGGAAGCCTTCTTAGCTTCAGGACCGACTAGCTAGATCTTTTCTGGAAGATAGCGGCAGCTGTAGATTGCGGTGATCCTGTTGCTCAAACCGTATCGTTGCAAGAGGGGATGCAAATGGCGTTTTTGACAGAAGCCTTGTGTTCCAAGCAGCTGCACTATTCTGTACCTCCTGTGGCCTTGGCTCCACCCGGTTACCGTCCAGACGGTGTACCTCGCCCCGATACAATGCCTCTCAGATCGTTCAAGTGACCGTCGTCTATCGCTCTTGGTATGCTTCTTATCACGGCAATGCTCGATGCAGCATGAACGCTTCGGGTGAGTGCCATGTTGATTGCGAGCGAGCGTGGTGTTTTATGTGAGCATGGAAGGTGCTGCCTACGGAACGTGATAGCACGTGAAAGGCTTCTCTGGCCGATGCATTCTCCGTCAGTACACCAACACCAGTCAATGTCTACAAGAACATCAAACAAGCGATAAGAGGGTTGGTCAACTCAGTCGAGTGTTTTCACGTTGTCCAGGTCGAAGGGTGGCAGTTACGATCTGGGTGCACGAAGGACTCGTCACATGCTGTGTGGTGTTTGGAGCAAGGCATGGAAGTGTTCGGCCTGGATGCTGGACAGTCCGCTGGCGACTCGCGCCCGCGGACCAGTCCTCACCGAGCATCCCCGCCAAGCCCTCCTCCACCTCCACGTAGACCGCTTTACCATCACGAGGCTTCCGCGTGTGCCCGTGAGCACCTCGTAGAAACACGGGCGCAAATGTCGCCCTCATATTGTTATCACACATTCAACGATCCTTGCTATGGCCGAAAATGAGGCGCATGTCCAAATACATGCGCCTCATGATTCCGCGCTGAGCGTGGAATCCGACGATGCGGTGAAAGTTAGGCAACTTGAGGCAGAGGTTCAGGATTTGGCTGAGAAGGCCAGTAATGCCTGTAAGTCACTCTTCTAGGTCTTGCTAAGGTACCTCCAATCGGAGGAATAACAAGCATGTCCCTGCATCTGTCGCGGCTTGCTGATCACTCCTGCCAGCGCAACGCTTCGCCGACTACGAAAACGAGATCCGTGTCCTGCAAGCACAACTCCGACAGCAACAACGCCGCAGCAATGCCGCACCAGTGAGCAATGGCGAAAATGGCGATGTCGCGCAGGCAGTGCCCGTTCAGCCGGAGAAACCTGGTATCTCACGTTTCGGCAGCTTCATGCACTCGCGCAAAGCTTCAGCAATGCAACCAAACGCCACTACATCCTCGACACGAGAGAAGGAGCTAGAGGCGGCACTTGTGAAAGAGCAGACACTGCGCATTGCGGCAGAGAAGAAGACCAAGGATCTCACGGCGGAGATTGAGGAATTGAGCGAGAGTTTGTTTTCGGAGGCGAATGAGATGGTTGCTAAGGAGAGGAAGGAGAATGCGATGTTGGTGGAGAAGGTTGAGGTGCTAGAGAGGGAGGTGGCGGAGAGTAGTAGTGACGCTGGAAGCGATAAAGCGCTACGGAGGGAGAACGCGCAGTTGAGGGAGAGGCTGAAGGCTTTGGAACAGAGGGATGCGGATAGGCGACGAAGGTTGGAGAGGCTGGAGGGTGCGAATAAGAGGATTGAGAGTGTCAAGGCTATGCTGATACCGCGATGAGGAACGATTCAGATCGCGGCGTGCAGATCTCTCCGAGACTGACAGAGTCGGCGGAAGAGGGCGCCAGCCGTGAGACATCCTCATTTGGACGACACAAGCGTGAACACCGTGACTGTGGCATGCAAACAGTCAGCCAATAGGCCGGCGATTACTCTGGACGGCTGTTCTGATTCTGCTACACCGGGTGCCTGGAATCCGAAGACCAGCACTCATCCACGAGGTCCGACATTTCGCCGTTCTACGCAATCAGATGCGAGACCATGCACGTCCTTAGTATGTCGACCTCCAACGCTCTACACTATGGCGAATTCAGGGTAATCTGGCCTACCAAAGCCTGGGAACAGTACGCTCCCGCTACCAATTGGCCACCCACTTACCGGCGATTGTGAACATCCGACTTACGAGCATCTATGATGCCGTGCCTGGCATGCCATCCTGCAATAACAGAGGTCGTTGATCATTGCAGCGGATCGCTGTACAACCTTTCCCACGATTGTTAGGCGTTACGTACAGGCGTATGGAGGGCAACAGCACCACAGCGCCAGCCATCGGTGTTGTACAGAGCTCGACTCGAGAGATCACTTGTGCAGAATCTGCTTTGCGACACGCCGCTCAGTCTCCTCCAGCAGCTTCATCATGCTGCTTCGTCGATCCTTCTCGCCAGGACCCTGCAAGACGATAATGTACTCCTGATCTGGAAGTCAGTGCGGAATGGACACTCTCACGTTGTCCTTCGGTGCTCTTACCTTATGCACGCTCGCTGACTTAGGATCGCTGGCGAAAAGGGTGGTGTAGTGCAATAAGCCAGACGGTGCTTGGGCGGTCACGACCTTGAGATCGTGTCTCTGTGGATACAAGACTTCTGCATTGGCTATGCAGAGGTGTCAGCCACAGTCCCGCGGTTGCGCAGAAACAAGACTTTGTGTTACTCAAGATTTGGGCTGTGATGTCTGTAAGGGTGATGACTTCTTGGACGTTAGGAGCGAGCTGTTTGGAAGCCATTGAGCGCAGATTCGAGAGATAGCAGACTACACAGGTTACTAGTAAGAGGACGATTGCTTCGAAGATAGGTAAAACCACTGTCTTTTCATCACCATCTGTGCCGTCTCATCTTGTTCATCGACGAAACCTGACGTACGCGGCTCTGCTCGGAAGCAGCCGAGAGCCTCGAGATTTTGGCCGGAGCGGCCCAAGCTCCGGACAAGGAGTGAAACCTCTCACGTGCAACGTTCATTAGCATCTTCACCCACGAGAACATATTGCGCTGCTTTCTACTACGCCCGCCGTCCTTCATCTCAGTTCCTACCACAGTCGCCAATAGCAAGTCAACATGGTCAAACTCGAGGAAGTCCCCGACGAGGAGCTCAACGCCCCGCAACCCTACAGCAAGGAGGAAGAAGACGACTGGGATACCGATGATGGTCAGCTAACACCCACTCCACCCTTCCACCCTCTCTCTTCTCCCTATCTACTAATATAATCCAGCCGAATCAGAAGTCTCCGACCTAGATGATGACGACACCTTCGACGAATCCCTCCTCGACCGCGTCGCAGCGCTCAAAGACATCGTCCCGCCCACCTACCGCAAGAACCTCTCCTCCATTACGTCCACAACATATTCATGGGCGAGCAGCGCGGTCAGCTTTAGTGGCAAGACGTTGTGGGTTGTGAGCACGAGTGCGTTGTTGTTGGGGGTGCCGTGGGCGTTGGCGTTTAGTGAGGAGCAGCAGGTGCAGGAGATGGAGAGGGAGATGAGGATGCAGCAGAGTGCTAATGAGGTGAGTCCTGCTAAT
>Ga0058704_10001439_pt1 | contig 11152 bp, 12 predicted proteins | sample AgamicMgSfe_FD_71363 | JGI IMG/M metagenome (GOLD analysis project Ga0058704, IMG submission 71363) | Agave microbial communities from Guanajuato, Mexico - Mg.Sf.e | ecosystem: Host-associated > Plants > Phyllosphere > Phylloplane/Leaf | place: Guanajuato, Mexico | collected 2012-05-30 | reverse complement strand
TGACCTTGACCTGAGCTGTTTTGGTGCCTGTTGAGCTCTTGGAGGATCCTTAATGAATACAGGCTCTGTAAGCAGCTGTTCTTTCTTGGGTCTTCCTCTTGGCCTCTTGTTCTGATCTCCAGCTCTAGTTCAGCCAGTTCTTGAGACTTTCTGGCCTCTCTCTCTGTAGCTCTTTCGAACTTCTTGAAAAGTTTAGCTGCCTTATGAACAGCTTGAGTTATTTGTGATTGATTGTGTGCTATCTGAAGCGCGCGACGTGTGCATTGAGTGTCCCTGTGCACGGACTGTCTAAGACTTCTAGGGTCCGGGCTTTCCGCGTCAACCCCACCAAAAAATTGCACGAGGCAGGAACTCCGCAGATCATTATCCGCGTCGACTGTCGAAGATATACATGTACCTCTGCTGAAATGGTCAAATCCACTTCTGACCCATGTTACACACCCTAGCACAATGTTCGGCCAGTCCTCGCAGTTCCAAAATCCCGCACGCATGTGTCGCATCTATAAATGATACGCATCACTACTCTTTGGCTACATCCACCCAGTTACGGGGCGTCAGTTTCCTGCGCTCATGCCACCAGAGCTACTTTAGTTGGATTGAATTGGACCTATTTCATCAGGCGATGCGCAGGCTAAATGTCCGTATGAGTCGTCCTACTCTATGATTCTGTCACGTAAGGCGCCCCGTTGCCGCGGATCTCCCATTTCCCGGCTTGTTCCGCTCTCGTAACGCGTCGCGTTTCAATTCCCCCCCCAAAGATCTCTTCCCCTTCCACCTAACTTTTTACTTGGCCCTTTGTGCTTCGTTGCTTGTGCTAGAATCCTACAACCTGCTTTTTTTGTAAGAAAAACCTCAAACCTCTTCCAGAAAGGAAAGAGGGGGGGAGTGAAATAAAATGGGTGAAAGATATTGAGAGCAAACTTTGTGAGCTGAAAATATACCTGGATAGTCCAGAATCTGCACTCATCTGTCTTCGCTGGCGATAACCCTCAAACCGTCTAACTACGATCGATTGATAGTTTTTCCTTGCGGGTCCACGCGGCATTAGCTACCTGGTCTATGAAGAGAAAACCATGGCCATGGCCTGAGTGAAAAACTCCTCAACCGCTTTGTTTGTTGTGGCCAAAGCCCATCTGCCATGATGCTTTTTCAACTGTTAGCTGCTTCTGTAGCAGCCTAGGACACGCTAGTCGGCAACATCGCATCCTGCTCTTCTCCCTCGCCGGCCCTGTCTTTGCCAAACCTCCTTAGCCAGCGACCAACTACCTTGGGTGTTTAGACTCATGTAAATGGCGACAAATGGAAGGTTATGAGTGTGTTCCTAGTTGACCTTGCCATCCTTCCACCCTTCCTGTGGCTTCATTCGTCCTGTTTGGATAAGGAAGTCAATTGTAGGCCTGACCATGTTCATGTCTAGTTTCCATCTCTCCTTTAGTCCATCTATTGGCTAGCCTAAATTCCAAAATCTTTTGCTACTGCACCCTCCAGGGAGGAAAGATAGGTCTCCCCATGTCCTTCCTACCTTCTCCTTTAGTAAATCACTTTGTTCTTTCAATGTGGTGCACCACAGTATGAAATGCTTTATCGATTCTGCTCCATTCTCACAATTACAGAGGGGCGAGTCCCCTGCCTTGATTCTAGCGCGAAACACTATAAGGTCGTTGTGGCCTGATCGGGCTGGTACCAGGATCGCAGCCTGCTGACGTTTCAGAGCGTCATAGAGTTTGCGTGTTTGTTACCCAGCAAATATCCTACAAAGAAAAATCCAGTCAACCACGGTCCATGGGCAGCTACTCAGTTATTTAACCCCCAGCCATAGCACCGGTCATATCGACTTTCTCATGCCTCATCGCCAAGGCGGCGCAGCACAACACCGCGCCAGCAGCTAACGTCATGCCAAAGACGTGAGCAATAGTGTATGCCACCGTGTTGATCACGATGGCTGCTGCTTGTGTAGGAATTGACCGTAATATTTCTGAGCCTGCGCCTCCGAGCGCGGCTTGTAAGAGGACGTCCGGGAAGTCGTACTGACTCAAAGAGCGTTTGAGAAACTTTACCCCCAGATTCTGATACAAGCAGCCGGCAACAGCAAGAGCAAGCGCAGTAGTGCCTATCTGAGCCGTGTTGATGAATCCAATGGCGTTAGATTTGTCCTTGTCGGTAATCTTGACAGAGGCGATGCCGTAGCCATTTTGAAACGTTATGCCCGCACCAGCGGCAATGAGTATTTCAAAACCATAGATCTTGCCAATACTAGTGTCGTGACGGACGGTGAGCATAAGGGCAGAGCCAACTAAGCTTAATGCGCCTCCGAACAAATAGTATAACGAGTATCTGCCAGACAACGGCAAAGTCGCCCCAGCAAACAGGACAAAGAAGATGAACACTACGATGAAAGGCAAAAGTCTGACCGCCGCATCTAAAGCAGAGTCGCTGCGCGTGAACACGAAGAATAACGGAATGTAATATATTGTTACGGCGTTGGCTGTTGCCGAGGATGCAGTCGCAATGTAAAGCAATACCATAGTCCTGGACCGGAGGAACTGGATTGGAAATAGTCGGTCTTCTGGAGTGGTGAGAAGAGCAAAGTATTGTTGGATAACGAAGATCGATAGGACAGCGCCTAGAACAGTCCAGAGTGCGATTGATGTACCCGAATTCCAAGCGAAAGTTGAGCCTGAGAATGCGATCGTGGTGATGAGGATGACGAAGACTGCTGCCAGTAGGAACGCTCCAATCCAGTCAACAGCCCTGAGCTTCTGTTTGATAGTAAGATCAGGTCGTGGGTTGAATGACGGGCTTACAAAAAGGTATACAGGTGCGAGAATTCCTGCGAGTGGAAGATTGATGTAGAAAGCCTGTAGATTATCAGCAGATTTCTTTAGTAGGCAAGAAAGAGGATAGCGTTTTTATCCGTTAGAAGCATACTACGTACCCATCGCCAGCCGGCACTACTATCAGAGAACGCACCGCCGACAACAGGTCCAAGGATCGCACCAGTCCCCCAGCATACGCCGATCAAGGCATTATACAGCACAAGTTTTTTTGTGGAGCCTAGGGCAGAAAAGTAAGTAAGGGCACTGTCTTTCATCAGCCAGGTGCAAACACAACTTAGCATCATGGAACACAGACCCAAGATACATGCCACACCCGCCTAAGCCGGCGATAATCCGACCCACGATCAATGCTTCCATGGTTGGTGCAGCTCCGCAAAGTGCGCTACCGATTTCAAAGATCAAGATCGAAGAGTTGATCATGTATTTGATATTGAACAAGCTGTACAATCGACCAACGACGAGGATACACGCAACAGATGCCATAGGAAAGCCTAGACCGACCCAGGCGAGGTTTTCTATGTCACCAAATGTTTCGTATACAGAAGATTGAACGTCCGCCGCGATGGTGGTGTCGAGGCCCATCATCGAAGTCAGCAGGATGGATAGTCTTTGCGCATAGATGACATACCATAAAGCAAGGCACCGGTGTAAAGACCGACTAGAGTCAGTACCCATTGCCAGACAGGGTAGTGAGGCTTGTTCATATCGGCATCGTTCAGGCGATCCTTTATGCCGGTTTCCTGGTGGGAAAAGCCCATTCTTTCGGCATCAGGCATCGGCTTCTTGGGTTCTGACATGATGTAGGCGATGTGGAGAATATCAAATCCTGGTTGTAAAGCGGAGTTGTTGCACGTCAATTTCGCGGCTGCTAAATGGAATGTTATTGTTGTAGTAGACGAGATGCCTTGTTGTGTGGAAGTCTGAAGCATATGTACCCTTTCGCAGGACACATTTCCCGTGTGGAAACGGTGCCTTCAGTACCTTGATCGTTCTATCGGGTCAGTGTTCCACTGTATCTCGGCTTGATTATTCGACCGCCTGACGATGTGCGAACATCGTTACGCTTGCCATCGAAGATTCACACATGTTCCGATATCTACTTGCGCACCTAACTCGCTTGAAGGCGCAGACGTCAACGCACGGCGCGGAAACCACGGGAACGCCCAGCAGGCGGCATCGTCAGAAGGCGCAGTCGTTAATGCAGGAGGCGGAATGTACGGCAACGCACTGCAGGCGGCTTCATGCAACGGCAGCGACAAAACAGTGCAGCTGCTGCTCGACAAAGACGCAGAAAATAATATATAGGCGGGAATGTATGACAACGCAGTGGAGGTGGGTTTGTTTCGAGGCCAGGACGAGATAGTGCAGCTGCCGCTCAACAAAGACGCAGATGTCAACACACAAGGCCGGTGTTATGGGGTGTATGGAAACATACTGCAAGCAGCAACATGCAACGGCCCCCCCCCAAGACAGTGCAGCTGCTGGTTGACAAAGTCGCATATGTCAACGAGCGAGATGGGGGGTCCAGCTTCGAGAGGTAGGAACAATGCAGCTCGCTTGGTAGCCGCCGCCACGGGAGACTTCGGTCCGACAGTCCTATGGCGAGACATCGCAAAAGCCAAGTGGGAGTGAAGGGCGCACTCAAAGCATTCCGTCATGCTCGCGTAGCTACACATATATACCCACTTCAGTGAGCTGTCGCTATAAGCAGCGCCAGGCTACGCTGCGCGCTGGGGGCAGTCGTACTGTGGCTTGCATGGTGCTGCAGTCTGATGCGGTCTGATTCAGCCTCGTGCTTCCAGATATGGCGGTGATGCATCTTATGCAAGACCACAGCTGTCTCTCCGCTGTAGCATACGAAGTCTGTCAAGACACGCGTTACTGTGACGATTGATCCGAAAAAAGTTCACGGAAGGGCCGCCAATACGCCGAGGGTATCCGCCCTGCGACAATTCGTTGCAAGTATTCTTCAATGTTCGGTGAGATAACGAGTTCATGGGATTTAGTTTTTGCTTCAATCATTATCAAGACATCATCCATGGACGAGTCTAAGTCAAAATTTGGCATGGTAGTGGCTCAAGTATCGATAGGATGACCCACCAAATGACCTTCTCCATGCACATACTACAGCATGCTCGGCTAGTCCAACTCTGTTGCTGGCGCATCTTGGAAGCCAACTCAAATGGAGTTCCTTGCTCCTTGTCACCACGTTCGTTCGCACGACGGGCTTCCAGCCTAGCGGATTGAAGCTAAGCTGTATGCGGCGTGGTGCAGCAAGTGTATCGTGAAGCGATTTAGAGTTTCCAATAAGTGGCTATTGATGCAGCAAATAGATGAATAAGCTGAACAGCTTGCCCGCGACTCAGAATGTCGCGGCGGTGCGCATGCATAGTGAAAGTGAATCAATAAGGTCAGACATGTTGAGGCAAACAATAACGATAGTTGGACGAGACAGAAGTATAAACCTTCATCTCTTGCTAGAGCGCAACTTCTTGACAGAGAAAAAGATACAAGTAGATATAGAAAGTACTTTGTGCGGATCGAACCTAAAAAAATCCCAGAATATGGGCTGTCCCGGGATCTCAGCCGTGCGCCGCAAATTCTACCCGAACCTACATGATCAATAACTTGACTTTGCGACTTCACAGCTCATTGACCTGTGGTGACCTGATATTAAAGCCTCTAATCACATCTCCGGCAGTAATACATTTTCGAAAGCTCCGATGGTGCAGACTGCCACTATGTTGCCCCTCGATCATCGACATTGTGGTGTGTGTGACTAGACGGGGTCTGTTGCACTCTACTCCTGTCGCTTTTATAACATTCTGCGGGGTCATCAATGGCTTGATTCTCGTCAGTAGAACCACAATCCTCATTCTGGATAAGCCTGTCATCTGCCACGTCTCTACCATACTTCAATTTTTCATCCATCTAAATGTCCTTCTCCTTCACTGAAAAGACAGGTTTTGTCTCTGGAGGCTCCGGCTTTGTTGGAGGCGCATTAGTATGCCGCCTAGTTTTGGACTGTGGTGTCAAGAAGATCTTTGTGCTTTGTCGTGGAGGGGAAATGTAAGTTACACTCCTCCTTCTTCAGCAAGCTACTCTCATACCAACAACAGTCGTTGTTATGACATATGGAGAAGTCGTCTTGGATCAGCCTTGACAGAACAACTCCGTCTATCCGGTGCTATACGGATTGTAGAAGGCGACATTGAAAAGTTTGACGTCGGAATGTCAGCTGACGATCTCGCCGCTATACGATCAGAGGTCAACTTTTTCATCCATAGCGCCTCGTCCATCAATCTGCGTGCTAAGCTGGCAAGACTCATGTCACCTATCGTTGATGCCAGCCTTCAAATTGCTGATCTTGCTCTGAGATGTCCACATCTTGACAGTTTCGTTTACGTTTCCACTGCTTACGCCAACTCCAACATTCACGATCCTAACGTGCCCAAGCGAACTTTTATCGAGGAAACAATTTACCCATTGAATGACTCGAAAGATACCTTGGACAGTGCAGAAAACGAGCTTGCAGATGTCCGCAAGTTTTCTAATGTGCCAGAGTCGGCCGCCTTTCCCTTCGCCTATGGTTATGCTAAGCATCTGACCGAACGTCTCCTCACAAACTTGTTCTCATCATTACCGGTAAGTCTTGTCATCACAAATAACTTACCTAAGGTGGTCTTCTAATGCACCGGCAGGAAAAGCTGCTGATTGTTCGACCATCTATCATCGGTCCGGCTGAGAACTATCCCTTTCCTGGGTACGAGGTCGCCGGCTCGGCACCCATCACAATGCTTGCCGCTGGAATCGCGCTGGACTTTGGATTCAGCCCTTTCAAGGCCGCCTCGCCCTATGAAAACCCTTACACCGAAACTTTTATTGATGAAGTGCCTGTTGACGTCGTAGTCACCCGACTGGTCGTCGCTCTGAAATATGGCAAATCAGGGATTGTACATGCCGTCGCGGGTCAAAGGAAGAGGCAGTCTACCAGTACTGTCTGGCAGGCTTTGAACAATGAGCGCAAGCTGTTCTGGAAGGTTCGTTTCCAGTGGAACAAGGTCGACTGGCACTCACCTTCACTGCACCTGTTCTCTCGTATATTTGTCGTCTTGGGCACAGCCTTCGAGTTCGACGAAGCTCGAACCGACGAAATGTGGGCTTCGATGAGCGAGGAAGAGCGGATATTGTTCCCTCTGTATATGCAGGGCATCTTTTGCGATCTGAGAACACGACGAGCTGCCATCAACGCCAACGTTCTGGCAATACTGAAGAAGAGAAGTTTGCCTCAATGGCTCTCGATTTTTACCTGCCGCAGAGTACCTCGCGAGGCTCTACCGACATCGTGCAGATGGCTTGAGACTGTGCTTCGTGGGCAAGTGCGACGTTGATGAAATAACGTCACTGTAGGGGAAACCGATTAGCCGGGGAAGTCGGTCATGATCTCAGCCTCTCTACTTACATTTCGATCTACTACTTGCTACAGTAATACAATCACTCTCGCCCTCAGATATATCCTCCTCAATACCTTCTTCCTTCTCGTCCTGACATCCATTCTCAGACCATCTTGCGACAAGATAGTTTGATTTGGGAGGAGAGAATCCCCAGCTATGATTCGTTCATTCATCCTTTCATGTTTCTTACATCGATCTGGTTCCTTTGCGGGTCCATGTGGGGTTCGCTATCCAGTCTTTGGAGAGAAAACTATGGCTGTGATCTGGGTGAAAAACTACTCCAACTGCTTGTCTGTAATGGCTAGAGCCCATCTGCCATGATGCTATTACAACTGTTAGCTGCTTCTGCAGCAGCCTGGGACGCGCTAGTCGTCGACACCGCGTCCTGCTCTCCTCGCTCGCCGTCCCTGCCTTTGCCAAACCTCCTTAGCCAGTGACAACTGGCTTAGATTGCCCTGCCGTGGGAACCACGTCGTCACCGCGCGGAGGCCCCTCTCCTTTGTAAGAAGGCGCCGGAAGTCTGATGTCCCTGCTTCTTCGACCATCTTGTCCCTAATAACAATCGCGATCGCGATTTATTCCATTAGGCTATGCACAGGCTAAGTGCCCGTATGGACCGTCCTAAGGCTACAATAAATTATTTATGCTGTTTCCCCAGGCTCATGCGAGTTGAGACAGAGAAAAGAAAGTAAGGAAGGAGTGAAGAGTGAGTGTGTGGGGTCTAATCAGCTTGGCTGCTCCGCCAGCCCTCTTGTGGCATCATCCTCCCTGTTTACATTAAAAAAGTCAATAGTAGCCCTCACTGCTTCCATTCATGGCTTCCACTTGTCTTTTAGCCCATCAACTATATCCTCCTAGGAGGTAGGGCATATCCTCCTATTTTGCTTCTGTAACAGCAACAAGGGTGGCTCTTTGGCTGTCCCACTTTGGGCACCGTAAGACAATGTGCTCAATTCTCTCTGCTCCCTGATCGCAGCTACATCTACATGAGTCTGCCACTCTAGCCCTTGCTTTATATACAGCCAGGTGGTTGTACCCTGGTCTTGTTTCGATCAGCATAGCTGCCTGGCGCTATTAGAGCCAATCATACAGTATTATGGTGTATTTGCCGGGCAATACTGCATCTAGTCTCCAAGTATACTGACTAAAAGTCCTTGATGGTGGGTCATGCTAGCATGATGGTTCTGTCATTGCTCTTGCTGCATTATGCGCTGCTAGGTTGCCGGGCAGTTTTGCTGATAGAAGGACCCATTCAAGGGTAATTACACCTTAAGCTCATCTGCTTAATCAAGAAATTCGTTGATTCTGTTGCAAATGTCCTGCTCTGACTGTTCAAGTTGCCGATTGACAGGCACTAGAGAGGTTCCTTGCTGTCAGTGAATAATGTGTAGGCTACTAGTGACCTACGCCGGCCATCAGCCGTGCGTTGCTGCACAATATCCAATAGTGCAAACCAGATGGCTTGCAGTTCTCCGCCCAATACTGAGCCCGTCGAGTCCAGGCCGACAGTCTCAGCCTGGACAAACGTTGATACTGTGTACCATCCAGTTCCTGCCTGGACTGCAGCAGATCCACACATTTCGTTCCTTGCAGATCCATCAATGAAGCAGGAATTTCCCGTCTGCATCATTATTGCTACGTAATCGCGGGCTATCTCTGTTTCTGACGATTGACTTGCGAGGCCGCTTCTAGTAAAGCTCAAAAGTGACCCTTATCTCCTTTTCCTTTTCACCCTCGTCTTATTTTTTGGAAATGTTTGTACGACGCTAAAATCATACGGATAAGCCGAGTGATATACGGTCTTACAAATGCATGAAGCGATCTGTCGTACGATCAATATTGACATCGTTGTTGCTTATTAAAAGTGAGCGACTTTCTTCGCATACGACGCACGACAATAGAATAGCTGAAAGTACATGCATTACACACATCGCGCTGACATGCCTGTCGCCTGCCGTCATCGGAAGAAGGGTGTGTACATCAAATGTCAATGACATTATCTGCACGAGTGAAGTGTTGTGCGAGAAGCGTGGTCTGTTACGATATAGTATGGACCAAATTGATTGTCACTATGAGCGCATGACTAGATCTGTACAAAGACAGTCAGAGTGTCTGGCTCTCCACAGCTAACGACAAAAACAACACGACACCTTCGCGTGGACAAGAAGATCAAGTACACAAATAATGTGATACAGTTGCACGATTACTTTGTCCTTCACCGGCACAGAGAAAAGAAGGAAAGGCTGTGGCAAGCTCTTCAGAGCTCTAGTAGTTACCATGGACCGACCAAGATGAGCACGTGCAGTACAAATAGAAAAAGAATGGTAAGTGTTTGTATTCTTGCATATGTGCATGCACTAGTAGTGGTCTGCGAGGCTTTTCAAGGCTTGGGGAAATGCGGAGTTTGATCTATTTCTCTAGAGTGCAGGTAAGGCAACGCACATGAAAACGGCGGGCGCTAGGTCAATTCCTCGGCTAATTCATCGCAAGGCATCTTGCGCGATCTCGAGTTTCTCATCCCATGCAAACGGATCATAAGGACAGTCTCGGGCATATACCTATTTGCAAATCATTCTTTCAAGGGTATAGGATTTTGGTCGTACATAGCTACTATACCGATTTCATGTATTTGTAGCATTCAATGCCACGTAGGTCGATCCGAGCCGATTTTCAGCCCGTTCGTGCAGCTGCGGCTGGACAAGTGCACCACATCCTCCATTGGCCAAGTAGCATTCACATATGCAAGCCACTGCTACAAGTCTATGGTCAGCCTCAGCGTTGCATTTTCGTGCCGTTCCTACTGATAGACCGTCTTTCGGAGCGTGAACAAAAAATGGAGATACTCTTGTACCTTGTCTATCGCATCGCAGTAACGACAGACGGACACAACTCTATCAGTGGCTTGTAACTGCTAGAACCTGCTTGAGATACGCGACAACATCCTCTTTCGCTGTCTAAGTCGGTCAAGCCACGTTAGCTAACAGCGAGGTTGCCTTCACGCGATACAAGATTAGTAACCTCGCACTCGTCCTTTCAACCAGCACGATTGGCCTCACTGCTATCGACGCTTTTTGCACAGAGTTCTCCAAGATGTCCTCCGCGACAGAGCCCGTCGGCTCCGAGGAGTACACGCTCGCATGGATTACAGCCCTTGCTCACGAACACGCGGCCGTAGTAATGATGCTTAACGAAAAATGCGGCCAACCTAAAGATTTTCCCAGGAGCGCCAATGACTACAACAGTCACAGTTGGGGTCTCATCGGGGAGCATTATATCGTGATTGCTTCGTCTGCCGGCGGGAGAGTATAGGACAACAGTTGCAGACGTCACAGTACAAGGGCTACGGTCCTCCTTTCCGTATATACGCTTTGGCTTCCTCATGGGAATCGGGGCCCGGCATTCCTGGAGAGAAGCACAACACGGACGGCACTGCTACCGTCAGACGTGACATTCTTCTCGGCGATGTCGTCGTCAGCAGCCCCAACCGTGCCAATGGCGGGGTAGTGCAATACGACCTGATCAAGATGAAAGAGCGAGTCGAGTTGAGAGGGTCTCTGGACAGCCCTCCGCCAGTGTTCCGACATGCGCTGTCAGCATTCCAAGCCGAACACGAGTTGCGGTCTCGAGAATTCCAGACATTTTGGCTGGTTCAATACATAAGTATCCAGAGACTGTGTGGTTGAGATCGAAGTCAAGGAGCTTCTTTGGGACGTTTGTAGTGCGTATTGGGCATCCGGAGCCCCGTTTCTTGCCCTTCTTGACAATCTTCTAACTAGAATACCAAATTTGGATCCAGGCTAGCTATGATCGATCGATTGATTGATTGATTGATTGATTCTATGAAGCTATGGACAGGTTTGA